>ENA-OWNT01004496-OWNT01004496.1-seawater-metagenome-genome-assembly--contig:-NODE-4496-length-12208-cov-3.781634_pt1 | contig 12208 bp, 8 predicted proteins | sample MGYA00238136_ERZ651165 | MGnify/ENA primary metagenome ERZ651165 (study PRJEB26861, sample SAMN08777766) | seawater metagenome | isolation source: coastal seawater | place: USA: Florida | collected... | reverse complement strand
GGGGGGGGGGAGGAGGTGGGACGCACAAGTATAGAACCGCGCAACAACATCACACCGCACACTGTACGCACACCATCTACAAACAGTATCATAAGCAGTACGGGAGACTGCAAGCGCAAGCGCAACAACACGTCTCCTCGCCACCTCGCCGTTGTGGAGTTGTGGAGCGTGTTCGCGGGTTGACGAGTTTGCGCCGCTGCACGCTGCACCTACCTCCCAGGCCCAACAGCTAGCTCGTTGCGTCACTGACGAAGTGGAGAACTCGGCGCCCCATTGATCGATCTCACCAGTGACTCCGATTTCGGCGCCCCGAAGCGAAGGAATGACGGAGTCCACCCCTCGATGGCGTCAATGCTGTGGAGTGAGTGATAATCAACCGCGCTTTCTGCGAAAATGCAGGCGCTCGAACGAAGTCTTCTCCTTGCGCCGTGGCTGTGCTGCCCAATCAACCGTCGCTGTAAACGTCGTCGCTGTCACGCAACGCAGGCGATCGAACCTCAGCTGACGAGGCGTTGCGTTGTCGTGGACGATGAAGGTGCAGTTGGGGCGCCGACACCCCCTCTGAGCAGGTGATTCGAACAACAACACACGGTAAAGTTCCTGGCACTTTCCTGAACGGATTTAGTGCGGTCGTTAGGGGGACCGTTGCAGTGCTTGGTTTTGTGGTTTTGTCGCGTCGAGGCTGGGAGTGTCCTCGGGAGATGCTGCGTCGGTTTTGGGGCCACTTTTGGTCACGGTCCTCTGTGTCCGTTGCACACATCGGTCATTCGCTCGTGCTCGGCATTGCGGCGTCCAGGCGCTTATGGTCAAGCGAGCGCCACTCGGCGCTAAGGACCTTCCTGCCCGGCAGCAAAATCCCAAGATCTTCTACTGTCCACTTCACGAGGAGTAACACGCTGGAGGATCCAAGCAGTCGCGTAAAGACAGAAACGACGTACTGTACTGGACATACTGAAGCCTCCGATGGCAGTGACAATGTGACAATGCACAATGCATGCAATGCCACAAGGCGTCGGAACTTCAGAACTTCCGAAAGCCGAAAGTAGGGTGAGTAAGTGCCGTCGCAGTAACAAAGCGAATTCCAAATTCAGTGAGAGCCCTCGAAAGCGGAGCACTAAAAACTAAAAACGAGCTGCGGAGCTGCGGAACAAACCTGGAACCAACGAAAGAACGAACGACAACGACAACAACCAACGAACAATCAATCCGCAGTTTCCTCCCTCCTTCTTCGTTCTTGCGCCCCCCCCTGTTCGTTCTCTCTCCCCTTTGTTTCGGTCCACGCAAGCAACAAGCAAGTAAAGCAAGGAAGCAAGTGCAAAGTGCACAGGGAACCAATCCGTCCGCGCCACGGCGCCCTCCGGCCATTCCCGCACTGATCATCATCATCATCAATGTCGGCGGCCCTCGACAACAAACCGCATTCGTCGTCATTTCGTTTTCACCTCCTCGCTTCCTTCCTTCCTCTGTGTGGCTGTGTGCTGCGTGGTGTGCCGTGTGTGTCAGCAGACCAGTAAGTACACAAACGAACGAACAAGCACTGACACGCTCCCACCCTCAGTCAGTCAGTCAGTCACACTGATGATCAATGATCAGCGCGAGACAGCCAGTTCGTTCGTTGGTTCGTTGGTTCGTTCGTTGGTTCGTTCGTTGGTTCGTTCGTTTGGTTTGTTTGAGTTGGTTTGAGTGAGTTGGTTTGAGTGAGTTGGTTTGAGTGAGTTGGTTTGAGTGAGTGAGTGAGTGAGTGAGTGCGTGCGAGTAAGTGCCGAGCGATGTGCCGAGTTGGGGCACAGTCACTCACAGTCAGTCAGTCACTTACTCACTGACAATCACTCGCTCTCACTCACTCACTCACTCACTCACTCACTGTCACAATCAGTCAGTCAGTCAGTCACTCACTCACTCGGCAGTCGCAAGTTCGCGCGCGCAGCAGCGCAATCTGCCGACTTTTCTTTCACGCACACACACGCACGCACACACACAATCATACCGCCACCTTCACTCGTCCGTCACTGCCGCCGGCCGTCGCGTCGCCGCCGCCGCCGTTGTTCGTTTGGTCGTTCATGATGCCGTTGTCTTTGTCGGTGCTCCTCCTCTTCCTTCCTGCTGCTGAGGCCGTTGCGCCGCGTCAGCAACCCCAGACTCGCTCACGAACACTGAGGGTTGACGGTTCCAGCGCACATGCATGCATGCATGTGCGCTGGAAGGTGGCGGGGCCGTCGTACAGTGCCGCTGACCGCAACAGGACCAGACTCGAGGGCAGCGTCGCTGTTCCGAGAACAGCAGAAGCTTCGCGGGGCCAGACAGCGAGTTGTCGACACCGCGTCAGTGCGTGGAGAGGCTGAGAATATTGGCCACGTCGTCAACCGAATTCCCAGACTCTAACTATCGGCCTCACACTCCCCTCCACACCGGCGCAATCGGAGAAGGACGGGAGTGTGTCAGTGATGGGCTGTTGGTGTGCTGGAAGTGCGACACAAGCAGTCGACAGCGACGTGGCACCGACCGATGCACACGAAGCTTCTTTTCTGATGTGACACCACGTCACAACAACAGGAGACAGAACACAGCACGACGACGTAAAGTTCCAACGCCCAAGCCAACTCGAGTGAGCTCCACAACAAACTTGATGACATTTATTACAATCTTTCTCGAAAATTCTCAACACAAAACCCATATTCACCAACAACAAAACCAAAGCCATAAAATTCCCCTGGGAAACCATTTCCATTCATTAACCCGAATTATGACGTTGCCCAACGAAGCGATGCCCAGAAACAAGGAACTGCGGAATACTCTGGGGGGGACTGCGGAGGTGACCTTGACTGGTCAAGAAGATGTCGACGTGCCAGTATTGGACCCAGCCCCGTCAACCAGCGAAAGCGTGCCGACCAGCGAAAGCATGCCGACCAGTGAGAGCGTGCCGGCCACTGACAGCGTGCCAAACAACACGCCGCTGCGCGTCAACAGCAGCAAAAGCGTCATTCCAAACTCCGATGATATCTATCCAACTCCAAAGCGCCTCGCCCTGGAAAAGGAGGAGGGGACCGCCAAAGTCGAAGAGGTGCCGTGCTGCACTTATCGAACTCTCGAACTCATCGGCGACGCCATCGCCAAGGTGCACCGAGCAACTGTTGTATCGTCCAATGTTGAAGCGGCTCCCCGCGGCTCCATTGTTGCAGTGAAGTCGTACGACACTGCTAAGTGGACAAATGTTCAGTTTCAGGCCGTGCAGTGCGAAGTGAGGGCGTTGGCCACCCTGAAACACAAAAACATCGTTGAATTTCATTCCTGCAAACTCGAAGAAAGTTCCCCGCGCAGTACCATGAGGGGTCGCAGAATGGGCTACGGCTACGGCAACCGTTTTGGTTGCAGCCGTGCCGCTGCCCCGAAGAAATCGTTTGTCATCGTGCAAGAGTACTGCCCCAACGGCGATCTCTTCGAGAACGTCCGCAAGTTTGGACCACTGCCGGTACCTCTTGCGAAATATTACTGCCATGAGATGTGCAACACCCTCGCTTACATGCACGCACGTGGGTTTGCTCACCGGGACTTGAAACTTGAAAACATCGTGTTCACGCGCGACTGGACTCTCAAATTTTGTGATTTTGGGCATGCTGTGGAGTGGAGTGATCTTCGCGGCATCCCGCAGTACTTTTGCGCCGGCAGCGATCGCTACCGTTCTCCGGAAGTTCAAAGCAAGGCACGCCCTCAGACTACTCCGATTAGTGCGCGATGTGACGGGGTAGACCCGCATGCTCCATACGATCCACGAAAGCTCGACGTGTGGTCGATGGCTGTAATGTTCTTCGAGCTGCTCTTGGGCCACGCGCCCGTGGCACTTGCCGAGCCCGGAGACTGGTACTATGATCGCATTACGGCAGGGAAATGGGACATCTTTTGGAAGCAACAGGTCAAGCTCTGCCGCAGAAAGCCAGGCAACATAGTTGAACGCATCACGCCCGAACTACGTTCCTTTTTTGAGCGCGTGCTTGTCCCCAACCCTGTTGACAGGGTTGGCGTCCACGACATTATGTCCGACGAATTCCTGACTGGTGGAACAGTGCTGGACGCCGAAGCTGTCCACGCTGCAATGACGCAACGTTGCAGCAAGCACTAAGAATCGCAACATCAAGGCATATTTTTGCTCTCTATTTATTCACGCTCACAACAAATGATTCTGTGCGAACAGATCGCGAACGGATCCGTTCCCACAGGTCGTACACAAACTCAAAACCTCGAAATCTCTTCGTTTTTATTTTTTATTTATAAACAACAGCTTACAACACAATTTCCGTTTCCATTGCGCTCGAGCACCTCATTGCATCTTGCATCGTGTACAACAGGCCGAAGGTAGAATGCTTAATTAAATTCGGGAGCGTCGACGGTTGTCACGAGCGACAGTGACTTTGATGATGCCGAAGGGCTCCTTGGTCGCCCAAAATACGTCAGGATTGCCTGTGGCGTCCTGATTCTTTTGGCCAGGAAAGGGCGAGAAATCGACGGGAATGTTGTGAATGTTGGGGCAGTTCAAAGAAATGTCCTGAACAGCCGGCACAGCTCGGATAACGGCACGCCCAATTTCAAATGCGGTGTGCTGAAGAGATGGACTGTCTACGCCAGTGTTTGGAGGCCCTGCGAACGTTTGAATAATTGTTCTCACAACGGCTTCGGATGCGCCGGCGAAATTGGTTGTGACTGCACCCACTCCTGGTGCTGGATAGTGCCACCTTGCGTCAATAGACGTCGCAAGCAGGCGGTCGCTCACTTCAGGCAAGACGGTGTACTCGTCCCGAACGAACTTCTCGAATGAAGACCTGTGGTGCAATGAAACAATTGTGAGTGTTGTCCGTCGAATGCAGCAACAAGACGCCGGCACACGTACTTTGTAGTTTTAAGAACGGTAAGACCGTTCACTCCAGACTCAACATTGGTAACGTTGCCGCGGGAGCCTTCAGCTTTGACGAATGCATGTCCAACGAAAGTCCCCTTTTTGGTGAAAGCATGGTGGTGTGCAGCCCCGGCGACTTGAACACGTTCCCAAACTGTCTCCGCAATTTTGACTGTGCATGCGTGCACTGCGTCAGGGTACTTCCTCACGAAATGACGCGCAATAAGGATGGCAAAGTCTTCACGTGATGATCGCTCAAAGTTCAATTTTTGCGACAACAAGAAAATGGTGTTTTTTTGCGTGTCCGTAGCCACGATTTTCGAGTTGTCTTGGTTCGTGTAGCTTGCACCGACGGGTCCAACAAGATCGGTTTCGACCTCAAACTGTCGCACTTCATGACGCTTGGGTGTGCGGAAAACGCGTAGCACACAAACGCATCCTTTGCCGTGGCTGTGATTGGCGAGCATTGCGAGTGACGAACTTTGGATTCGCGCGAGAGTCGTACAGTTGGCAAGAAATTCTGGGCTTCAGTCAAATTCGACCACTTCAAAATAAAATTGTCAAGTGTTCAGGCACAATTGTCTCCACGCACACAAGAATGGCACCTTTCTCAAACCCATCTCAACCACTTACTCCGGCATTGTGACCACCGAAAGTAAATATCGTGGCACGTGAACTTTTAATGCGCCCACGCCAGCCTGCGTCGAGGCTTTCAGCTCACGTCTCACGTTCGCCGAGCCAGCCAACCCTTCAGCGACCGACCCAAGTTTAATTGATCGAGAGCACATGTAAACCGCAGTGCTTCGCCACGAACCCGCCAGCACTGCATAACTGTCCGGCCACGACAGCACAGACACCGGAAACAGTGAAGGGGACACTGTCAACAGTCAACAGGACCATCGGCCAGTCCGTCCGCCGACCGCCGACGACGCCCCCCTGATGGCCGCCGCCCTGCCGGCGCTCCAGCATCTGCTCGGGCCCGCCGCCCTGCAGCCCACCCCCGACGGCCAACCGCCCGTCCAGGCCGTCGCCGACGGCCCCCACCGGGGCCTCCGGCTCGAGCTCCCCAACGCCGCCCTCCCCCGGGCCCACGACCTCCTCGAGCACCTCGCCAGCGCCCCCGTCGGCGCACCGTGGATCGACTGGTCCTGCCCCCGTCGGGGGGGGCTGCGCGTCTGGCTGTGGCACCCCACGTCCGCCGACACCCCGCGGCGGTGGCGCTGACATGCCCCCGATTCTCGGCACCATCTGGCGCCTGCTCAGCCGCACCGTCACCGGCTGGGTGGAGGACGACGCGGGCCTGCTCGGCGCCGGCCTCGCCACCTACGGCCTCCTCAGCATCGCCCCCTTCCTGCTCATCGTCGTCGGCGTCGCCAGCCTCTACCTGGGCGAGGAGGCCGCCTCCGCCCACGTGCGGGAGCTGCTGGTGGTCAACTTCGGTCCCCAGGCGGAGCAGGCCATCGCCAGCCTGGTCCGGGCCGTGCGCAAGGCCGAGAACGGCGTGTCCAGCACCGTCCTCTCCCTCACGGTGCTCGCCGTGGCCGCCACGCGGCTCTTCGCCCAGCTGCAGGCCGCGCTCCACATCATCTGGGGGGTGCGAGCCGACCGCGCCGACCTCGCCCATCGGGTCGCCGGCACCATCGCCCGCCGCATACTCTCGGTCGGTCTCGTGTTGTTCGCCGGCATCCTGCTCATCGTCGGCGTCACCCTCCAGGGCTACGCCTCCAGTCTGGGCGACGGCAAGGTGTACGGCACGCTCCTGCACTGGATGTCCGACGCCGTCATCGCCACCATGCTCGCCCTCACGCTCTCCGCCGTCTACAAGTGGCTGCCGTGCGTGGTGGTGCGCTGGGTCGACGTGCTCCCCGGCGCGCTGTTCACCGCCGGCCTGCTCATCGTCGGCAAGTTCGCCATCGGCACCTACCTCACCTACTTCGGCAACACGAGCGCCTACGGCATCGCCGGGGCCAGCATCATCGTGGTGCTGTGGATGGTCTACTCCTTCCAGATCTTCCTGCTGGGCGCCGAGTTCACCCGGATGTGGCTCGTGGAGGTAGGCCATGGGCTCGAGCCACGCCGGGGGTGGCGACTCGTGCCGCGGCGTCTCCCCGACGAGGTCTACCTCACCCCCCGGCGCCCTCCCGCGGAGGAGTGACCCCCCGGTTCACCGCTCTTTCATCTGACGCTGACCCCGGCTTCGCCTCGACGGACGATGAATAGGGACCAGGAGGTTCCCATGTCGTCCGCCGCCGCGCTCTTCTCGGCCACCGCCCGCACCGCCCGTGCCGCGCACGGCCGCTGGACGGAGCGCATCGACCCCTACCGCCCCGCCCTGGAGCTGGGCGGCGTGGCGCTGACCGCCGGACTTCACCTCTCTTGGCCGCTGATCGGGCTGCCCCGCGGCGTCCTGGTGGTGCCCTTGGTCGTAGGCTGGGTGGCCTACATCCTGACGCGAGCCCGGGTGAGTCCCGAGGCCGTCGCCGCCTGGGGCCTGCGTCGGGAGGGCCTCGTACCCGCCTCGCTGGCCACGGCCTTGGTGGGGATGGTGGGCGTGGCGGGCATGCTGACCATCGGCTGGTTCCTCGGGGCCGGCCTGCCCCCCTGGTACGCCGCCGCCTGTTTGGTGGTCTACCCCATCTGGGGCTTGGTCCAGCAGCTGTTGGTGCAGGGGCTGGTGACCGGCAACCTCGTGAAGCTCCCCGGGCGCTGGGGCCACCCCGCGCTGGCCACCGTCGTGTCGGCCACCCTCTTCGGGCTTGTCCACTTTCCCCGACCCGAGCTCATGATCGGCACGTTCTTGTTGGGCCTCGCCCTGGCACCCATCTGGCTGCGCTGGCGCAACCTCTGGCCCCTGGCCTTCGCCCATGGCTGGCTGGGCACCATGATCTACTACGTGGTGATGATGGAGGACCCCATCCGGACGTACTTCAGCGCATAAGGGGGCAACGGAGGGCGCTAGCCCGACGACATCGGAGCGACCCGAAGGGACGCGACATCCGAGGAGGGCGCAGCCCGACGACATCCGAGCGACCCGAAGGGGCGCGACATCCGAGGAGGGCGCAGCCCGACGACATCCGAGGAGGGCGCAGCCCGACGACATCGGAGCGACCCGAAGGGACGCGACATCCGAGGAGGGCGCAGCCCGACGACCTCAGTCCACCTCCCAAAGATGGAACACTTCCTGCCGAGCCTCCCCGAACTGGTCGCGCATGTCCTGGTTCTCCGCCAGCAACTGCAGCACCTTGTCGTTCAGCTTCGTGAGTCGGCCGGCCAGCACCCGCGACAGCTCCAGCCCCAGCCGCAGCACGGCCGGATCGGACAGGTTCACCAGCTCCCGAAAGGCCGCGCGGTCCATCGCGAACACCTTGAGCTCCGACAGCGCCCGCACCGTCGCCGTCCGCGGGAGATCCAGCAGCAGCGACATCTCCCCCAGCACATCGCCCGGCCCCAACCTTGCGATCGGGCGCTGGATGCCAGCCTGATCACGGCGCAGCACCTCGACCTGCCCCTCGAGCAGCACCATCATGCGCGGCCCATAGGCCCCCTCCTCCAGGAGGATGGCGTCTTCCTGCCAGTACTCGACCCGGCCGACCTCGGCGATCCGCTCCACCTCCGGACGCGACAGGTTCTGCAGCAGCTCGGATTCGGCCAGCGACGAGACGATCTGGTCGGACATGGATGACGCTCCGGGGGATGCGAAGTCCCGCATCATAGAATGCGCGCATGCGTGCGTGGACGGTGCTGGTGCTGCTGATCGGGGCGTGCGGGTGGACGAGCGACCCCGGTGCGCGGCGCGGTCCCCCCCCGGGCCTGCTGTGGATCACCCTCGAAGGGGTGGCTCCGGGCGACGAAGGCCTCGATCCGCTCCGGGCTTGCGGCACGGAGTACACCCGCACCTACCTGCCGACGCCCCAGCTGCAGCCCAACCTCGCCACGCTCTTCACGGGGCGCTCCCCCACCACCCACGGGATGTGGACAGAGGGACACCACCGCCTGGGCGACGGCCACGCAACGGTCGCCACCCGGGCGCAGGCGGCGGGGTGGCGGACCACCTCCTCGTCCGGCACCGTGCGCACCCGCCGTGCCACCGGTCTTCACCAGGGCTTCGCCACCGCCCACGACCAGCCCGACGCCGTCCAGCACCGCCATGCCGCCGAGGCCGTGGTGCAGCGCATCACCTGGGCACCCGAGGGAGAGCTCGTCTGGGTCCACCTCCGAGCCGCCGACCTCTCCCTGCTGCCGACCCTCCTGGCGGCCTTCGAGCTGGCCCACCCCGAGGGCACCACGGTCGCGGTGGGGGTCGAAGGGACGGGCGCCGGCCTGGAGCTCACCGACGACGACCTCCACGTGCCGCTCCTGGTGTGCGGCAGCGAGCACCCCGCCCAGGTCCGGGACGACCGGGTCCTCGGCCTGGCTCGGGTCACCGGAGAGGTCCGGCTGAAGCTGGGACTGCCCCTGGAGGGGACCCTGCCGCTGCGGGTCGACGGGCCCGGGCAGGTGCCGCACGAGGCCCGGGCCGGGCAGGGAGCCTTCGGGGCAGCGGTGAGCCGTGGCATCACCCTCGAGAGCGGCCGCCTCGTGCGGGATGGCAGCGCGGACACCTGGTTCCCGGTGAGTGAGGGTCGGATCATCGGCTACGGGCAGCCCGCCAGCGCCGGCAGCCAGGCGCACCGCCGCCTCGAGCAGGTGGCCCCGCCGGTCGGGGCCAGCCCGCGGCGCTTTCCGTCGCCCGCCGAGGTCCTCGCCCTCGCCGGGGAGAGCCCGTGGGCCCTGGTCGACCCTGATCAGCCTGCCGGCAAGACTCCCCTCCAGCGCCTCCCGCGCGCCGAGGCATCCCTCCGGGAGGGCGTACGCGCCCTGGGCCGCCGTCAGCTCGGGCCGACGGTCGCCGCCGGCGCGGAGCTCCCGGGCACCCCGGCCGCCCACTGGCTCCAGCTCCTGGCCCATCGGCAGGCCGGTCGCACCGACGAGGGCCTGGAGGCCGTCAGCAACCTCGGCCTGGGCGACCAAGCCACCTGGGCCAGCGCCGCCGCCTGGCTCGCCCTCGAGGGCTTCCACCGGGCCGAGGCGGTCGACCGAGCCCACCAGCTGCGCGCCGCCCACCCCGAGCACCCCGGTGTCCACGAGCAGGCCGCGACCATCGTCACCCTGGCCGCCCTCCACCCCTGGGCCGTCGCCGAAGATCACGCCCGGGCCCAGGCCACCGCTGACGAATGGGTCGGTGCCCTCCCCGACAGCCCGCGCCGCCGCGCCCTCAGCGTCCTCCGCCACCCCGACCCTCCCACCCACGAGGGGCTCCCCAGCGACCCCACCGGCCGACTCGCCTGGGCCCGCCAGCAGTGGAGCGCCGGCAACGTGGTCGCCGCCACCGACGCACTGCGAAGCTTGCTCCGCCGGGAGCCCACCCACGCCGTGGCCCGCGTCGAGCTGGCGCTGTGGGACCGGGAGCTCGGCCTCGACGAAGAAGCCGTGCGCCTCCTCGCCGCCCTGGCGCGGCAGCACCCCGAGGACCCGCTGCTCCAGACCTGGTTCGCCGAGGCCCGGGCCGGACACACCCCCGAGGAGCGCCAGGAACGGCAGCGCGACCGGGCCTTCAACAAGCCCTGAGGCCACCTGGGCGACCGCTAGCGGGTCTCGATGGCCCCCGGCCCGTACAGGCTGGGAATCACCGTGGCCCGGTAGGTCCAGCGCGGCACGTCCCGCCCGATGGCGATGTCCAGGGCGGCCGGCCCGCCGTCCAGGGGCTTCTGTACCAGCCGCGTGTGGAGCTGGGGCTCAGCCACGCGCGCGAACACCAGCTGCACCAGGCCGGTCTGGGGAAGCACATCGGCATCGCCCATCGCGTAGGTGAACAGGCCCTCGTGGCCGACCTCCCACACCTGGGCGACCGTGTGCGCTGCGTCGTCGACGCGGAAGGCCACCGCGCGGCTCACGTCGACGTGGTCCTCGGGGGCGGGGGCGCGGGGGGACCCACCGAAGTTGCCGTTGTCGAACATCACCACCGTGCCGTCGGGCTGCAGCTCCAGGGCATGTTGGTGTCTCGGCCAGGTCAGCGGGCCGTCGGCGTCGAGGAAGTAGGGCTGGTGGGACGCCGGCCAGCCGGTGGGGTCGCCCAGCAGCCAGCGCAGGTCGCCATCCCGCTCGACACAAGCGACCACGTCGAGGTGCCGGACGCTCACCAGGTAGGCATCGTCGCCGTAGGGGATGACCGAGTTGGCGTGGGTCCAGTCTCGGAGGACGCCGTCGTCCTGCACCGACTTGTAGCCGACCACCTCGACGGGCAGCAGGTCGAACAGGTCGATCGCCTCGACCAACTCGAACGGGGGAGCGTACCGCTGGACCACCTGGGAGCTGATCCACGCGCGCTCGGTGGCCGAGCCGTCCACATCCACCGGGTAGTCGTCGACCGCATGCACCGCCCGGTCGAGGGTGAGCAGGTTCCCGTCGTCGAGGACCAGCAGCTCGTGGTTCAGCCCACCGCGGGCTCGACCCAGCGTCCACCGGTCGCGCCCCATCGCATCGATGGAGACAGCGACCTGGTCCCGCAGCCCGAGCCAGCCTTGGTCGTGCCAGCGGAGGTCCTCGAACTCTTGCGGCAGCGCGTGCACGATGTGGAGGTCCTCGTCCAGCACCACGAGCCATGGCTGACCCGCCGTGCTCCGCGGCGCCAGCACCAGCAGGCCGGGCTCCATCCGCGCCCGGTCGTGGACCAGCACCTCGACGGTGGGCAGCCCCTCCGGACGTTCCACCTGCACCGTGCCCACCTCGACCGTTCGCCGCAGCCCGTCCGCGTCCTCCAGAACCACCGAGAGCCCGTGGCTGGCACCCAGTCGCAGCCCCAGCACGTCGAGCACGTGGTCGGTGCGGAGCCCCTCGAAGGCCACCGTGCGGAGGCCGGACGGCCCATCGATGTGGAGGGTGGCCGCCGTGGGTACCTCGGTGGACAGCGTCAGCTGCCGCACCCCGAAGGCTTGGGCATCCGCCGGGCGCTCCACCACCGGAGAGCCCACCAGGTCCCAGGAGGGCACGAGCGCGGTGTCGGACACCCGTGGGGCGTTGGGCCCACAGGCCACGGCCAGAGCCACGGCCGGCCCCCACCTCATCGATCGCTCGCTACGTGCCGACCCGATCCGCATGGGCCGGTGTAACTCCGGTGTCGTCGGCCCGGTGGGCCTCGTTGGAGGTCGTCGGCCCGGTGGGCCTCCTCCGAGGTCGTCGGGCTGCGCCCTCCTCCGAGGTCGTCGGGCTGGCGCCCTCCTAGATGTCGTCGGGCTGGCGCCCTCCTCCGAGGTCGTCGGGCTGCGCCCTCCTCCGAGGTCG
>ENA-OWNT01004494-OWNT01004494.1-seawater-metagenome-genome-assembly--contig:-NODE-4494-length-12210-cov-4.823045_pt1 | contig 12210 bp, 15 predicted proteins | sample MGYA00238136_ERZ651165 | MGnify/ENA primary metagenome ERZ651165 (study PRJEB26861, sample SAMN08777766) | seawater metagenome | isolation source: coastal seawater | place: USA: Florida | collected... | reverse complement strand
ACGAACGAACGGACGGACGAACGAACGAACGAACGAACGAACGAACGGACGGACGAACGGACGAACGGACGGACGAACGAACGAACGGACGGACGGACGGACGGACGGACGAACGAACGGACGGACGGACGGACGGACGGACGGACGGACGGACGGACGGACGGACGGACGGACGGACGAACGAACGGACGGACGGACGGACGGACGGACGATGACGAACGGACGATGACGACGGGACGCTTGATGAATTGAATGACGAACGACATAACGACGCTACCAACAACAGATTGACGGAGTGGAGTGGACGGACGGACGAAACGGGCACAATTCTATCACTCTCTCGCTCTCTCTCTCTCTCTCTCTCTCACACACACACACTCGTATAACAGAAACGCACACGAGTGAACGGCAACCAACGAACGATGGACGACAGAATGAAACAGCAGCGGACAGAGGACAGAGTGACTGGCACAGAAAAGCTGATAGCGATGGGAGATGGCTGATCAGAACACTAACGGACAATCGGACGGGCAAAGGAATAGATAGAAGGAGGTAGAGTGCAACGACGAGTGAACTTGCACGAGAATGAAGACACAAACGTCGACAGTATATGGTAGTCTGCTTGCCACTGTGAACGAACCCACTTGCTTGGTGACTTCTGTGTGTTTTCTCGAGTTCACACTTTCTCGCATAAGCTTTTCGCAACGAAGTTGTGTTCTCTAGTGCCGGAGTCATTTGTCTTCGCAAGAGCTTCGTGAGCAGCACATGAGCTTGTTGAACTACATGTAACCTCGCACGAACGCAAGGCGCAATGCCAAAGCGACATGTTGTATCGAAAGGCGTGCACTCCGTGCACAACGGGTCGAAATTCGGCGCGACTTCAACGGCTAGTCACGGCAAATCCGCGAAAGGCAAAGGCGGGCGAAGCTCGTGCTCCCCGATCCTTGCCATATTTTCTGTGATAGGATTGCTACAAGCAGCAATATTGATATATTTCCTCCTGGGATACGTCACAGGGCCTTCGAAGCCGACGCCTGAAGCTGCACAATTTTTAGACGAAATTGACAGTGACGCGCCCCCGGGCGTGCAACGAAATGTAGTTCACCATGACCAGGACCAACCGCCTGTCCGAGACTCAGAAGTTCAACCGCGATCGGATGATGCGGCCTCTGCTTCTTCTTTACCCAAAGAGAATGCTCCTCTGGCTTCCGGACCCAATGTACGAGAACGTCAACAAAATCGTGTGGCAGTGTTTGAGGACAAGGAAAAGTACTCCCCGACGGACGAGTGGCTGAATGCTCGTCCAGAATGGCGTGACAACCCGCTACGGGAAATTCCGCGGGCACCACCGAAGCATTGGGATGCCGAGGCCAAGAGCGCTCCCAAGTTCCCATCCCAAGCTGAGTTGGATAGCATCTATGCAAAAGTGGAGCGAATGTACATCGCTGAGACAGAAGCGAACCACAATGGCAGGGGCGGCGGGCAATTTACTCTTTCGCCAACGTCGTCCATGCCCGGGGCTGTTGGGAAGCAATGTCTTGACAACCTTGGCCACGGTGTTGGAGATACGGTTGGTGTGTTCAGCTGCCATGGAGCTGGTGGATCGCAAGCATGGAGCTACAAGGCCGGACGCATCTGCCAAACCGCAGTCAAGAAACAAGTGTGCCTCACTGTGGTTGACCGCAACCGAGGGAAGCCGGGCAAAGATGCTGAGTACGCAGTTGAGTTTCAGCCCGAACAAACGACTGCGAAAACGGCATCCGCGCAGAACGCGCAGTTGTGGGACATGAAAATGAAAACCGTCCACGGCGATGTTGCAATCAAATCGAAAGTGGAAACTGCCGACACTGAAGGCCTCTGCCTCGTCGTGCTGTCGGACACTCGCGACGGTGACATTCCCGTTGTCGGCGTTCGTCAATGCTCGAATACGGCGACGTGGAGCAAAGAGGTCTTACAGCTCGCAAAAAATAAGCCCGCTGCTGTGGATCCTGACTACGAGGAATACGCTTTCAATAAACCGCTCAGCATGCAAATTGGAGTTCGGCGTGAGGAACCGGAAAGGCGGCCTCAGCAGTGCCTTCACGGTGAGCACTTTCCCACTGGCATCTTGCGTCCTTAACATGTACTCCGCACTCAAATTTTTGCTTCTGCGTGTAGGATTGGCCGCAAATGACGCCGCGTCGGTGTACGATCCCACCAGCGAGTCTTTACCGACAGCTTCCGTCGTAATCGCATTTGTCAACGAGGAGTTTTATACCCTTATGCGCACGGTTTGGGCTGTGCTTCAAGAGTCACCTCCGCACCTACTGCATGAGGTTTGCCAGTGTTCACCATTGCGTGAAATGTGTTGTGTTGGCCGCGAGTTCACTGCCATGTCTTTTGTGAACTTACATCAGGTGTTCATAGTCGATGATGGGTCCGACGTGGAATGGCTTCATGAGCCACTTGAAGAATACTTGCGGATTGCAGTTCCAGACAAGGTGAAAGTCCTTCGGCTGTCTCACCGACAGGGTTTGGTGCAGGCCCGGCTCAAAGGTGCGCGCGCCGCCACAGGAGATGTGCTGGTATTCCTTGACTCTCACGTTGAGGCAACAAAGGGATGGCTCCAGCCATTGCTACGGCGCATCAAAGCCGACCGCACTCTCGCAGTGTGCCCCGAAATTCCGGGCATTTCAACGAAGTCACTTGATATCGGCCGTGGCTCAGCGCAGTCGAAGGGTATGCGCTGAATCAAATGGAGTTTGTGCAAATATTTCTTGTCGGGTCTTCTCAACCAGTCCTTCTGCAACAGGCGTATTTGATTGGACAATGACGTTTACCTGGGCCTCGGCGGCGCATCCGGATCCATCTGTTCCGATTATATCGCCAACCATGGCCGGAGGCTTGTTTGCGATTGAGCGCAATTTCTTTTTCGAAGTTGGGACATATGATGAAGGAATGATGGTCTGGGGCGCGGAGAATTTGGAGATGTCGTTCAGGTAGAAATGGTGTACTTTGCGCTGTCGTCGGAAATGTGAATTGACGTGTGGTTCGTGCCTGAAGACTGTGGACTTGTGGTGGAGGCATCGAAATTGTCCCTTGCTCCGTAGTTGCACACATTTACCGTTCAGTGACTGGCACACTGGTAAGTTGCCATCCAATCTCATGTGTCTGCTCTCTATTGACACTCCAGAAACGTCGAAACACATTTTGTGTTCATGTAGGCCAAACGAACGGGAGACTATATCAGTCTCAACACGCGACGCCTCGTCGATGTATGGCTTGATGAGTATGCCGACGTGTTTTACGCTGGAAATCCACAGGTGAGTTGTTCACCAGGTCAAGTTTTGGTCTCAACAAAATGTCATGCCGCCTAAATATCAACCACGTGGCGTGCAGGCTGCTTCTAAGCCAATCGGGGAACATCTAGAAGATCGGAAAGAAGTACGCAAGGCAATGCGGTGCAAGCCCTTCTCATCATATTTGGACCAGCATTTCCCAGACATGATTCGGCCCAACAAGGCCCACACGCAGGCGCGCGGTTATGTGCGCAATCCGGTGAGCGCTACTGTGGCAGCATAACGCATTGCCGACTCGCCGTTCTCATTGATGACATCATGCAAAACAGTCTACAAATCAATGCTGGGACACTGGAGGCAAAAAGAACCATGGCTCCGTGATTGGGCTCTACATGTACGCAACGTTCATGGCACTTGATTTCGCTAGGGCCGCGGTTCAAATTTCTGGTTTTCGTAGGTGTCATCATATGGGTGGAAATCAGGCCATGGCATTCACGCGTCCGGAAGATGGAGGTCAAGTCTACTCGTTTTCGGCAAATAATTGTTTGGCATATAGTGTGGCGAAGCAGGGTGTCCAGGTGAACCAGTGCAAAGGCACTGGCACACATTGGTCTTTTAATCGCGACGATGGCACCATGCGGTAGGCCCCACCTCTTTTTTAAATGTGCTGCCTCGCATCAACTGACGTGAGACTTGCGCCATTGCGCTTTTGTCAGGCCAACGCAAGATTCGTCGAAGTGTGCGACAGCTCAAGGCCCCAAGCTTAGTACGTTGGATTATGTTGATTGCGGTTGCCTGTGCTGGGCGTAAAGTTTTTTGTGTTGTGGTAGGCATCACCACATGTGATGGGTCGCAGTCCCAGGTGTGGGAATGGTGAGTTTGATTTGATGGCTACCAGCTGCGATTTCCTGTAGATTTTCGCCACAACATGGTCACTGTGTGCTTTAACTTTCCGTGCACAGGTCGGAAGACTCTGAGCTGGAAGAATAAGGGGGAAGTGGTGCGGCAGTTATCAGCGACACAGTAATTTTAAGCGAATCATTCACTTTTGTTTGTTGCTCGCTTGCTTGCTTTTCTTTGTATTAAACGCTCACACTGTCAACTACGTTGTTGATAGTGTTGTGAATTGTCGTAAGGTACCGAAGCTTGTGCGTTTCTTGCAACGCCTAATTGACAAACAAACCACAAAAAGGTCAATGGTCAGCGACACGGCGTGAACAGAACGCGTTGGGCACGCACATTGTCCCAGTCACGATTCGAAAAGTGTGCGCTTAGTTTTTGCTCACTCTCCAACATCCTCGCTTTGTTTTGTTCGTTGAGCTGTTCCAACTCCGATGGTGACGGATCACTCTCTATCTGCTCTCGGATTTCCATCACCTGCAACCAGTCAATTCGTTCATTGCAGAAGCGTGGGGTGATTACTTTCTCGCGCACGAGACGCGAAGTAACGAAGTTACGGGTGCAAACCTCCATGAGAAATTCCGTGTCTTCAAAAGCTGAGTTCTCGTTGACGGATACACCTTCGAGGGAGAGAAGGTATTTGGCCTGGCCCATGCACACAGATCATTTGTCAGTGCACAGCTTCAACAACTTCACGAGTCGGGAAGCACCTCACGAACCCTTTCGTACGGATTCTGAAGAATAGAATACGCGTGGTTTACTTGCGCAGCGTTTTCGGCGAGCTGCTGTTGATCTTCTTGTGACTTCGAACCGTGCAGATCGGGGTGAAACTTCTTCTGGTACTTGCGGTATTCTTGAGTCAAATCTTGGGCGTTGATGCTGAAGGCCGGTTGCAACCCAAAAATTTCAAAATAATTGCGATCGGCAGACCCGGCTGAGGTTGATGCCGTTCGAAACCATACATCACCTACACGGCGAGCGAAGGTGTCTTCTGGTGCAATTTTGAGAGCACACACTCGGCATCTGACCCCAGTGGTGAGACTTCTTGCTCTCCCAGACACTACCGAGACCGCAGTACGAAATCGATTCAACATTGCGTAAAGCGACAGGAACGCGATCAAAAAGCGAAACAATTTAATTGTCCGACCAAAATTCGTGTCCCGTTTTCATTTCGTCGTCGACGTAACACTTCGCTTGCTGGACATGCGCGGAGAGAGAGCAAACTGCCCACCTCCGCAACTCTTCCGCAAATTCTTTTCCGGACTGTCGTATGGTTCCAACAACGCGTATTACTACGTCCTAACGGCCGTCCTTCACAGCCGCACAGTCGCCGTCTTCGTCACTGCAACACCGACAACGAACTACAAGGAACGGCGAACTGGCGGCCGAACGAACTGCCACGTGGCAACTTCGACGACGTTTGCGTCGGCTGTCAAATCGTCGACAGCGACTTCGTTGCTTTGTTGTTGAAACGCAGATTGTAACTACGAAAATACAGAAAAATAAAATACCAAAATGTACTCGGTACTGTCTTTAGTACTTGTAGTACTGTGATTTTCGGAATTGAAAGTTTAGAATGTTGCAGCGGCGACGATGTCAAATCAAACAACGATTGCGACGACAGACAACGACAACACATCGACGCACAGAACGACGACCGACGACGACCAACGACGACGATGATCGATGATGGTGGCGGCGATGAACGACCGACAACAAAGCAACGACGACGTGCGGAGCGGGAAGCTAGTACACGTCATGAGCGACGGGGAGGGAAAAAAATGAAAATTTCGGGGGCTGCTACAAGAACTTAGAACAGTGTACACAGCGGCGGTCATTTACGATGCGAGTGACAACAAAACGGAGACGTGTGAATAGATGTAGGCTCAACACTGCGCGCGCCACACCTTTGCTACACCTGTTAATTTCCATAGGCGCTACCAATTCTGTGCACACGCTCGTTTCTAAGCAGACACGACGGATCAGCAATCGTTGCTCGCTGTTAACTAAATGATGTTGTGGAATAGAAACAGAGAGTTTTCTATTTCAAAGTACACCCACTCATAAAAATGTAGGCCAACATCTCGTCCGCGCAACGAAGCTGACACGCGCCTCGAAAGGAATGCCAATTTCTATTGTTGTTCATGGGGGAGCATGGGCCATTCCTGACGCAATTTACGATCGAACCCACCAAGGAGTAGTTCGAGCTGCAAAAATCGGCTTTGAGGTTTTGAAAAAGGGAGGTTCTGCGCTTGACGCTGTTCAGGTACATAATTTGTTACGATCCTCAAAATCGAAGCGCGTGTTGTCGTCTCAGTCTCGTTGGGTCATTGTAGGCTGCCGTGTCCAGTATGGAGACTGACCCAGTGTTTGATGCCGGCGTCGGTTCTGTTCTCAACGAAGATGGCTCGGTGGAAATGGATGCTCTCATCATGGATGGCAGAACATTGGACTTCGGCAGCGTCATCGGCATCAACGAAATTGAACATCCGATCGAATTGGCTCGCATTGTCATGGAGAAGACAAGTCACGTCGCTTTCCAGGGCAGTGGAGCATCACGACTTGCCGACGAGTTCGGACTGCAACGCATTCCGCAAAGTAAACTCGTTACTGAGGCCGCCTTGGCAGAGTGGAAAGAATTTACAAAGTACAACACCACTGTGCAGACGCTGTTTGGAAAATCAGATCATGACACAGTGGGTTGTGTAGCTCTGGACAGTGACGGGAACATTGCATGCGGGACGAGTACCGGAGGTATCACGGCCAAGAAGGTTGGCCGTGTTGGTGATAGTCCGCTTGTGGGGTGCGGTGGATATGCGACGAACGATATTGGAGGTGTGTCGACGACCGGTCATGGCGAATCCATTGCCAAAGTTATTCTCGCTCAGAGAATATTGCAGACCAAGGAAACCAGAAAATGCTCCATTCAAAGTGCCGCTGAAGTACGTACAAAAGTCCTGTCCATGCTCGGTGCCTGAACATCACGAAAGCAATTTCTTTATGTTGACTCCTTGTCGTTGTCTTTTCTTTTGCTGCTAGGAATCATTACAGTACATGAAATCGAAAGTCAATGGGTTCGGTGGAGCAGTATGCCTGGACATGGAAGGGAATGCTGGCATTGCTCATACAACAGAAAGAATGGCTTGGGCTCACATTCGTGAAGATACGTTGGGGGAAAAGTCGCAGAGTGGGATGTCCGTAGAGCCCAGCGATGGTAAACATTTGGCGCGACTTTAAAACAAAATAACGTGACGAGCAGTATGGTGCTCGAGTAGGGTAGAGAAGACATAATATTTTAAAGCTTTCGTGATTTCACAATTCGCCGCATTCAGCAATCAATACGGGCAGTTTGGGCTTATTCGTGCTCTTGTCTGTTGCAACATTTTCAATTTTGCGCAGCGTCAGCAACGATTCGCCATCCAAAACTTTCCCGAAAACCACGTGCTTGCCGTCAAGCCAACTTGCAGCAGTGCATGTAAGGAAAAACTGACACCCATTCGTGTTGGGCCCACTGTTGGCCATCGACAATAGGCCGGCTGTATCGTGCTTGCGTCCAAAATTTTCATCGGCGAAGCTTGCTCCGTATATTGACATTTTGCCAGTCCCGTCGCCCTTCACGAAATCACCGCCCTGAATCATGAAATTCTTGATCACACGGTGGAATACACAACCTTTGTAGCCTACAGGATGTCCCGACTTGCGGAATTCGCCGGTGCAGAACTGACGGAAGTTCTCTGCCGTCTTCGGCACTGAATCCTTAAACAACTCCATTTTGATGCGCCCAGCTGGATGCCCGCCTATTGTTACATCGAAAAAGACGACGGGATTTCCCCTCTTTAACGCCTCCTGAAGAGCTGGATCCATGATGGTAGGTGACTACACTCACGCTATGAATAACAAGGAGTGAAGATTCTCTGTCCCAGATGTCTCTGGGTTCAACTTTCTAGCCCGGAAACGGCACTTTTATTTTCTGTCTCAAAGCAGTTCGCCGACTCGGCTGATTTACCCGATGCTCGAAATCATCGAACCACCACCACTCGAACAAAGCGCACACCGCATCAACTATCGGTTGTCGCCACAATACTACTCCCGACGAATGCTTGCTACACCTGCGAATAAGAACACAATAAAATACCTCAAGCAACCGTCATCAGTACGCGCTTACGCCAGTTGTCGTGAACGCCATGTTCTGTCATCACATCCACCACAACACAACACTTTCTGAAACACTGTCAAAAAATGCACAACCACACTTAGGCAGCATCTACCCCGCCTACGACACGCCACACGCCACACGCCGACGTGACGACAACGACGACATCACTACCAGAACGAACCCGACCGCAACGAACGACACAACAAAGGACACAACGACCAACGACCAACGAACAACACAACGAACAACGAACAACACTACGACGTCGTGACGTCGAAGTTCGAAGTCGAACGAGCCGACAGTGAGTGAGTGACTGTGAGTGACTGTGCGTGGGTGTGGGCGTGGGCGGGTTGGCGGCGGCCACAATTGAGGGACTCAAGACACCATTGAAGGAGGTACAGTATGAATTTTCAATCTTCACCCATCCGTGTCAATCAATGTCTGCTCATTGGCTGCGGGACACCGAACGAACGGCATCGTGCAACCATCTGCATGCATGCTAAGCCTTGTCAAGCATTTGAGCGTGTGTACAGCAACTAATGGCCACCTATACTACGAGTATGAGTCATTATTACTTATTACTACTTGTTGTTGACAATGTCTGAGCATTGCTCGCATCGTCACACTGGTGAACCATCAATTGATTTAAGTGCCGCATGCTGCGCTTTCAGACTCCTCTTGTATCTTTTGAAAGCGGGTTTGTTGCCTGAACACCAAGGGAGCAAACGACAGCTGTTAACAAGACATGCACAACAGTTTCATTGCCTACACCGCAACAGTCGACAACGCACCATCAATACGAATCGTCTCTAATTTTGCACAACCCTGCAGCGATTCTATTGCGCTAACGTCACTCAGTTCATTGAAACTAACATCGAGGACCTGAATGTTTGGCAAACGAATCACCGGTGACGGAAGCAATTGGTTCATTCGGTACAGCAATTACCGCACACACCGTCAACATTTCCCCAGCACCTTCAAAGCCAGTCAGGTCCGTCAAACCATTCCCAGTAAGATTGAGCACCTTGAGTTGTGGCAATGTATCAAGAGCGACAACTTCGCCTATTTCATTGTCTCCAAGTTGAAGCATTTGAAGTTTGGGGAGATCATGAATGTGCTTCGTAGTTTTCAATTGGTTGCCGTTGGCGTCAAGGCGCTGCAAGTTCTTGCAACTTGATATTCCTGAGAGACTTGACATGGCATTGCTGTCAACTCTCAGATAGCTCAGCATTTTGCAGCTGAATTTGCCGAGACTTGTCAACTTGTTGTGGCTCAAGTTAATGTACTGCAAGTAGCGGTTCGGGAAAGCCGGCAACTTTGCAACGTAGTTCTCTTCCAAATCCGCTGAAACCAAGGATGGCATCTTTGTCAGCGTGCTAATGTTCGTGAGCAAATTGCGCCGAGCACTCAGGTACCGTACATGTGGGTATCCTTGGAGGATCGATATATCACGAACTCCGAAGCCATCGATGTCAACCTTTGACAGAGCAAACCCAGACTCATCAACTGTCCTGCAAACTTCACTTAGCCCAGGACCCAACTTGTCGAGAGTCAGCCTTGATGGGCTGGCGCTTCTGCTTCCGGATTGAGAATTTGGAGAAGTTGGTCTGGAGCTCTGGTCTACTGGCGAGTCAGATGTGTTGGTCGGCGTAGATGATCGAGATGACATCTTTCAAGCTGCGTCGCAACTGCACGTCAACAGCAAACTAATATGATCTACCCATCACAGAGCAACCCCACGTCCAATGCCATTTTCGAGATGATGTGCTTCGTACACGCGGAAGGAAGATAGCTGCACCCAACGTAAAAAATAAAATCAAAATCTCAAAAAGTTGTTTTAGCTTCAACCAACCACAACTCAGCTGCGTAAACAATGGATTTTGTAATTCAAGACTTGTCCTTCTTCATCCACGACCAAACCTTTTCGGTTGCGGCATGTTGCCCTCACTCTTTGTACTGGTTGTTCCTTCTGTGCCATTATGTTCGTTATCATACTCGAGTAGTGTTACGGTGCCGCCAGCGAAGTGCTGTGTCTTCTCCGTCTTGGTGATGTCGTCGGGGCGCTACGCTGCGGCGCTGCGGCGGAGACGTTGGACGTTGGAGTTGGAGTTGGAGCCGTTTGGCAGTTTCAAAAGGATTGTTGTGGCTCGAGCCTCGAGCCGTTCGCCGTTCATCCGTTCATTGAAAATGTTCACATCGTCAGTGGGAGTGTGGGCGGGCTGAGCGTTTCTTTGTTCACAAGTTGCGGAGACATCGACTGTTGATCAAAAATGACTGAGATGTTGCCGTTACTTCACTTTAATTTTCTACACTATACAAAATTAAAGCTCAAAGTGCAATAGAATGCAATATAATGCTAAGTCAAGTTGTTGCCGCTGCACCGTAATTCCATTTCTATCACATTGACACAAATCGCCACAATGTACGTAATTACAAAATCCCACATTCATATTGATTCGTCCGAAGTCATTTCAACTGTCCGCCTCATGTTGCATAACCGTAATTACAAAACCCAGAGCGACGCCCTTCGACACCAGCGCGCGTGCTTCGTTGTCACCCACTCACTCACTCACTCGTAGTCACCTCCCAGCAGTTCGAAGTTCGAAGGGCTCTCACAGTCGCTCACTCACTCACTCACTGCCGGCGGCGACCGACGGCCGACGTTCGTTCGTTCGTTCGTTCGTTCGTTCGAACTTCGTTCGTTCGTTCGTTCGTTCGTTCGTTCGTTCGTTCGTTGAAAGTGTCACTGGTCAGGTTTTTGTTGTTTGAAGAAGGTGGTTTCCATCTCATTGAGCAGCTTCCTTGCGTTGTTCTTGGCTGACAGAAACCCACTTTTGTGTTGCCATGCGCAGCAACCACCGAGGGCAGTTAAGAGCGGCAGCGCTGGAGCGCAATAACAACTGGACTTTCTTTTCAACGGACCAGCCGCGAATGTAGACTTCGGTTGGTACGACGCTGAAGTGGAAACTGTGGACAGCTAGCTGTATTGATGTGAGGCCGCGATCACTTTACAAGTGGCTGGAGAGGACGACTGCTGAGTTTGTGCAGATTGTACGCGGTGATGTGACTCGGTTTGTCGAGCTCCAACATGGTGGCGAGAAAAAATACGAAGCAGGTTTGAATCCTTTTTGCTTCGAAAGGCAACAACGTGCTGAGGCGGTCATTTGTGTGTGTCGACACTTAGTGACAGTTTCAGGCACGATGAGTGCATTGTTTATGCCGATAGCAGTGCTCAGCGCTGTCTACCAAACGCATCAGGCGGTTCGGAAACCAGACTCGACAGACGCCAAAGAGAGTGAGAAGGATGTCTTGAAAATGTGGACGATCCTTGGAATCTTCATCCCGGTTCAATTTTACTTGGAAGCCATCGCGTCGGTTTTGCCATTTGCAAACCTGATCCTCTTTGTACCAAACATTGCATTCCCTCTGTTTTACATTTGGCTGAGCGCGCCAACATTGAAAGCAGCGCCATATTTATTTGAAAGATTTCAACCTGTGGTTGCGGAACAAATATTGCCTTTCCTGCACACGAAGTTGCTGAACGTGTTTTGTTTCTTGCAGCGGTTCTTCCTTGGCAATTTCTTGACCGTTATCCCTCGGAAGGACCTCGAGGAATTGCAAAGTTCTATGACGTCGGCTCGGAGTGCAATGTTGGCACCCAGGCGGGACTAGTCACCCAACAACTATTCAATAACTACTTTTACGTCAATAAAATAACAACTATGCCGCTTTGCGACGAATTTCTAGTTTCTGGTTTCGCCACTGTGTGAGGTCCCCAACAAGTAGGCTATTTGGGACTTCACTTCCTTGTTTGTTGTTCGGCGGAAAAAGTCATCATTATCCAACGTAGATACTCCAGCTTTATCCTCGTTGCTA
>ENA-OWNT01004491-OWNT01004491.1-seawater-metagenome-genome-assembly--contig:-NODE-4491-length-12215-cov-5.964080_pt1 | contig 12215 bp, 10 predicted proteins | sample MGYA00238136_ERZ651165 | MGnify/ENA primary metagenome ERZ651165 (study PRJEB26861, sample SAMN08777766) | seawater metagenome | isolation source: coastal seawater | place: USA: Florida | collected... | reverse complement strand
GCTCCGCCGTCGGGTCTGCTTGCTGCTCCGCCGCCGGGTCTGCTTGCTGCTCCGCCGCCGGGTTCGCCGCCGGGTCTGCTTGCTGCTCCGCTGTCTGACTCGCCGCCGGGTCTGCTTGCTGCTCGCGATCACGCTTCTTGATCCACTGGTCGAATTGCTGTGTTCCATGCTCTCGTAGCATGCACAGTCGGTGGAGCATCACAGTCATAGAGAACGCTTCGGCATCAGCAGCAGGTGACGAAGACACAATCGGGTTGGCGACATACGAGCGGAAAATCGTCAGGAACGCGCGCCGCAGCACCGAGACGGACACTGGCAAGGCACGGATGGCGTTGTACACTGCTAACTGCAGATCTGCCGGCACCACGCGCGCGGCCTGAGCACCATTCGCGCGCCCCTGCTCCTCGTCACCAGCACCGTTCGTGCACCGCGTCCACGGTGAGCCAGTTAACGACGATGCTGGTTGCTGTGGTTGTCGTGCAACGTTTTCGGCGCCTTGCCCGCGGGAGTCGCCATCGCTGCCCGCCTCACCCCTAGTGCACGTGCTGCTCGTGCTCGTGCTCGTGCTCGTGCTCATGCTCATGCTCATGCTCATGCTCATGCTCATGCTCGAATTGCCTCAGCTGCTCATAATGATGACGATCCTCACGATCATTATGCACATGATGGCGAGGACAACGACGCATTCTGATGCCGTCATAAAGGTGGCAGTGAGTGTGGCGATGCTACCCATGCTGCGGTGATGATGATGATCTGGAAAACAATGGATGTGATGGATTGAACGTTTATAGAATAGAAAACATGGCCGTCAGGCATTTGCACCAGCAACAGAGTTGTGGCCTGGGCCGGCGGCTACGGTGGTTAATGCACAACGAATGTGCGCGTCCCAGTTGCATTGGCCACAGTGATAGAACTGCCCAAGACTAGCAATTCCACATATATCACACGTGAACCCCAGAGCATACTGTGGAAGCGAAGATGACGAAGTCAACTCGAGCTTGTGCTGGCTGTGTGCGGCACTTTGAATGAGTGCCGGTGTCGACAGCACAGGCTTCGACGGTGTTCCTTTAGCCGCGAGCAATGACGCCACGCACAACTCAGATCCACTATCCACAGCTGCTTCAACAGCTGTTCCGTACGCGCACGAGGCTGCGGCGTCTGCTTTCGCCTGCAGTAAAGAGTCAAGGCACTCAGGGTGCGCGGACATTGCGGCCAGGAACAAAGCGGTAGGTCCACGTTCCGCGCGCTTGTTCACCCCCGGGAATTGGTTGCACGGAACTGATGCTGCAATATTTGCATCGGCATGGGACGCGAGAAGCAGCCGCAGGCACTGCAAGTGGCCACCTTTGGCTGCAAGGTGCACTGGACTCAATGAGTCGCCACCACGCACACGGTTAACCAATGCCTTCGCGGTTAGAAGTTCCGACAGACATTGTGCATTTCCTGTCGACGCGGCTGCACACAGAGCAGTATTTTTCGATGTCGTCGAAAGCACATCGGGCTCAGCTTTTGCGGCCAGAAGTTGGCGCAAGACGAGTACATGACCTTGCATACAGGACGGAACAATGGGCTCCATTCCAAAATGTGCAGACGTCATATTTGGATCGGCTTTGCTTTTAAGAAGAAACTCCACAGCTTGTAGTTGCCCACTTTGCGACGCTGCAAACAACGGTGTTGTGTCATCCGTTGGGCGTCGCACGTTCACATCGAGGCCGTGCTTCATGAATTGTTGTAAAAGTACTACTTGCCCGTGGTAGGCCGCCATCCACGCCAAGTGCGTTCCACTGGGATCAATGCAGGCGTTGACATTGGCTTTGCATTCCAAGAGTAAAGTTGTTGCTCGCAAACTGCAGTCATCATTGTCAGCGATGGCCTGTGATGCCGCCATGCTCAGGGCTGTGCTGCTGCCGACGGCCATCGCTCCACCCACCACCATTGGAGCACTTCCCGCGACAGCATTCACGTTCGCTTTATGACGAACGAGGCTGTCAACAATGTCATACGCACGCCTTTGGATGGCGATGTGGAGTGGGGTCGCGCCGGTACCTTCACTCTTCTGGTTGATATTCGCCTTGGCAGACAGCAGTTGCTCGGCGGATTGGAGCGTTCCATGGGCTGCAGCAAAGTGTAGCGGAGAAAAGCCAGCTGACAATTCCGTTGCCGCAACGTCTGCTTTGTGTGCCAGCAACAACTTGATTGCCCAATGAGATTGTTTTTGAACTGCTGTCATTAGCGGAGAAAATGCACTGCTTGTTGCCCTGGTATCCAAGTGCGCTTTTGCTGTCAGCAACATTTCCAAACATGAAGATGCTGTGCGGGGGCCTCTCTTCGCTGTGTTGAACATCACCGTGTGCTGGGACGCCATGAACAATGGCGACATTCCGTTGACACCGGATGCGTTCGCCGACGCCTTCGCTTCCAACAGCTGCGCCAAACATACAGCGCCTGGGTTACAGTCGGCGCCCATGTTCGCACCATTCGCGCAGTCTGACACAATCGCCCCAGCAACTTGAACAGCCATACACGTGGCAGGAATACCATCACTAACACGGGCAGTGTTTGGGTTCGCACCGGCTTCAAGCAACAATTTGAGGGCTTCGCAATGGCCAAGTTGTGTGGCAATCCATGCCGCCGACGTGCCAGTCGAACTACAGTGACTTTCAGCGGAAGCATGGGCTTCCAACAACAACTCCAGGACGTCCACCAGGTTGTTCGCCGCTGCTATAAATACGGGAGTGGTTCCCTCCAACTTGCGTACGATACTTGCGTCGGCCTTAGCACACAACAATCGAGCGACCGATGCTCTGCAATTATTATGAACAGCTGCAAGCAACGGGGTGTCGCCCGTGTCAGTTCGTTTGGCGTCTATCTCCGCCTGTGCGTCAAGGAGTAAGTCCAATACTTCGGCACTGTCGTACTGGGCGGCCGTGTGAAGCGCAGTTGCTCCATTGACGGGGTTACGCTGCGAGACATATGCTTTGGACGCCAGAAGCAACTTCGCTCCATTCGCAAAGTTACATTGTGCCGTCATCGCCAGTGCGGTAACACCACCGTCGCCCTTCACACTGACCTGATTAACGTTTGCTTTCGCGTCAATCAAGAGTCGCACCACTTCGGTGCGTTGCCAACCGATCGAACTTTCGCGTGCGGGTGCGTGCAATCCAGTCGGTGGTCCATAACGCCTAGATGGGTTTCCGAGTGCGGCACACAGGAGAGGGAAACCCTTGATAGGTCCTTCAAGAGCCAGTACTTTTGCCACGTCCATGTCACCTTCATGCACTATGTCAGAGCCACGGGCGACAAAGCGCACTGTTGATACGGCTTTGATGAGCCTGGCTACGCACAGTGGGTGCCCGTACTCGGCGGCAATCGACATGCCATCAATTACATCGCCGAACTGGAACGATTGTGAGCTTGCGTAAGCTTCTGCTTCGCTGCATGGCGGCACTTTGTCGATGTTACTGGCAGCATTATCCGGTGGGTTTGCACTCCCGCTTAAACGTTGTTGCGCCAACTCCTTCTGGTGCAGCAGGAATGCCTCGAGCCACGCCAAGTCGCCATCACGGCATGCACGCAGAAATGGGTTTGATCCATGCAAATGGTACGAAGCAACCTGGGCTGCTGCCTTTGAATACTTTTGAAAATCACGGTACAATGCCTGGTCGTTGGCTGCTCTTACGAGCCGGTACGGCTCGTGCATTTCCGAACGGACTTCGTGGTAAGGGGAGAGCAGGCACTGAATCTCGCATGCCATACGAATAGGAGTGTCTGCTGGCAGCTGTTCAAGCCATTGACGTGCTGCCAGGGCCTGGCGTTGCCAAGCGAGAGGATTACACTCTTCGGGGATGGTCTCTATACTGGGGTCCAGATAATTATTCCAAATGGTGGAGATATCAGGGCAATTACGCAACGCGCCAATCGTCGGGTAATCCGGGTGCTCAAAAACAACTGTTGCCATCACCAATCGAAGATGATGGCGAGCTGCCGCTTCCTCATTGCTCCAGCACATTCCGTTTTTGAACTTGCAATATCCTCCGCCAAATCGATCGCAAAACGCGTCAAGTCCACTTCGCATTGCAGCAGCGTCTTCAAACACGGCAAGGCACCTGACTATGTCAACGTTCATCGCAGGCCTGGAGCAACAACACAAAACCGCACGGCACATTGGACCCACAGCTAATATCGTCAGCACGTTTATGAATTTGACGAACCTTGGGAAAGCCTCATGCAAGTGGTCATCGCGAGAAAACATTTTCGCAAACATGCGCGGGTACCCTTTGATGCCGTGAGCCACCACAGGTGTGGATAGCCACTCTCTGGCTGCCCGGTTCACGGCCTCCACAAACGCAGCATCAAGCGCTTTCGCAATCAGGCGCAATACGTGAATGCATTGCACTTCGGCTTCGTGCGTACGCAGCATATGTTCAGCTCCGGGTAATGGCGACAGTGGCGCGCCACTTTCGGCTGCTGGCAACGAGTCCAAGAATGTAAGAAATGCGTCTTGGCGTAATGGCGACGGTGTTGTCCGATCGCCGTGAACGAGATCTGGGATGGCCAGCATTGGTGCATGATACGAACCAATGGATTCGCGCAAGTTTTCGGATTGAAATATCCGATCGAGAGATTGTCCTAGCTCGTTAAGAATCGCGCGACTCCCTTCCGTGATCGTGGTGAACGACGTTGCCCACGTCAGGCACAGGGTGAAAGAAGGAGACCCCAACAGCCGCCGTAGCAACGTCTTGGTGTCTTCGTGGCGGTGCGCTACTCGCACTGCCTGCACCACCCATGCCGCAGCGGCTTGTATGTCGTCGCGATGTGGCGCTTGCCCCCACGCGGTGGCGTGGTGCGTTCCCATAAGCCTGTGCACGGCTGCAGGAGGCTGTGGGGGGGCACTCATCGGGAAACTACCACAGATGTGGGCAGAAAGAGGATTTTCGACACGACGTCCCTGCTCTGCGTGACGGATGCGCGTTTATATTTCGACCAATATATTGCCAGTCCCGATTACAAACAGGATCCTTGGATCGTCTTGAACAACGTGTTGTGTCATTTTGTCGCTTCTGATCGTGATGCTGCGGATGGTCCAAGTGGAGCGAACCAACGTGTGTACTTTCGAATGCAGCAACCTACGACGACCCCATACTTGCGCATCGCCAACTACGAAGGCAGCAACGTCTCCACCAGAATAGTGCCGTCCGTCGTCACCGACCACCAGCAATTGATTAATCGTCACTCACGACAATAATCATCGACCGTCGCCAGCCCAACCAATGAGAGGGAAGTCGGCAGTGAGATCGTTGTCATGACCAACAAACAAACAAGCAAGCAAGCAAAAACGCAAACACGCAAACAACACAATCACACAAGCAAACAAGCAAACAACAACACCAAGCAGCGACAACAAGCGGCAAAAACACACAGCAGCAACACACAGCAAGTGTTCCCCACCACCAACAAGCAAACAACGAACCACAGACATCGACACCCTCAACAACGAACAACGAACAACAAACAACGACAAGCAAACGTTGTCACCAACAACAAACAACGACAAACAAACATTGTCACCAACAACGAGCAACGACGAACACCGTCACCAACAACACACACCAAAGACAGACACAACACAGCTGCGCCCTATAATGCGGTACAGCCTGTACTATCGCGATCAGAATCGTCCATGCACGATGTCAATCACAATCGTCCCGCAGCTGTGCACACTCTGTAATACACCATGTATGTCATCGCATGCCATCCCGTGTCATCGCGCGCCATCCCGTGACACCCAAGCACCACATCCATCGTTTCATTACAATATATCGCAGTGTCGACCACGATCGAAGGCATCGAAAACGTTCATTGCATTGAATCCTCCACGCCTCAGCATGCCATGCCATTCCATTCCATTCCATGCACCGTATGACATCCATCATTTTCTTCATGCGCCATGCCAGACCATGCGCCATCTCATGCCATGCAGTTCTGCGCTGCAGAGATATTTCAACTCTCGTGGCATCGCATGCACCGTGCAGAGGTCACGATGCGCTGTTTCAACTGTGCCGAACACGGAGCCAACAGTGAAGCTTAATGGACAGAGCTCCGAGGGCAATTTGTTCGACGATTTTCCAGTGCAGTCCCCCGCGCACACATAATTCCTGTGTGCGACCAGGGTCGCAGCGCTCCCAACATACTGATGAGCAATTTATCAATTGAAAGGATACGTTTTGTTGTAAAGCATTAGTTGACGTCAGGGATGGGACCCCACCCCCGTGATGAAAGGTGACGTTCAAACCTCCGTGGTTGAGGCATGTGTTATTTGCAATGGGCCGGCTGGTTTTGACTGCGTGGCCGCAAGTAATTCTTGCGCTCCGCGTAGAACGACATAGTCCGAATGGCCAGCCTGCAGCACAATGCAAGTGACCAATTGAACCAGTACAAACCGATCTCCACACGCAATCGCTCACCATCCCAGCGCGAGCAAGCCACAACTTTTGATGAACAAGCTGCATCTCGCAAATGTGCCCGTTAGGATCGCCGGTGAACTTAAAATTGATCAAACAGTCCTGTGAGCGCAAGCAAAGCCCACCAAATGGCCGAATTAGAAGCAGCAAGAAACGTCGTGAGTGTGTGCTGCGCGATCATGAAGTTCCAAGCCAGAACAAATTGCAGCAAGAAGACGCACCATCCAACCACCATCCGTCGGATTTGAGAATCGGTTCTTCACACGCACAATCTCGATGTCTTCAGATTTGGCGATGTACGCAACGCATTCCTTGATGCCAGCCATCGATTTGAACACAAACATCCCGCGCACGATGTCAAAGATGTGTGAACCCGACCACCGTGGTGACGCGTCGAGTGCGACCTGCGCATTTGTATTCATGTGCAGAAGCAGCGTAGTCATCCAAAAATGAGATCAGCAGCAACTGCGAGCATTGACGAAAGATCGACATACCTTTTCCAAGACCCGGTACATTGTTTTTAATGGCGCTGCCTTCGCGCTCACGAGCACGCGAACGTCGAAATGGGAGCGCAGCTACGAGACACATCGAAGCAGGGCCAGTGTGGTGAGAATTTTAACGACAGGTCATGACACAGACGTTGTTGACGAACCTTTGCAGTCAGTCGTTGCAAAAGCGGATGTGTGTCTGCGGCGTGATGAAACAACTCAAGCAAATTTGCAGACGGTTGCGTCACCGTAGCACCCTGTTCCACAACATCAACCGATATTAAAGCTCGAACAATGCCATGAGATTCCTGGGCTCGAAAGAGTTCGAGACGAAGGATTAGCAACTGTGTACCTGTGCGGTGCGTACGACGGCGTCTATGGCGGCAACGCACTGCTGGAAAGAATTGTCACTTTTGACGAAACGATTTGCGATGGCGGCATATATTTCTGCGAATCCCGCCGACATTTGAGCAATAACAGTGTGAAGCTACAATCATGCCAAGCCATCAAAAAGTTCAATCAGCCGAATGTGCAGCAAACAATGTCAACATCTGGACACTCATGCTACTTACCTGGTCAGTCTTGGTAGTAGCGTCCTTTAGCTGCGCTAGAAAAAACGACTTTGTCATGTTGACAACTGCATCAAACATCGTGCCGTCCACGATGGCATCGCGGTTCGCTTTGAACGCAGTTGTACATGGAGAGCGACTTCCGGTGTCGGCCAATGTGCCGGACGACACAGGCACAATTTTGTGTTGTGATTTTGTGGCACTGAAGGTCAGGTTGATTGATGAGCCCGACGCGGCAGCCAGCTTCTTGGAATGAACATCGTCGGTTTCTGACGACCGATCAGCTTTCGCAATGCGTCGCTTTTCTGCCCGAGTTGCTGCATCACTGCGCTGTTTGACCCACTGCACAAATGCGTTTTCCACCACATGGCTGAGGAAAACTTTAACGTCACCGGCAAGTTTGCACGGAGGCTCGAATGTACCCTCATCAATACGGCTGCGGTGTTGGACGATGCTTTCTGACAGCCACGCCACAGCAAGGTCAGCCCGACAGTTACAATCGGTTTGTTTGCACAACTTCATGAGATCGTGTACAGAGCATTCCGCGACAGCTGGCGGATGAGCTCGTAACAGCTCCAGCACCACGGCGGCTGGTGCATTATTTTCGGACGAGTGGCGAAGCGGCAGCTTTGACTGAAACCGCGTCTACAATAAGGGAAATCACAGGTGAAAGGCCTCGAGCCAACGGCGCGTTAGCAGATACCAGGCAGCATGGCTCACCGTGCATATGTGCTTGGTGTTTTGCTGGAGCAAGGTGTTTACAACCTCGAGCTGGTGAGCAACGTCCGATCGGTCCCATCGTAAAAAAACGGCCATTTGCAGAGGTGTTGGAGACGAGGAGGACGACGCATCGGCCCTGGGCATTTGCCCAGCTTCCAACTCCTTTTCAGATCCATGTCCCACGCCTTCTTGAATTGCTTCTCGAAATGCAGCCATGCTGGGCACGTGGTTCAGCACCATGGTCTGCACGGCGTCCAGTGGCAGGAGGCTGAATTTGGCCCACTCGACAGCCGCTGACATTGGCACGGCGATTCCCTGGCGCCAGAATCACACATCGATTTGCAGAGCTAAAACGGTCACTTGAGACTGACGAGTCACGCAACGAAGACAAAATCAACCTGGTCATCGCTCTCGCTATCGAGAATAGCTTCTATTTCGCGTAGAATTTTTATTGCGCCGCGGAGATCTCGCCGCCCGTCGTCGAGAGCATCCCACAACTCCTCGTTGGTTTGGTCTGGAAAAAGACTGCTAAGCCTTTTGAACGAGCTGTACAGCTGGAACGCGGAAACGCCAGGCAGATCCTCTGCAAATACGATGCACTGGTGTCCCAATTTCGTGTGGTATAGCCGGTTGCGGACCAACACCGCTGTTGAAATGGTTGAATACAAAACGAATACGCCCAATGGTATAATGAACAAAAACAGGAGTGGCAGACCGACCGCCAATGCCGTTGACACTTGTGCATCCTCAACTGTTGCCTACGCCGTTGGTGACCAGCAGGTAGTTATAGTGAGGACCAGCACATCGAAGAATGGCTCGCGCATGTACAAGCCACTCACGTAGCAACCAGGTCGATCATTGCACGCCCGCACATTTGGAAAGTTTTCACATCCACTTGCTGCAATAAAGGCTGGCACCTGTTTGGCAGCAACCCCGGCGCCGATGTTGAATGCATGGGGACACGACAACAACAACACCAATCAAATACACGGACCAGGCTATTATCGATATGTCCAACTTTGTGCGCTCCTAGGAACGTGCGATACTGAACGCCAGCGTCGTCGCAAGTACTATTGCACGAGTCCCAGCTCGACCAAAAATCAGCCTGCCATTGGACAACATAAATGAATAGTGAGTGGCGCACTTTTTCGCGCTAAAATGGTTCACAGACAGCGGACCTCGCAATCAAATGGGTAGAGCGTCATGTCCATTTGCTCCACTGCCGCCACGCACGCGTCGGACACCACGCCGGGTGGCACTGTCGTTGCGGTATCGAACATCGAGGATCGCAGTAGTGAACTCAACTGACTTTGCATCTCCGACACGTTGTGCTGAAGTACGTCTAGCGAGTTCTGGACTCGGGCCACGCTCTGCGAAGAGTTGAGCCGCAGTTCAGCGATTCCAGACGATTGCATGGACAAATTGAAACTCATGTTTTCAACAACAGTCGACAAATCACTAAGCAGCGACTCCACTCGAACACCGTCGTTGCGCGCTTGTTGGGCGGTCGAGTTCACGTCGCCGATCTCATGCTGTAGTCGCAACAGCGTCTCCAGTGACGCTGTCAACTGTGTCTCGGCAATGTTGATCCGAGCTTCGCTTGCTGCGGCTTGTGCCACCAGCGCCGACACATTTGTCGGCAACAAGCTCCAGAATTCCGCATCAGCCGCATCCTCGATGATGCGCGCGTGCTGAGTGAAGTTAGCGCGTAAAGATGCAAGGACTTCTTCGATAGCAGTGACACGCGCCGAGTCGTTGCCGCCGCTCCCTCCACTAGCCCCTCCGCTAAATTCGACTCCATTTACGAACAAACCATTCGGAGCGCAGATATGCGCAGTGTTGTCGCCCATGCTATTGCAAGCACCGCTGTCGTCGAATGACAGCACAACCGCGCTGTCGTGTGTCACATAAGCATCGGAACCGAGGGCGGCGGACCCCTCGCCGCCGACGTAGTTTTGCCCTCCTCCACCGATAAAACCCATAGTCCCCGCCACGGTGTTCATGGTTCCGCCCGCAATCGCACCGAAAGATCCGCTAATCTGGTTCAGGGAGCCACCAGAGATGGCGGCGTATGTATGGTGCGCGGAGTTGGCTGTGCCACCCGCAACGGTGGCGCCGGAGTTTGATGCCACGTTGGAGTTGCCACCGCTCACTGTCGACCAGTAAGCCTGCGCTCTGTTCGACTGCCCCCCCGCAATCGTGCTGTAGTCGCCGTTGCCAGTGTTGCCTTCGCCCCCACCGATCGTCACGAGGCTCGCAAGAGCAGCATTATTAACACCGCCAGCTACCACGGTCTCCGTGCCACCGGCTGCGTTCCCTATTCCACCACCAATTACTGAGGCGTGGCCGATGGAAGAATGGCCACTGCCACCTCCAATGGTGACAAAGTCGGCCATCGCCGTATTACCGAACCCGCCGCCCACCGAAGACAGCGACCCGAGAGCATAATTTTGCTCGCCGCCACCGACGGAACTGCCATATCCTACCGCAGCGTTCTGAAGACCAGCGCTGACGCCAGCAAACCCCCATGCAGTATTATCTTGCCCTCCTGACACGACGCTTGCGTCGCCAAACGCGTTATTGCGTGTGCCTCCACCCACGACGTCCGCACCGCCATGAGCCGTGTTCCACGAGCCAGCACCAATGAAAGATGCGTTTTGAACAACGCGGTTGTTGCTGCCGCCTGAAATCGCGGAGTACGATCCCAGCGCTGAATTGTTGTACCCGCCAAGAATGCCCGAAAACGGCCCTGACGCGGTATTATCGTATCCACCACCGACGACTTCGCGTGTGGTCTGGCCGGAAGTAACACTAGCTGTCGCAGATGGCCCAGATGGCGAAGTCGTTGCGGCGGCGGTGGTTGTTGTAGTGGTGGACGTCGTCGTCGTCGTCGACGTCGACGTCGTCGACGTCGTCGACGACGTGGGGGTACTGCTACCGCCGCCGAACAGCTGCACCCCATTCAAGTAGATTCCACCTGGAGCGCAAATAGCGACAGAACCGGATCCTTGTGAGTAGCAGGTGGAGCCGCTCTGACCGAACGCGAGAACGAGTGACGTGTCCTCAGAAGCAAATCCCTGATTCCCCAAACAAAAGGACGATTCCCCAGTAGCCCTGCACTGATGGCCCGCAGCAAAGGAGTTGGACCCGCTGGCTTCGTTCTGTGACCCTCCAGCAATTGCGGCACTGTAGGCTGAGGCTCCGATTCTGTTAAAGTTCCCGCCGAGAATCGAGCCGGTGTCCCCTTCGATAATGTTGTAGTCACCGCCTCCCACAAAGCCCCGTGGCCCCAAGATGGTGTTGCCCGAGCCACCTGCAATGACAGCCTCTATTGCCAATGGAGCGAGGTGATGAAAGCGGCCCCCTCCAACAGTGCCAGCATACGAGAGGACAGTGTTCTTGGTGCCTCCGGCAACAGTGGCAAATTGGGAGCTGGCGAAGTTTTTCTTGCCACCCCCTATAAAGGAGTGCGTCGCAGTCTCGTTCAACTTGTTGCCTTGCCCGCCAACCACAACTGAGTCGCTGACAGACAAGTAGTTGCTCGTTCCGCCGCCCAAAAAGCTATGGTCCCCGATGATGGTGTTGTCGAGGCCTGCAACGATGGCGCTGGCCACGCCGCTGGCGCTGTTGGTGGCGTTGTTGTTGACCACCAACGAAGCACTCGCGAAAGAGTCACTCGCAGTCATTGCGGCCAACAACAAGGTAACCCAACGTGGCCACACCATCGTCATTGCGTGTGGACGATGCGCGCCTCCTGTGCAGTGTCTTGATGGCGGCGGTGGACGCTGAACTTGCAAAACTTGGAAAGAAAAGATTAATGGGCCGCATTGTGTGTCAACTCAACTCAACTCAACTCAACTCAACTCAACTCAACGCAACTCAACTCAACTCAACTCAACTCAACTCAACTCAACTCAACTCAACTCAACTCAACTCAACTCAACTCAACTCAACTCAACTCAACTCAACTCAACTCA
>ENA-OWNT01004485-OWNT01004485.1-seawater-metagenome-genome-assembly--contig:-NODE-4485-length-12227-cov-3.623539_pt1 | contig 12227 bp, 12 predicted proteins | sample MGYA00238136_ERZ651165 | MGnify/ENA primary metagenome ERZ651165 (study PRJEB26861, sample SAMN08777766) | seawater metagenome | isolation source: coastal seawater | place: USA: Florida | collected... | reverse complement strand
AACCGCGAAATCGACGACGAACAAATTTTGCAACAAAAGGATAAAAACAGACATCCGTATACCGGTACATCATTAATTACTGCGACCAACTGCTGAACATTACGCAACACCGAACCAGACCCAAACCATGGCGGATTATGATCTTGGCCGGTGCTTAGAAGTGGCCACAGAACTGGCTAGGAAAGCCGGACAAGTCCAACGAGACGCCAGGGCCGGCGATATTGCAGTGGTATCAAAAGGTGGAATAGATTTGGTCACTGACATTGACCAAAAGTGCGAAAAAATCATATTTAACGGACTCAGAGACGCGTTCCCCGACTTTAAGTTTATTGGCGAGGAGTTTACCAGTGGCGAGGATCTCACTGATTCTCCCACTTGGTGTGTAGATCCCGTCGATGGAACGACCAATTTTATTCATGACTTTCCCTGTTTTTGTGTCTCTATTGGATTGTGTATTGGTAGAGAGTCCGTGTTGGGGGTAATCTATGACCCGAATCGAGATGAGTTGTACCACGCCGTCAAAGGTCAAGGTGCATTTATGAATGGAAAGCAAATTCGAGTGGATAGTAGCACCAAATTTAATGAGGCCGTTGTTTGTACCAATTATGGACACTCAAGAAATCGTCTGCAGACGGTACCCACCACGACGGCGCTTCAAAAATTGGTGGACGGAAACATTCGCGGCATTCGCATGACTGGCAGTTGTTGTATGGCCATGTGTCATGTTGCTCGAGGCTGTGTAAGTTCCTATTTTGAAGCTGACATTGGAGGGCTATGGGATGTGGCTGCAGCCACAATTATTGTAATTGAAGCAGGTGGTGTCGTACACGACTTTCTTGGTCCCGAAGACAGGGTTCCACTCAAACCCGGCAAGCAGCGTCTGATATGCGGCAATCCTAACATCGTTGGTGCGCTGCAAGAAGTTTTGCTCTCGAGTCAGATTGTTGAACCCCCAGAAATCAGCGTCGAGGCAGAGGCGACGAAACAAGATGATCCAAGTGCTAATGAATAGTCGCGTCAGGTACAATTGTACCAAAGTACGATAGTGCTCGTGCAACGTACGATAGACTAGTACAATAGTAAAAAAATTATTATTTATTTGATACAGGAATAAGAAGGGTAACATTGATCTAGTATAACATTGGTGCTCCTTTCCGGAGCAGTGAACTGCATTTGGTTGTTTGAGATTTGATCGTCGGTTGACTGACACGTTTGAGTGCTTGGTCTCTGGAGTGGTTCTAATAAGGCGTTATTTCGTTATTTCACAAAATCCTGCTGAAAGCCGCCCTCACGTCAATATCCAGCATTGATGTACGTGTCGAAGTCAGTGCCGTGGTCGCAATCCGCTGGCACGACGTCTTTCTTTCGGTAACAATCACCCACACCACTGTGATCTCCTCCACGCCACACAATCGCTGTGCATCCTTCCAGTTCAGTACACTTAGTTTGGCAGTCAGCCACGCTCATGGAGCCACAGCTCTCTTTGTCAAGGTCCTCTGCACCATGTCCAGGATAACAATTGAAGCCTTTGGCTGCGACCCAGTCGTGGTGAACCCACGTTGAGAAACCAGTGCCACTGTCACACTTCCCGATCACAATGTCGGCCTTGCGGTAACATTTTGCATTGCCAGAGCTATCAGGAGCACCCATGGTCACCGCAGTACACCCACTTGTATTCAGGCATTTCTGCTGACACTCCAGTAGCGACATTGTACCACAGCTTGCGCTTGGTGGAGATTCCAAATCTGTCGCACCGTGAGCTGGTTCCGTGCCACGAGGCCCGTAGCAATTTTCGCCTGCAGCTTCCACCCATTGTGTAGCACTCCCCCAGGGACCAGGAGGTTTACAAAGCAACTCGTTTAATTCAAATGAAATCTTTCCCTGAACGTCACCATCGTACTCAATCACAGACTGGTTGTAGCCCGTCCCAGAAATCCACGTTTCGTCGCCTGCATCATTGACGATCATATGACCTTCACCAACCTTTGTCTCTTTACAGTAGATTCCTTCTGGACCACGGACAGCAATCATGACAGTGATAGGGTCCCAACTGCTTCTCCCTGTACCGGCCACTCCCCAGTCTTCGAATGCTTGGCGAACAGGATTGCCATTTTCTCCGCAACCATCCAACCAGCCCCCATGAAGGACGTCACCACCCATCAGCGAAAACATTTGCTTCACGTTATTAGGCCAACCGGCAACAGCAGCCTTGGCAGAGCCTCGGCATCCCGTGTCGTCGCCGAGCCAATTATCAGTGTCATGTTGGGCGCAGCCAAAGTTGTAATCGCCGTCCATCCACACGATTAGTCCAACTTTTTTGGCAATGAGATCATGTCCGTTGAGTGGGGAAAACACGTCTGGCTCAGACTGCACGAGATCACGCATGTTGGTTGTGATTCCAATGGACGCAATATGCACAGAACCATCCGGTGACTCGGCCAATGCCTTTCTGTACACAGAAACGGTGTCGTTAACTTGATCGTAACTCTTGATCGGTGACGGATAGTTGTTGACCAAATCTGGAATGTACCTGTCAGCAACACCTTTGGCGCCAGGAGCTCGGGGATTGGAAGCCCACTGGCCCTTGTAAGAACCCAGTGGTACATCATCTCGGTCGTAAAAATGCATCAATGTCGACACCGCCCCAATGCCTAGTTTGTAGCCATTGGTATGACCAACGGCAATAATCTCACACTCGCCGTTGTCTTGAAGCGCGTTGCCAACGGCAACTGCCCCGACGGGAAGCACTTCGTGGTGCACTACGACAACCCCGTCACCATCGCGGCCGTGAAGGCCCTGGGCCTCGAGGTCATCGAGGTCGACACCTCCGAGTTCCTCAAGAGCGGCGGCAGCGTGTTCTGCATGACCATGATGCTCCCCTGACCCATGGGGGAGCGCACGCCCACCTGGTTGCCGCCGTGGGAGGCCGGGGTGGCCGGCCTCGCCGGGCTGGCCATCCTGTCGGCCGGGGTGCTGTTCCACCTCCGCTTCTCCCCCCACGACCCCACCCTGGCGAGCCTGCTCGAACAACCCCTCGCCTGGACCCTCGCCGCCGCCGTGCCGCTGCTGGCCTCCCTCGGCTGGATGCTCGGCGACCGTCGGCGCGTGCTCGTGCGAGCACTGCAGAGCTGGCAGGCCCAGACCGAAGAAGGCATGCGCAGCCTGGCCCAGCGGGAGTGGTTGACCCGCGGCATCCTCCAGACCGCCTTCGACGCCGTCCTCGTCCTCGACGACGACGAAGTCATCCTCGATGCCAACCCGGCTGCCTCCCGCATCTTCGGCTGGCCCATGGAGAAGCTGGTCGGGTCCGAGGTGTCCAAGGTGCTCCCCCAGCACCGCCGCCTGGGCACCACCCTGGCCATCGAGCGACGCACCGCCGGCGGCGAGGTGCTGGGCCGGGAGTGGCAGACCCATGCCCGCCATCGCGCCGGCCACTCCTTCCCGGTCGACCTGAACATGGTGGCCCTCAAGGAGCCCGACCTCCTCCTCTACGTCGTCCGTGAGGCCACCACCCGCGTCGAGGGGGAGGCGCGCCGCATCGCCGCCGCCCGCGCCGAGCTGATCGACCACACCACCGCGGCCCGCCGAGCCCGTAGCGGACAGCTCCTCCAGCTCGCCGCCGTGCTGAGCGCCGCGACCCACGCCCTCCTCTCGGACGCCCCCCCGCCGGTCGACGCCCCGGTGCCTCCCCGCCGCACCGCCATCGACCTCGCCTTCGGGGTAGAACGGCTGCAGGAGCTCTCCATGTGGGAGCGAGGGAGTCGCAGCGTCACCACCTCCGTCGTGCTCTTGCCCGCCCTGGCCCATCAGATCGCTGACATCCTCCGCCCCCTCGCCAAGGCCTGCGGGCACGAGTTGCGCGTCGTCGTCGACGACGATGTGACCGAGGTCGAGACCGACGCCCTGCGTCTGTCGGCCGCCGTGCGGGCCCTGATGGTGCGCGGGCTCGAGCGCAGCGAGGGCGGCGTCGTGGAGCTCTCCGTGGTGCGAGAGCCCCGCCGCCACGACGACTGGATCGCCCTGCACGTGCGCGACACCGGTCCGCGCCTCGACGACGACGAGCTCGCCGCCGTCTACGCCATGCTCGGCACCGACGCCTCCAGCTGGGTGGAGCCTCCCGGTGAGTCCCTCGGGCTCCCCCTGGCCCACCGCCTCGCCCTCGCCCTCGGCGGCCACCTCAGCGTCGCCAGCCACGGCACCGACGGCACCACCTACACCCTGCGGATACCCGCCGCCGCCATCGCGGAGCGGGTGTCCTCCGGCCGCCGCCCCGTGCGACTGGCCACGCCCACGGACAACGACTCATGACACCACTGCGCCTTCCCTCGGCTACACTGCCCGGCGTGAGCTTGCTGCCGCTGGTGTTGACCGGGTGCTTCTGGATCACCGAGGCCGAGCGAGACGCCCGATGGGACCTCGACGGCGACGGTGTCGAGCGCCCGGACGACTGCAACGACAGCGACCCCGAGCTCACCGGGCTCGTCACCTTCTTCGCCGACAACGACGGCGACGGCTACGGCGACCCCCTGCAGTCCACCGAGGCCTGCGGCGCCCCCACGGGCTTCGTCACCAACGCCGAGGACTGCGACGACACCCGCCCCGAGGCCAAGCCCGGTGCCCCCGAGGAGTGCAACGACGTCGACGACGACTGCGACGGCCTGGTCGACGAAGACGCCGCCGTGGTGCCCTACTACCCCGACGTCGACGGCGACCTGGCGGGCGATGCCGACGCCGAGCCCGTCTACGACTGTCGCCGCCCCCCCGGCTACGTGAGCCGCGCCGACGACTGCGACGACCTCGATGACACCATCGGCCCCCTCGCCGACGAGATCTGCAACGGCCGCGACGACGACTGCGACGACAAGGTCGACCTCGACGACCCCGACCTCGACGACGAAGATGCCACCTGGTACCGCGACGACGACGGCGACCAATACGGCGTCCTCAGCGACCGCCTCGTCACCTGCGACCCGCCGAAGGGCTGGGCCCCGGTGGGGGGCGACTGCCGCGACGACCTCGACGAGGTGAACCCCGGCGCCGACGAGATCTGCAACGACCGCGACGACGACTGCGACGACGCCACCGACGAAGACGCCATCGACGCCGTGCGCTACTTCGCCGACGCCGACGGCGACGGCTTCGGCGACATCGGCCAGCCGGTCGACGCCTGTGAGCAGCCGGTGGGCACCGTCACCAACGGCAGCGACTGCGACGACAGCAACCGGTTCGGGTACCCCGGCGCCGACGAGATCTGCGACAACGGCAAGAACGACGACTGCGACGACGACACCGAGGTCGACGAGAAGGAGTGCGTGGAGCTCGACACCGCGCACACCGCCGACAGCGGCACCACCACCACCAAGCTGACCACTGCCGGCACGGCCGACACCACCTCCACCGCGGACACCGGCCCATGATGCTCTGGCTCGCCATCGCCTGGGGCGCCGACTGCGCGCAGCCCACCCAGGAGCGCAACGTCCGCGAGGCCCTCGACGAAGCCTACCAGCAGCTCGAGGCCCTCGACATCGAGGCCTTCAAGGGCGCCACCGACGACCTCGACGCCGTCCTGCCCTGCCTCGGCGAGGCCCTCACGCCGCGGGTCATCGCCGAGGTGCATCGCACCAAGGGCATCCGCGCCTTCGGTGAGCGCGACCCCATGGCCGAGCAGATGTTCGCGGCGGCTCGCACCATCGAGCCCGGCTACCGCTTCCCCACCACGCTGGTGCCCGAGGGCAACCCCGTGCGCACCACCTACCAGTCGGTCGACATCTCCACCGCCCCACGGGAAGAGGTGCCCCGCCCGGGCATGGGCGACCTCCGCATCGACGGCTACTCGTCCAACCAGCGCCCCATCGCCTGGCCCACGCTGGTGCAGTACCTCGAGGCCGACGGCGACGTGGGCTTCACGGCCTACCTGATGCCAGGCGAGCCCATCCCCGCGTATCCCCTCGTCGCGCTGACGCCGGACCCCGTCCCCGTGCCGCTTCCCCTCCCGCTGCCCCAGCCCACGCCGGAGCCGCAGCCACCGCCGCCCACCAAGTCCGCGCGGGTGCCGCTTCTGGTCGCGGCGGGCATCACGGGCATCGGTGCGGGCATCGCCTACGGCATGGCCGGCGCCAGCGAGCGCAAGTTCAAGGACCCCACCACCCCCGACGCCGATCTCGACGGCCTCCGGGGGCAGACCAACACCCTGGTGCTGGTCGGAGCCTTCGGTGGCGTGGCCGCGATCGGCCTCACCGTGGCAGGCGCGACCTCCAAGTAGCGGTTCGTCCCGCCGCTTTCGGGCTGGCGGCACTTTTCTTTTCCTCCCTCCCGGAGTGGTGGGTCGAACGAGGCGAACACACACTGGGAGAACCCACCATGACCTTCGCCACCCCCTTCGCCCGCGTCCTGACCCCGCTCACGCTGCTGGCCATCGCCGCCACCACGGGCGCCTGCGGCGTCGAAGAGGAGTCTGCCGAGGACTACGCCTGGGTGCTCCCCGACGAGCGCATCCGCATCGCCATGCCCGACGCCCAGACCCAGCGCGCCGCGGGCGATGTCAGCCAGTTCCGCCAGGACACCAAGGACATCGTCAACGACGTGAACGGCTTCATCGACGAGGTGCTGACCACCATCGACAAGATCACCTCCTACGACCCCACCTGGGCCGAGGACACCGAGAACAAGGCCGTCTGGGGCCCCTGGGAGGACGGCGGCATGGAAGGCATGCTCTACGTCCAGAAGTTCGACGACGACCACTACGAGTGGGCTCTGCTGTCGCGACCGGCCGGCACCAACGACGACGCCTGGGTCGCCTTCGTGGGCGGTCAGGTGGACCCAGGCGCGACGGAGACCACGGGCTCCGGCCGCTTCGCCGTCGACTTCGATGCGTACCAGGGCGTCGACCCGTCCTCCGAGCCCGGCGGCGTGTTCTACAGCGAGTACGCTGTGCAGGACGACGCCGTGGCCGCCGAGGCCGGCTTCGATGGCTTCTACGAGCACCCCAGCGACACGCCGGTCGACGCCGGCTACCGCTACATGCAGGACGCGAACGGCGGCGCGATGGACGTGGCCTACCTCGATGACATCGAAGAGGGGGGCGACCTCGAGACCGTCGTGCTCCGCTCCCGCTGGACCCCCACCGGCGAGGGCCGCGGCGACGCCTACATCACCGGCGGTGACTTCGGCCCGCTGGTCTACAACGGCACGGAGTGCTGGAACGCCGGGGGCGTCGTCACCTTCGAGGAGAACAATGCCGACTTCCAGCGCAGCGGCGACGAGTCCAGCTGCGTCTTCGCCGAGCCCGAGTGGAACGACGACGGCGTCTGATCCTACGCGCCGGCCCCCGGCCGAAGCGCGCGCCCGCTACTCGGCGATGAGCTCGTCGAGGAGCGGGTCGCTGTCGTGGTGGACCTCGACCTCGTCGTCGCGACCGGCGTTCCAGCGGAGGACGAGCAGGAGCACGCCGAGGACCATCGCGCCCAGGCCCAGGGTCTGGCTGGTGGTGAGCCCCATCTCCATGCCCATCTGCGGGCCGGCCTGGGTCATGCCGGGGAAGTAGCGGGCCACATCCTCGGACACCGGCCAGGTGAAGGCATAGCCTCGCTGGTCGGCACGGTAGGCCTCGAGCAGGATGCGGGTGGGCGGCTCGAGGATCAGGGCCATGGCGGCGACCTGACCATCGAACTTCCGGTAGCCCCACGCCCAGTACAGGGCCGCCCCGAGAGCGCAGAGCACGACGATGGCCATCATCTGCGTCGGGTAGAGGGGCTCGTGGAGGAGGCGACCGACCCCGGTGTGGAACTCCGTGGTCACGAAGGGGAACACGTCGGACAGCCAGATCTGGCCCCCGAGGAGCCCCTCGGGCAGCACCGGCATCGGGTGCTCGCCCACGTCGGCCACGACCCCGTGGCAACAGCCCGCGAAGAAGCACCCGAAGCGCCCGATGCCCATGGCGAAGATGACCGCGGGGGCGGCCAGGTCGGCGGCCTTCCAGCCATCGATGCCCAGCAGCTGGCAGAGCACCATGACCGCCACGGCACCGCCGATGACGCCACCGTAGATGGCGAAGCCGCCGGAGGTCGCGGAGAACACCTCGCTGAGGAACTGAAGCACCCAGGCGCCGTTGCCGGTGGCCGCCGCGACGCCGCCACCGAGCACCGAGGTGATGAGGAGGCTGCCCGCTGCGACCTGCCACAGCTTCACCTCGTCGCCATCCGACGCACGGGCGGCCAGGGCCGCCACCAGCACCGCCCACGACCCCAAGAAGACGCCGCCGAGGAGGAAGGCCCCGCCGGTGCCGAAGGCCACCGAGGCGGTGTACAGGGCGCGGGCGCCGAGCATGCCCCCGACCCCCGCGGCCAGGTAGTTCAGCAGGAGACGGTCGGGGTGGATGCCCACCCGCGCCGCCCGCCGGTGCACCATGAGGAAGGCCACGGAGAACGCCAGCACGATGAACATCCCGTAGGTGTGGATGCCCACGTTCGTGCCGCCGCTCGGGATCTCGATCAGGGTCGGGTACATGCTGCCCCGATAACGCCGCCCCCCGCCCCCGGGCCGTCACCGCGTGTCAGCGGTCCATCCGGGCGGCTCGCTCCGCCACACGGGGAGCGCCCCTTCCTCGGCCAGGCTCACCACCGCCTCGTGACCCACCACCAGGTGGTCCAGCAGGGGAATGCCCAGCACGCGGCCGGCCGCCGCCACCCGACCCGTGACGTCGTGGTCCTGAGCCGAGGGCGTGGGGTCGCCGCTGGGGTGGTTGTGGGCCAGGATGACCCCGCTCGCCCCCACCTGCACCGCGACCCGGAAGATCTGGCGTGGGTCGACCACGGTGAAGGCGTCGGAGCCGCGGGTGAGGCAGCGCTGGGCCAGGGGCCGCCGACGCCGATCGAGGTACAGCCCGTGCAGCTCCTCGTCGAGGAGGCCGGACAGCCCCGGGGCCAGCAGCCGCCGCGCCGCAGACACCGAGGTGACCGGGCCCGCCGGGGATGGACGGGCCAGGGAGCGACGCCCCAGCTGCACCGCTGCGTGCACCCGCACGGCCGACGCCAGCCCGAGGCCATGCAGCCCTCGCAGCTCCGTGACCGAGGCCGCCGCTACCCCGGGCAGCCCCCCGAACCGGCGCAACACCGTGGCTGCGACCTCCTCCGACGACCGCCGGGCGGTGCCCGACCCCACCACCAAGCCCAGCAACTCGATGTCCCCGAAGCCTCCAGGGCCTCGATGTGCGTAGCGCTCTCTCGGACGCATCCCCACCTCCCGGAGCCGGCGTCAGCAAGAGATGTGCCGACGAAACCATCCGTTCGTCCGTGCGCGGGGCCCATCCGACGGCGGTCGACCGACCGACGTCCGTCGGTGCCGGACTACTCGGGGGCGTCCATCTCCATGGGCTCGGCCATGTCGTCGAAGGCGCGCTTCTTGCGGGGGTAGGGCCGCTTCTCGCCCTCGCCATCGCCCACACCGCCGCCGGACAGCTGCACCGACACCTGCAGCTCGATGGTGTCGCGGGACAGGAGGCGGTCGTCGTCGAAGCGCGGGCGCGCCGTGCCGAGCCGCTGCAGCTCGGCCTGGAAGTCGGTGAGGGCCTCCTGGGGCAGCGAGATCATCACGTCGCGGCGGGAGGTGGTCATCTCGGCGGACTGGATGGGGTGGCCATCGAGGTCGGTGACCGAGCCGCCCAGCCGCCCCACCAAGGCCAGGAGGGCGCGGAGCGAGGCGACGTCTTCGGTGAAGAGGTCGTAGCTGTTGGGCACGCTGCGCAGGGGCGGTGGCGCAGGCTTCGGCGAGGGCGCCTTCTTGGCGTCGACGGCCTCCTCCTTCACCGCTGGCGGCGGCGTCGCGCGGTCGGCCTCGGCCTCGGCACTCCCTGCCTCCGCCGCACCCTTCACGGGCGCCTCCTTGCGGGGGGGCGGCGCCACCACGGGCTTCTCCCCTGGCTCCTTCAGCTTGAGCGCTGCCGGTGCGGCCTCGCCGTCGGGCACATCACGCCACTCGGGGGCCGGCAGATCGGCGGGCGGCGTGCTGCCGGGCAGCCCCACCACCGCCAACACCATCAGCGCCACCGCCGCCACCGCCAACCCCTCGAGCGGAACGCCGAAGGGACGACGCAGCCACGCCCACCAGGACATCGCTGCCGCCGGCGGGTACTCCTCGTCGATCCGCTGCATGACCGCATGATGGAAGCCCAGAGGCGCCCGCACCGGGCCTTCGTCGGCCAACAAGCTCACCACGGCATGGAGCTCGTCGAGCTCGGCCTGCAAGGCAGGGTCGGCCGCGAGCTCGGCCTCGAGGCGGCTCGCTTCATCGGCGGTGAGCTCTCCGTCCAGGTAGAGGGACAGGCGCTCGTCGGGCAGGGGATGGGTCATGGAATCAGGCGATGTCGTCTCGGTCGATGCGTCGGCTCAGGACCTTCGCGAGTTGATGTCGTGCCCTGTGTAGGCGGCTCTTCACTGTACCCCTGGCTACGCCCAGCATGTCGCTGATCTCCTCGTAGGACAGGCCCTGAATGTCGCGCAGGATGACGATCTGGCGCTGATCCTCGTCGAGGCTCTCCAAGGCCGTGGTGAGCAGCTCCCTCGCTTCCTCCTGGTGAACGCGAGCGTCGGTTCCCGGCCCCTCGTCGGGCAGCTGACGCTGCGGCCCGTCGTCGTCGCCACGGGGCTCTCCTTCGAGGGCCTCGTGCTGGTCCATCTTCCGCCGATGCCGGTACAGCTTGCGGTTCTTGCAGTGGTTGACCACCACCCGGTAGATCCAGGTGGACAGCTGGCTGTCGCCACGAAACCGCTCGAGCGACCGGAACAGCGCCAGGAACACGTCCTGCGACACCTCTTCCGCCACGGTGCGGTCGCGCATCCACCGAAAGGCCAGCGTGTAGACGCGGTCTTGGTAGCGGCGCACGATCTCGGAGAATGCGTCTCGATCTCCCTCCTTGAACCTGTTGACCAGCTCGGCGTCCGAGAGATGGGTCGCCAGGGCCAACAGCATCAACAGCATCCGGGGTTCTGCTCCCTGTCGGATGGGACACCGCCGCGTCGAAGCGGTTCCCGAAGATCGTCTGCAGCCACCACCCTACCGTAGGGAACCGGCCCTCAATCGAAGGAGCGGCGGCTCATGCGCACCCGCTTGCCCGTGCGCACGCTGTCGAGCACGGCCTGCAGCGACAGCCGCGTGAACGGGAAGATCGCCTTTCGCACCTTGGCGAGCTTGAACGTGCAGCCGTCGAGGTTGCAGAAGTCGAAGTCGGCCTCTTCCAGGTTGGCCTCGTCGAACACGGCATCCTGGCACTCGGACTGCCACAGGCTCGCTGCCTGGAGGTCGGCGCCGCGGAACGTGGCCCGCGACAGGTTGCACTCGGCGAGCTTGGAGCGGCGGAGATCCATGCCGTCGAAGCACGTGCCCGACAGGTCGAGCCCACGCATGTCGCAGTCGGCGAGCGAGTCGCGGCGCGCGATGGCATCGAGGACCTGCTTCTTGCTCAAGGTGCGCGGCGAACCCATGACGGCTCTTTCTCCCGAGGGGTAATCAAACGCGAAACGATCTGATCCGCCAGTGACGTTCCTGACAAACGGTCGGTGTGGTAGGCCCCACCAGGGTTCAAGACGTTCACCTCGATCACCCAGTCTCCGATGATGTCGAGCCCGGCAAGCCGGATTCCCGCGCGAAGGAGGTGCGGCGAGAGGCTGGCGACGAGGGCGTGTTCTTCGGCCCGGATGTCGGTGCTCTCGGCGGTGGCCCCACGCTTCAGGTTGTGTCGGAACTCTCCTGGTGCTCGCCTCCGCACGTAGCCACCGAGCACCTCCCCGTCCAACCACACGAGCCGCTTCTCTCCTGCGCTGGCCTCCTGCAGGTAGGTCTGCACCACGACGTAGCCGTCGCCGTGGGTGCCAGCGTCGTCGAACGCCTCGTCGAGCAGGGCCCGCTGCTTCGGCGGCACCCGATGCACCCCCTTGCCTCCCGACCCTCGGGCGGGCTTCACCACCACCCCGGCCGTCTGCGAGGCATAGAACAAGCGCGCGGTGGAGCGGGAGCGCGTGACGACGCCCGGCGGCACCCGCACGGCAGGGAGCGAGGCCAGCCACGCCTTGTGGGTCACGCGGATCATCCCGGCCGGGTCGTTGGCCACCACCACCCCGCGCTCCTTGGCGAGCTCGGCGAACGCGAAGATGGCCGGATCGAGCGGGGCGGCACGCATCAGCAACAGATCGAGCCGCGACACGTCGACGTAGCGTCGGGGGGCCTCCCGCTCC
>ENA-OWNT01004484-OWNT01004484.1-seawater-metagenome-genome-assembly--contig:-NODE-4484-length-12234-cov-4.459735_pt1 | contig 12234 bp, 16 predicted proteins | sample MGYA00238136_ERZ651165 | MGnify/ENA primary metagenome ERZ651165 (study PRJEB26861, sample SAMN08777766) | seawater metagenome | isolation source: coastal seawater | place: USA: Florida | collected... | reverse complement strand
TTCTTTGTGCGTCACTCTCTCTCTCTCACTGTGAGTGAGTGAGTGAGTGAGTGAGTGCCTGAGATCCATTTCATTCACAATGACTGACTGACAGTGACTCACTGACTCACTGCGTTTGTTTGTGGGAGCTGACTCACTCACTCACTCACTCACTGAAGGTCCGTCCGTCCGGTCACCGTCCCCCTGCCCTCCCCTCACAGTCACTCACAGTCACTCACAGTCACTCACAGTCACTCACAGTCATTCTCACTCACTCACTGTTATTTAGTGGATGGATGGATGGAAGTGTATTAACCACCTACCCATTACCGAGACTACGTGAGTTTGAGTGGCTGTCACTGGGCGTAAAAAGTGTAAGTCTTAGAAAAGGATATATATGTTATGTGCGGTGGATGACCAGGCACACTGTTCGTCCGCCCACTCCCACTCCCTGTCACTCACTCCCTGTCACTCACTCACTCTCACTCTCACTCACTCACTCACTCACTTTCACTCACTCACTCACCGTTCGCTTTTGACAGGATTTCCTTTTCGGATTGATTTCAGGGGAAATGCTACGGTAATGCCATTGTTGTGTTTTGGCCGGTGTATGACAACGCATTGAATGTGGTTATGGCTTCGTGTGGGCAAAGCAAGCGCGGAGCGCGGAGTTCATCGTCGAGAGTGGTGCAGCACACATGCAGCCATCCTATTATACCGCCGTATGGCATAACATCGCAGCATCGCTCCACCACAGCGCCACCACCGCTCCACCGCTCCACCACCAATCCACCATCGATCCACCACTGATCCGCCATCGATCCACCACCGCTGCACCACCACTACATTGCACCACCACCGCTACGGGGCAACATCGCACCACCACCGCCACACAACCATATCGCAACACCGTCAGGGATTTTAGATTGGTTTTTCGCTATTTCTGTTGATCTAAATAATTACTAGGCCCAAAACTTGCGAACTATTTGTTCCACAATCATCCACTTGCTATGCTATCTTGCGAAAATGGGGTATCTACTTGTTGGTCACAGCACATACATGCACACACTCTCTATCTCCCTCCTGAGGAAATGGGGGCTGTTTTGTGTGAATGCCGTCACCCTACTATCTCTTCTTCTTGCCTTTACCCTTTTTCGAAGAACCTCCCTTGCTCCCCTTGGATCCTCGTGGTACCGCGCCGCTAGATGTTCCTTGCCCTCGCACTTTGCACCCGAAGCAGCACAACGAAATGTGCGGTCGCTTCAAGCTGCCCAGCAGTGGCTTCACTTTCTCGTCTACCTCTGTCACGCTAACTGCCAACTGCAGATAGCAGAACGCGGGGAGTGCTTAAAATCGCGCGAGCATGTGACGACAATGCAGGCAGGCAGGGCGTTCACTGACGAACCTGGATCCACACTGCCACGTAGATGCTGGAGTCAAACATGTTGGGAACACCCAGGTTTGCAAACTGCATAAATATCTGTGGCAATGCCAGAGCGCAGCAGTGTGGTGAGGAACGGCCAGGTCAGCGACTTGAAGCTTCATGGCGACAAAACCCAGCTCTCACAGCATGAGAGAAACACCCACACCGTCGGCAACAAGTAGGTTACCGAACATTGCACGCACCTTGTCGGCGGAGAACTTCACGGGTGTACCGACCACAGACTTTATCTGAGACGGGTTTGGCGGCTTGAGCGAAATATGAAAACCGGACGGTGATAATGGGAAGAAAAACGAAAACTCAGCGTCATCGGCGTTTTGAACAATCCCTGCTGTCCTCAACTTGGCAAGCAAGTTGTGCTTGCCATCCTGGATCTTCTTGTGGAACTGGAAGATTTCCTGGCACGCCGCCACCACTGTGGGCCTCACCGCTTGCCATTTAGGACCGAGCTGGATGCACGTGAATTGGTTCTCAGCCTCTTGCGACAATTTCCCACGCCCAGGGCGCTGTTGGAGGTATTCCACGAGCTCTTCGCTCGTGCAGAAGTACTTCTTTTCTTCGCCGGCTTCCGACATGTTTGACGTGCGGCCCGCGTCGTCAACTAGAGGCAGCGCAGAAACGCAGACACGTCACGTGCAGCGAAGTTTTTGTTTTTGTGAAAATCACTGCCAGCACGGCATCGCCTTCAACACACGCCAACACACACGCGCGCAGGACTTCCCCTGTCAAAATATTGTATCGTTTGTTACCTATGTGGACGAAGTACTCCCAGACCATTTCGTTTTGAACCGTGATGCCTGCGCCGTGTGCTTCGGCACGACTCAGCATAGGTTAGATGCATGGCACCCTGATGTTGAAGTTAGCACAGGTCATGGGCACTCCGGGAATTGTTGGTAAGACTCTCGCAGCTCGGCAACCCGAAAGGAGTAGGAGTAGGAGATGGAGCGAACGGGAGAACAGGCAACAGCCAACCGGGTTAGGCCAAGTGATTCGGCCCGTGCTCCTCCAAACTTCGGGGGGCTTTTGGTTGGTTGGCTGTGAGTTGCGGCGGCGATCGGCGATACGGCAACAACGACGAACGGACGAACGACGAACGAACGAACGACAACGACAACACAGCAACTGCCATCCATTTGCTGAGCACAGCCTGTATGAATAGTCAGTCAGCACTCCAACTCTGCTCCGAAATCACGAAATCGAGTTTTTGAATTTTGATGAGCTGTAGTGGCGGTGTGCATTTTGCTACCCGTTCATACACTTATTGTTAAATAGTAAATGGAAGTGACAGTACTAGTTTTGTGAAATCGACGCAAGATATCGGTGGCGAAGTAAAGCCCGCGCAAACGAACACTGCCAAGTTTCCTCAATTAGCTGTGGTTTTATGCAGCAACAAACGAAGAAGAAAACGACGAAGACGACGAAGACGACGAAGACGACGACGACGACGACGACGACGAGAATGTGTGACGGAGACTTCGATGATTGTAGTGAAAGTTATGTGAATTTATTTGTTGATCGACGACGTTTTGCGGGTTGGTGTACTTCAGGTGCCATTGTTCTCGCAAGCTACGATATGTCCCTTTGCAAATGGCGGCTGGAGCTTCGCGTGCCACGAACTTGCTTGCTTGGAAGAGCTACGTGTGGTGGACACGTTGGGGAATTTAGTTGCAAGCGTCATGACTCCTCGCCATCGTGTGGTGTGACGAAATTTGCCCGAGTTTCTCGCTGCAGCAATGCCTACGCAGTGCAACGGGGGTGCCCAAGGGACACAATGGCAGAAGCTGAGAATAACAAGCAGCTTCGCAGCCGTGCAGCAATTGGGCGTCAGTTGGCGTACCTGAAAGACACAAGCATGCCATGGAGATATCCTCTCGTCATTGATTGGGGCCCAAATTCCGAATCTTCCCCTTTGCGCTTCAAATTTCATCTTCGATTCCTCTGCTGGTGTGGGTCCCGTGGCGATGTAAAACCATGCAACCAAGCCCCCGTCGACCTGAATTGTACACCACATGCGAAATATTAATTTGTTGTTTTGCGTAGCAGCAATGGCCGTGTAACACTCTACTCGCGACGTACGTAAAAGTCCACAGCCCGCTTGAATTTCTTTGGGGCCCAGTTCATTTCCTCGAGGCACTCCCTCGCAATGCAGTCCAACGGGTCCTCGCCAGGGTCGCGTTTCCCACCAAAGCAAGTCAAACTTCCAGGGGAAACTTTTGCCTTGGAGTCGCGTACTTCCATGAAGCATCGCAGTTGTTGCGTCGCAGAATCGTCTGTTGACCGGGGTTCAGTCAAAATGACGCAGCAATACTTAGGCCAGGCGACCGACGCCTCAGCGGGCTGTGCATCCTGCCCGGCACTCATCGTTGTGCGACAAGTCAGCCGTTGTCACATGTTACGGCGTCGCCAAAAAAAGTGCAATGACAGTCATCATATTAGATCACAAAGAAAAGGAAACTGTCTTCGTTGCTAATGAATACCAAACTGCCCACTTTTGAGCGCGGACATGGGTAACGACCGACAGCACAGCATTCTCGCCTGCATGTATCTATCGAATGTCAGCATCGCGCCACATACAAGTACACACCCCATCCACAAACGCTTTCTCGTTGCAAGTTCCTTCTCCTTCCAACCGCCGTTTACGCCTCGTTGGTTGGTCGGCGTGCGTCATGTCGTCGTAGCCATCGTCGGTCGTCAGTCTGGACTTGTGGACAGAGACTGTCTGCCCCGGCCACAACGGCCACGACACGGCACGCAAGTGTTTTACTCGTTCGTCTGTGTTGGCAGAGGTCGAAACGCCAGAGCCTGCACAACAGCACACTTTGCTTCGTTGGTCGTCGTCGTCGTCGTCGTCGTCGTCGTCGTCATCGTCGTCGTCGTCGTTGTCGTCGTCGTCGTCGGCGTCGTCGTCGTCGTCGTCGTCGTCGTCGTCGTTGTCGTCGTTGTTGCTGTGTTGTTGTGGCACTATTGAAGTGCGGTGCAGTGTGGTGATGTGTGCACCACCAAGTGTTTGGGAAGGGTCGTGGTGGAGGTGGAGGCGTGGGTCGCCGTGAGAGTGGTGTTCGGCAATTGGGTGGAGGCGGTGTTTGCTGGCAGACTTGCTTGGCTTGTTTACCAAATGACGACGATGTGAACCTCGTTGCGACAATGTAATAGATCGCTGGTGAGATCGGAGAAAGCACCGGTGCTCTATTGCACGCCAGACCGAGCTTGCATACGAAACAGGAGAACCCCATTTTTCAGGAAGGCTACAGTCGCCGGGTTTTCATTGGCAGTGACTTCGTTCTGCGTGACTTGGTCAAAAGGATACCATGGCTTCTACTGGGCCGCTGGGCGCGGATATGCTCAGCCCAATTCCTCTCCTCGTGGCAATGGTAGTTGGGACACGCTTAACAATGTCAGGACTGTTCCGGCACGCGGATGTGTCCGGACTAGACTTGCTTCTTCTGTTCGTCGCGTGGGCGTACGTGTACGTGTGCCCATTCACGAAAGTGGAAGAGAGCTTCAACATCCAAGCAGCGCATGACCTTCTCATATTCGGGCCGGTGGAGCTCGAAAAGTTCGATCATTTTGAATTTCCAGGTGTCGTTCCCAGAACTTTCCTGGGTGCTATTGCCACCGCAATTCTTGCCGCTCCGTTTCATCTTGCTGCTGCAGCTCATGGAGCCCCAAAAATATGGGCCCTGACTTTCGTTCGCGCCAGCCTGGCTTTCCTTGTGTGGGTACCGTTGACGCGACTCGGACGCGCGCTCGGGCAGCACTACGGCAGTACCACCATCAGGAATTCCTTCTTGCTCATTTGTGTGACGCAGTTCCACTTTTTGTTTTATTGCAGCCGCCCGTTACCAAACACATTCGGCCTCGTCCTGGTGCTTTGGGCATACACTCTTTGGGTGCAACGGAAATTTTCAGGCTCCGTCCGCCTGTTCGCAGCCGCAACGCTCATATTCCGCTGCGACACATTGATTCTTTGTGCTCCAGTGGGCGTCTCGATGCTTCTGCGGAGACAAATCAGCTTCCCCGCCTTTTTGTGGGCCGCGGTCACTGGTGCCGCTGCATCTGTCGCTCTGACGGTGGCAGTGGATTCGTATTTTTGGTCGCGCCTGATTTGGCCCGAACTCGACGTGTTCTGGTTCAATGTGATCCTCAATAAGAGTGCAGACTACGGTGTGCAACCTCTTTTGTGGTACTTGACCTCGGCTCTTCCCAGAATGCTTCTGGTATCGGCCGCGTTCTTGGGTGCCAGCTTGCTCGTGCCGCGTCGGCTGTGGCAATGTCTCCGAGGACCCGGGGCAGGTGCAACAGAACCGGGAGATGGCGCTCGCAATCTGTCTTGGGAGTTGGTGCTGCCCATGATTGCTTTCGTGGGTTTGTATTCGTTGCTTCCCCACAAGGAGCTGCGGTTTATCTTGTACTGTGTTCCAGCGCTCAACGCCGCCAGCGCTGTTGGCTTTGCCCGCGCTCTCGACGTCGCTCAGACTCGGGGCTCAAAAGGCAGCTCTTTCTTGTCAAAGGTCTTAGCCATGTTCATCTTTGCGGTTCGTATATCGTCAATTGGCCGCGTTGAATTCGCTGAGCCGCGGTCCTTGGTGTTGTTGTTGTCAAGTCACTCAGCGTTTTCGTCTTAACGCTGGATGCAGGGAATCGCAGTGGCGATCATCGCAAATGCTGCAGCGTGTGCAGTTTTCGTTCGAGCCGCCAGCCTGAATTACCCTGGGGGGTATGCCGCTTTGCGGCTCGTCGAGCATTTGCAGAAGTCACAACCGACAGTTGATCTCATCAACGTCCACGTTGATAATCTTGCGGCACAGTCTGGGTTCAGTCGATTTAGTCAAATCGATTCATTAAACAATGGGGCAATTGCGGTGTGTTTCTTCCTTTCTCCGAATGCCAATGCGCATCAAGACACTGACACGGTGTGCTGTGCTGTGCTCAAACAGGTCCACTTTGACAAAACAGAGCATCTGGACAATCCAGGACAGTTTGCAGACTACACTCATCTTGTGACGGAGGTACATGCTGTCGTTGACTCTGTTGGTGCGACTCACGAATAGTTTCTCACGGGATCTCTGTGACCTGTTGTGGTCTTGCCAGAATGCGACGTTTCACAAGGACAGATTCGTCGTCGTCGGAGAGGCAGAACACGTGTTTTCACATCTGTCAAGGAGTGGCTTTACTCTAGACTTTGCCACCGAACCTGCTCTTTATTTGATGCAACGCAGTGACTTGTGACGCTCAGACAAATCTCAATATGACGGAAGCACTTGTCCATCGTAGAACGATTCAACGAGGCTGAGAAGGTTTGACTAAGAACGAAAAATTATAACATTGGGACAAACTATCTCCATGCCTGCCGAGGTTCTGTGGCAAATCTGGCGGTCCGCATTCCCTTCCGAAACTAACCACACCATGTTCCGCTCCACGCAGTCGGGATCTATTGGCAGCCTTCATTGATTGTTCGACAATCATTCGGCTTTGCGCCATGCCGTGCACTCAGAAATACCGAGCTGATACTTGCGTCGATGTTCACGCATCACAAACGGGATGTTTGTCTTCTTTGTCAGGGAAAACCCGGCAGCCTCCAAAACCTCTTTGACTTCTGCAAAGCTGTCCAGTTGTGGAACTCCTCCGGCAGCGTCCTTGGCAGCGTCCGCTCCGTCATAATTCCAGCCGATCCACTTTTCCCTCTCGGTGTACTCCTCCAACCAACTGTAAGGGGAGATGAGCACGAGGGTGCCGCCGGGATTAATTGCCGTCTCCATACTTTTTAAAAAGTCCAGGGGCTCTGGTAGCCTGCACAACAAGTTTGCTGCAACAATGCCGTCAAAAGGTCCTCCGAGAGCATCTAAGTCAAGAGCACAAGCGTTGCCCTGGACAAAGGAGACGCGTTCGCGGTCTTCCACCGGGATATTCGGGACTGCAGCGGTTTTTGTTTCAGTGACGTCGCCGCTCACAATGCGTGAATACTCGATGCTCCCTTCGGATTTCATGCGGTTCGCTGTGTCGACGAATGCGTGTGAGAAGTCTAATCCTACAACCTGATCGAAGTGGCGAGTCAGCTCGAAGGACGTGCGGCCGACTGAGCATCCCACGTCCAGAGCGCGCCCACTCTTCGACCCCGTTCGCCCTGCAGCCGACGCGAGAACGTCGGCGCACACCACCGGGAAGTTCATCAAGTGTCCGAGTGCTTGTGCGTATTGTGGTTCGACATCACCGCTCTTTTCATCAACGAACGGGCACAAGTCGGCATCAGTTGCATAGTGGAACTGCAGATATTCGTTCGTGGCGATGTCAGTTTCGTACACGTCGGAGCCGCTCAATGCTGCCTTGACGCCGGATCCTGACGAAGTTGTGCTTCGCATGCGCACTTTTGATGCCAATGCAGGCGTGGCGCGCGCCACACGTGCTCCAATTTGTTTGGCGACCGTTGAGGCAGACATCCTTTTTCTGCCGTCTCGGGCCCGGTTAAAAGCTTTGGAAGTTTCGGTCTCACTCGCAACCACCCCGCTGTAAACGTGAGAACAACGACAGCCTTGCCCACACTGTACGGTTCCTAGGTCTTGGTTGGAAGTGAGATCTGTCTGCAAATTATTACGACGCCACAAAAAAAAGCAGCACAGAAAGAACAAGAGAAAGGAAGAAACTCTCCATCACACGAACGAACTCGCAACAAACATTGCAAACAGTGCACATCCAACAAGCAAACACCGTATTGAAACACGGGGCAACCACACACGCACACCACACACCACACACTAAAGTAACCCACCTGCGTAACCCAACAGCGTAACCCAACCGCCTGAAGAAGTCCCTGTCCCCTCTTTCCGACCCCTTCCCCGTGTCCGCCGACTTCCGTCTTCCGTCGGCAACCAACGCGGTGACGTCGTGACGTCGTGACGACGACGTCGTCGTCGTCGTTTGTTGCGTTGTCGATTCGGCGGCGGCGGTCGGTGTTGGCGCCGCCAACACCAACACGCTCGCCGCGCCAACTTGGTCCACCACGACGACCGTCACACCACTTCAGACAACAATACGGCCGTACCGTAACGCCAAGTGACTCCTTATATTGCACGGATGTTTCTAATCCTTGATGGGGTACTACAACACGCGTCACGCACATAATGTGTAACTTTAATCACAGTAGTGCCGTGGTTTCAGCTATACACAGTTGATGTCTACAAAGTTTGTGGTGTAATACAACGCGTGGTAATCACATAAATCACCACCATCCACCAGCCACAACAGTCCATACCGTAACGCCCATACACTCACTATCAATGTTACACTGTGTTATGGCTTTGCAACGCATGTTTGTCGCGTCGTGACTACAGGTGGGATCATCACAGAAACCTGCAAGCAGCTGAATCTGGCTGACTGACTGACTGTCAGCCGCCTTGGGGCAGCGCCGCCGCACCCACGCCCAGTCCCCACGGTGGTAAACCCGGCCCGCACTACCCCTCACTGAGTGAGTGAGTGCCGGGGCGGCACTGGGATGGACATCTACTGTACATTCTATGTACGCATTACATTCCCCGTTGTTACTGCCTTTAATTGTACGTTTGAACGTAGTGTACAATTTGTGTACACCCTGACTGTACATTTGTGGTTGGGTCGAGTACTGGTGGGTTGGGTTTTCAGTCGATGCTCTCAGCGACCACGGAGTGTGTGACATCTCCACGTGAGGTTTACTCAATCAGTCAAAAGCGTTGTGGGTACAGAGGCGGATAATGAACGTCGCGCGAGGATGTTCTGAGGACAGCCGGGCCGTTACACGCGCTCGTGCACTCACTGTCACCTCACTCACCGTCGTCGTCACTGTCACTGTCGTCGTCGTCGTCGTTTGTCGTTTGTCGTCGTCGTCGTCGTTCGTCGTTTGTCGTTTGTCGTCGTTTGTCGTCGTTCGTTGTTCGTCGTCGTCGTCGTCGTCGTCGTTGTTGTTGACTTTGTCGTTCGTTCGTTCGTTCGTTCGTTCATTCATTTGGTTCTTCGGTCATTGGTGGTGAATTTGGTGGTTGGGATGGGTTGGGTTGGGTTGGGGTTGGGTTGGGGTTGGAAGTGGTTTTGATGCGTCATGGTTGTTGGTTCGACAACCGTCGCTGGGACGGAGCAAGTTTTGAATTTGGTTGGCGTTGCCTCCTTGGTTGATGGCTGACTTGCCGACTTGGTCGGCTGATTGGCAGAGATTACCTGGATCTCGTTGGATTGTGGTCTCTTCACGTGTTGAGTGATTTGCTTCTGGTTGCATGCTTGTTGTGAAGTCAAGTTACGTCGGTTGTTGACTTTCGGGCGGCGCTTTCTTTGTGCTCGGCTTCTTTCCGGTGTGTGGTTTTTGCGTTGTGTTTTTTGTCGGCGGCGCGGTGCGGTTCCTGGGTTGACGCTTGCTCGCTTCAACGACACGGCATTCCTCGTACGTACATTCCACATCGGTGTGGTTGTTTGCGTGGGCGTTGCAGCGTTACTGTTGAATCTAGCACCGCCCGAGGGATGGGATATCGCCGGCAATAGTCGGTTTTGAAGTCATTTTTGCGTTTCTCTGTTTTACTTGCCCGCTACTTGCCGGTTGGTCGTAGACAGCCGTTGCTGACCAGTCGTTGGACCAGTCTGCCGTCATTACACCATGACTGAAGAAATCGAAAAGCATGTGCTGCGAAAGTATGAAATTGCCCAAAAGCTGGGCAAAGGCGCATACGGCATTGTGTGGAAAGCCATTGACAAGATGTCGCGCACGCAGGTCGCGCTGAAAAAGTGCTTCGACGCGTTCCGGAACTCCACGGATGCGCAGCGCACCTACCGAGAGATCATGTACCTGGAGGCTTTGAACGGTCATGACAACATCGTCAAACTGTTGGGCATCATCAAGGCGGAAAACGACCGCGACATCTACCTCGTGTTCAGCTATTGCGAGACGGACCTCCACGCTGTGGTGCGAGCAAACATCTTGCAAGAAATCCACAAGCAGTACATTATATACCAGTTGCTGAAAGCGCTTAAGTACATGCACTCCGCCGAGCTGCTGCATCGTGACATTAAGCCGAGTAACCTGCTGCTCAACAGCGACTGTCACGTCCGTGTTTGTGACTTCGGCTTGTGTCGATCGGTCAAGGAAGCGCAGTCTCAGCAAGGCCACGATACCGTCCTGACAGACTACGTCGCCACCAGGTGGTATCGCGCACCAGAAATTCTGTTGGGATCCACGTCGTACGGAAAAGCCGTCGACATTTGGTCCGTTGGCTGCATTTTGGGAGAAATGCTCCTCGGCAAGCCTCTTTTCCCCGGCACCTCAACCATGCACCAAATTTCATCTTTGCTGGAAGTCACCGGCCGGCCAACACCAGAGGACGTGACAGCAATCAACTCCCCATTCGCGGCCACAATGCTGCAGTCCATCCAGCCAAGCAAACCGAAAGCTCTGTCTTCGATCCTTCCACGAACAGGGGAAGACGGCCTTGACATGATCAAGCAGTGTCTGCAATTCAATCCCAACAAACGCTTCACAGCGATCGAGGGGCTGGGACACCAGTACGTCCAAAAGTTCCACAACACGGAAGAGGAGCCTGTTGCTGCAACTGTCATAGAGCTCAAGGTAGACGACAACAAAAAATATTCAGCCGCCAGTTACCGAGATCGTCTTTACAAAGAGATCCAAAAGCGGAAGAAGGGAGCTGGCGTGCAGCGGCGCGCTGCTGCAGGTGATGCTGGTGCCGCCACCGCTGCTGCTACCCCCCAGTAGATCTGTAGCAGAACGTGAACGAATCACTACAGTAGGGCACGGGGCATTTATTTGTGTGTAAAAATTATTAGATCGTTAGTAGTAAGAGGATAGTACACGGGGACCCACACCAATAACACTGGCGGATGCGCCCAAACCACATGGGCCTCGGTCGGCGCGCTGGCTAACTGTCGGACTCGGAGTCCGACGACTGGCCAAACGTTCCATCTTCAGCTTTGGCCTGGGCGAAGACGCCGTCGATGGCTTCTGCTGCAGTCATCAATTCTACGCTGCGAGCCTGAAATGTAGCAGTAAACCAGTCAGCGCAGTCTCGGATGAATCGCATTCCACAACATCATGCAACTTCTCACCACTTTAGAGCTCATGCCATTCGCACCCAAGCGCTTCTTCTTCGACCGCAGTGTGGCGACCATTAACACGCACTGTGCGATGATAACGAAGCCCCAAATCGTTGTTGCCTGCCAAAATCGACAAATTTGTTTCCAATCATCGCCAAATCACAAAACGCCGTCCAACTCACAACAACAGTGTAACATGTCAACACAACAGAGCCGCAGCGCACCCAGGGAAATCCGATGCTGGTTGTTAGCATAGACCCCATCAGCGGTCCAACAATGCCACCGAGCGAGTAAGCGGCGTTCAAAATGCCGGAAATGGCGTTTACGTTCTTCGTACTCTGGGAATTGTCACAGAAACCGAGCATCGAGTCCATGTTGGGCACCGAAGCCTGTGCATCGCCAAGGGTGCACATTGTCAGACTGAATGACCATGCGGACCTTGCGATAGCGAGGCAGTTGGTAGCAACGCACCATGCTTTGCCCAAGCCCAAGCAACATCAATGCAATCACAGTCAAACTAAGCATGCTCGGTGGGATGGGGAGAAGTGGTGATGGGCCGAGCAGGAACATTGCGAGCGCAATGATGAGCATGCCGACCAGCATGACGAATTCGGGGCCCAGCTTCAGGGCTTTGTTTCGGCTGGCGGCCTGCGAGACAAGACACAGCGACAATGTTTCGTCAAACGGCTGAACGACCTCTTGTCAGGTTGTGACTGAATCACGTTTCGTACCCATCCTGACAGTGGGCA
>ENA-OWNT01004483-OWNT01004483.1-seawater-metagenome-genome-assembly--contig:-NODE-4483-length-12234-cov-12.090072_pt1 | contig 12234 bp, 10 predicted proteins | sample MGYA00238136_ERZ651165 | MGnify/ENA primary metagenome ERZ651165 (study PRJEB26861, sample SAMN08777766) | seawater metagenome | isolation source: coastal seawater | place: USA: Florida | collected... | reverse complement strand
GCGATGCACACTTTGGTCTGCTCAGTGTGTCCCCGGAGCATCAGGGCAAGGGTCTGGGACGACGGCTCATCGCCCTCGCCGATCGAGTCGCCAGCTCCGAGGGCTGCCAGCGGATGAGCATCCACGTGGTCAACCTTCGCCGCGAGCTCTTCGGCTTCTATGCGGGACAAGGCTACCGCGCCACTGGCACGGCAGCCTTCCCCGATGGCGAGCGCACGACCCGCGAGGTCCACTTCGTCTGCATGCAGAAGGAGCTGTAGCGCCGAGAGGCTGAGGAGGCTAGGCCGCCTGGGCGAGCTCCGCAGCTTCCCTCTTCTCCTCCTCGCGACGCAGATCCTCGCGGCTCTTGGCCGCGGCGGCCTGCCAGCCCTTGCCCCACAGACGCCACCACAAGAAGCAGGAGGCCACGGCGATCTCGGCACAGATGCCGTACCAACCGCCGATGGCACCGAGTCCGTAGTGGTGGCCCAGCAGCCAGGTCAGAGGTGGCAAGGCGAGCCACGACGCCGTCACACTGACCACCGCTGCGTAGCGCACGTCTCCGGTGCCCCTCAACACACCGCGAGCGATGATGTTGCAGGCGTCTCCGAGCTGGAAGGCCGCAGCGACGTAGAGCAGGCGAATGGCCGTCTCGATGACTTCGACATCGTCCGTGAAACCGCGAGCGATCAGCGCCGCACCAAAGGCGAGGATGAAGGTGCACAGGAGCGCATAGCCGAGAGCCATCGCCAGGGACAGCAGGCCCACTCGGAGCACCAGATCGTCCCGGTCCGCCCCCACCGCCTGTCCCGCCATCACCGAGCCCGCTTCGGACGGACGTGGACCTGCAGAATATCGCACCAAGATGGCAGGCGTGATGTTGCAGCGGGCGCTCGCGAAAGCCGCAACACGCGCAACCAGTTGAACCAGGATCGAGGGAAACGACAATGAGCGATATTGAACAGATCCCGGTCACAATGACCATCAACGGCAAGAAGGTGGTCGTCGTATCGATCCTTCGCGCCGGTGGCGGCATCGTCGACGGCATTCTGGAGATCCTGCCCTCGGCTCGCGTGGGCCACGTGGGCCTCTACCGCGATCCGGAAACCAAGATGCCCTGTGAATACTATGTCAAACTGCCGGAACCGGGCGGGCGGCTGTTCATCCTATGCGACCCCATGCTGGCCACCGGCGGCACCCTGCGGGAGGCCATCAAGTTCCTCTTCAAGCGCGGCGCCTCCGACGTGACGTGCATCTGCCTCCTCGCCGCCCCCGAGGGCCTGGCCAAGCTGGAGGAGGAGCTGTCCGACGCCAACGTGACAATCGTCCTGGCCTCGATCGACGAGAAGCTCAACGAGAAGTCCTACATCGTGCCAGGCCTTGGCGACGCGGGAGACCGCCTGTACGGCGTCGCCGGCTAGGATCAGCCCGCCTTCGCCTGGTCCCTTCCGCATTGCCGCGGCCCGCGTTAGCCTGTGCGCCATGGACTGGAAACTTGAACTCGTGTTTGTGCCCGTGTCCGATGTGGACCGGGCGAAGGATTTCTACGTCAACAAGGTGGGCTTCAACGCCGACTACGACGAGCGGCCCATGGAGGGCATCCGGTTCGTCCAGTTGACGCCGCCGGGCTCCGGCTGCTCGATTGCGATCGGCGAGGGCCTCAATGACGCCCCGCCCGGTACGGCACCAAGCCTGCAGCTCGTGGTCGGCGACATCCAGGCCGCGCACAAGCAGCTCAAGGACAACGGCGTGGACGTCAGCGACATCGACGTCCAGGACTGGGGCCACTTCGTCTACTTCGCCGATCCTGACGGCAACAAATGGGCCGTGCAGTACATCCCCGGCCGGCCCAACGGCTGACGCCGGCAGATTGCGCGCGATGACGCCTTGTCACTCGGCCCCGGGGCGTGAGGAGGGGGCATGGGGCAGGATGGAGTCATGAGCCTTGATTCCCGTCCTGTTGCCACGACCCTGACTGCCCGCGCCGTCCTGTTCGACATGGACGGCACGCTGGTGGATTCCACCAGGATCGTGGAACAGGTGTGGACGACTTTTGCCGGGCGCTACGGCCTGGATATCGAGGAGATCCTGCGCTCCTCCCACGGGGTGCAGGCGATGGACACGGTCCGCAGATTCGCCCCGGCCGGTGCCGATGTCCATGCCCTCGCGGCGGAACTCGGCCGGATGGAGCTGGCCGAGACCCGCGGCATTGTCCCGGTACCGGGCGCGCTGGAGCTGCTGGCGAGCCTCCCGCCGGATGCCGTCGCACTGGTGACATCCGCGTCACGGGACCTGGCCGAGGTCCGGATGGCTGCCGCGGGGATCGGCGTGCCGGCCGCCTCGGTCACCTCCGAGGACGTGGCCCGCGGCAAACCGCACCCTGAGGGATACCTCCGGGCGGCCGCCCTGCTGGGGGTGGACCCGGCCGACGCGGTGGTGTTCGAGGACGCCCCGGCGGGCATCGCCGCAGGAGTCGCCGCCGGCATCCGGACCGTGGCGGTAGGGCCCAACGCCGGCGAGCTGCCGGAAGGTGTGCTCCACATCCCGGACTACTCCGAGGTCTCCGTGACCACGCAACTCACCGTCGCCGGGCTGCGCACCCTGTCCTTCATCTTCTAGGTTCCTCCCGCGGCCCGGTCCCTGGCGCTGAAACCGGCCCGGGCCGCCCACCTATCGGGCCAGCAGGTACACGGTGGTCCCGTCCACGGTCTGGGCGGTGAAGTTCGCCTCCACCCACGCGGCAATCCGGGCGGCATCATCGGAGCCGGTTTCGCCCTGCATCATGCGCCCGGCGATGAAGTAGTGGATCTTGCCGTCGGCCACGTACTGCTGGAACTGTTCCAGCGTCGGCGCCGGGTCCGTCCCGTTGAACCCGCCCACGGCCATCACCGGGAGCTGCGTGGCCAGCTGGTAGCCGGCGGCGTTGTTGGACCCGACGACGGCGGCAGCCCACGTGAAGGTGCCGGCGTCCGTCTGCAGCGCGGTCACCAGCGCCGCCGATGGCGTGCTGGCCCCCAGCAGGCCACCCAGGCCGCCCATTCCGCCAGCCCCGCTAGCGCCTGGGCCGCGGCCGGCGGCAGTGCCGTTGCCGTTCGCCGCCGTTGCGCCGCCTGCGGCAGCGCCGGGTGCGCCGCCGAAGGCCGGTGGCATTCCGGGCCCGCCCCGGCCGGACACGGCCGGCCCGGCACTGACGATCGAGCCGCTGTGGGCCGTGGACGCGGTGGACAACGAGTACGCCAGCGGTCCGGCGAGGGCGGCGGCGACGGCGAGCGCCGCCGTCGTCCGCGCCATGATCCCGGACGCTTTCAGGCCCGGACTCCTGATCCCCGCTCCCTTGATTCCCGACGCCTTGGTTCCCGCCCCCTTGATTCCCGGGACCGCGGCGGCCAGCACCAGGCCGGCGGCGGCGAGGGAGCCCAGGAGCGCCACCCAGCGCAGCCAGGGAAGGTACGTCGCCGTGCGGCCGAGGAGTTCGGCGGCCATGGCCCCGGCCGCCACCACAGCCGCAGCGAGGACCGCGGCCGCCACGGGCCGGTCCCGCCGCTGCCAGAGCAGGACGCCGCCCAGCCCGGCGAGCCCGGCGATCCCGGGAGCCAGCGCCACCATGTAGTACGGGTGGATGATCCCGGCCATGAAACTAAATGTCAGGCCGGTGACACCCACCCAGGAGCCCCAGATGATTACGGAGGCCCGCACGGCATCGGTGCGTGGAGCCCGGCGTCCCAGCCAGAGCAGTCCGGCTGCGAGCAACAGCACCGCGGGCAGCAGCCAGGCGATCTGGCCGCCGAACTCGCTGTTGAAGAGCCGGAACAGTCCCGGCGTGCCCCAGTTGCCGCCCCCGCCCACACTCCCGGTTTCCTCGCCGTTCAGCCGGCCCAGGCCGTTGTAGCCGAGCGTCAGTTCCAGGATGGAGTTGTTCTGCGATCCGCCGATGTACGGGCGGTCCGCGGCGGGGATGAGTTCGACGGCGGCCAGCCACCACCCGGCCGCGACGGCCATCGCCGCGCCCGCGGCGAGCAGGTGCAGGAGACGCTTGCCCACCCCGGCCGGCGCCGCGAGCAGGTACGCCAGGGCGAAGCCGGGGACAACCAGCAGGACCTGCAGCTGCTTGGTGAGGAACCCGAAGCCCAGGAGCGCCCCGGCGAACAGGAGCCAGCGCAGGCGCGCGTCCTGGATGGAGCGCAGCACGGCATAGGCGGCCCCGGTCATCAGGAGCACCAGGAGGGCATCGGGGTTGTTGAACCGGAACATCAGCACGGCCGCCGGGGTCAGCGCCATGACCGCGCCGGCGAGGAGCCCCGCGCGGTGGGCCAGGCGCGGATCGGCCGTGGCGGGGGCGGCGGCCCGGCGGACGGCCAGATAGACGAGCCAGACCGTGCCGACCCCCATGAGGGCCTGCGGCACGAGGATGCTCCAGGAGCTCAGCCCGAAGATCCGCACGGACAGCCCCATCACCCACAGCGACGCCGGCGGCTTGTCCACGGTGATGGCGTTGGCGGCGTCGGAGGAGCCAAAGAACCAGGCGGTCCAGTCCTGCGCCCCGGCCTGGGCGGCTGCGGAGTAGAAGGCGTTCGCCCAGCCGGAGGCGCCGAGGTTCCACAGGTACAGTCCGGCGGTGGCCAGGAGCAGGGCAGCCAGTTCCAGCCGGTGCCGCAGCGGCCGGGCTTCGGGGCCTCCAGGCATGGCGCCGGCGGCCGGACCCCGCGTTGGGGCGGGACTGGGGCTCAGGGTGTCGGTCATGGCCGCCTATGCCCCCAGCTTGTAGACGGTGGTGTTGCCCACGGTCTGGGCCTGGAAGTTGGCTGCGACCCAGGTGGCGACCTCGGAATTGCCGCCGCGGCCCCCGCCCATGCCGCCCATGCCGCCGCCGGAAATGAAGTAGCCGATCTCGCCGCGGTCCACCATGGCCTGGAATTGTGCGAGGGTCGGGTAGGGGTCGCCGCCGTTCCAGCCGCCGAGCGCGATCACGCTGGTGCCGGTGGCGAGTTCCAGGCTTGCGGCCTGGGTGGCGCCGGAGACAATCGCGGACCACTTGGCGTCGGAGGACTTCAGCAGCGCTGTCAGCTCGGCCGAGGCCGTTTCTCCGCCGGGTCCGCCGCCGGCCATTCCGCCGGTGGTGGTGTTCCCGCCGTCGCCGGCTGTCCTGCCTGCTGCGCCGAAGCCGCCGCCCATTGCGGACGCGGTGGGCCCGGACGTGGGGATCGACCCGGAGTGCGGCTGGGCCGCCGTCGCCAGCGTCCAGGCGGTGGACCCGAGCCCGCCGGCGAGCAGGGAGAGGATCACGACGCCGGCCGTGGCGGCCTTGCGGAACCGGGCCGGAAGCGCGGCGAGGCTGTCCACCCGCAGGAGCAATGCCGCAGCGGCGAGGACACCCAGGACCACGGCGATCACGCGGAACCCGGGGAGCCAGGCCGGGTCGCGGCCGAGGAGCACAGCGGACCAGACCGAGGTGGCCAGGACCGTGACGGCCAGGACCGCCCGTGCGGGCCAGTAGGCCCGGCCCCGCCACAGTTCCACGGAGCCGATGCCCACCAGGGCCGCGATCGCGGGGGCCAGTGCCACGGCGTAGTACGGATGCACAGTGCCGCTCATGAAACTGAAGATGCCGGCAGTGATTACCAGCCAGCCGCCCCACATCAGGAGTGCCGCACGGGTTGTCGAGGTCCGGGCCTCGCGCCGGGTGAACCACAGCCCGGCGGCCAGCAGGATCAGTGCCGCCGGAAGCAGCCAGGACACCTCGCCGCCGAAACTGGTCCCGAACATCCTGGTGATCCCGGCGGCGCCGCCGAAGCCTACGTTGCCGTTGCCTCCGGGGCCGCCGGCGTTGCCGCCGCCGGGCATCCCGCCGCCGGACCCGGTGATCCGGCCCAGGCCGTTGTAGCCGAACGTGAGTTCCAGGAAGCTGTTGGTTTCCGAGCCTGCCATGTAGGGACGGACCGAGGTCGGGGTCAGCTGGAACAGCGCCAGGTAGCTTCCGGCCACCACCACGATTCCTCCGGCGGCGGCCAGCAGGTGGACGAAACGGCGGCCGAGGGTGGCCGGCGCCGCCCACAGGTAGGCCAGGGCCAGTCCCGGCACGATCAGGAAGCCCTGCAGCATCTTGGTCAGGAAGGCCAGCCCGATCACCGCGCCGGCCGCGGCGAGCCATTTCCAGCCTGCCTTCTCGATGGCGCGGGTGGTGAGGTAGGCGGCCAGCACCAGGCACAGCGTGAGCATGGCGTCCGGGTTGTTGAACCGGAACATGAGGGCGGCCACGGGGGTCAGCGCCAGGGCGCCGCCGGCGAGGAGGCCCGCCGCCGGTCCGGACACGCGTTTGACGGTCAGGTAGAGGAGCCCGACGGCGGCCACGCCCATGAGTGCCTGGGGAATGAGCATGCTCAGTGCTGAGAAGCCGAAGATCCGTCCTGCGAGGGCCGGGATCCAGAGCGCGGCCGGCGGCTTGTCCACGGTGATGGCGTTGCCGGCGTCAAGGGACCCGAACAGCAGCGCGGTCCAGTCTTTGGTCCCGGCCTGGATCGCCGCGGCGTAGAAGGAATTGGCGTAGCCGGTGGCCTGCAGGTTCCACAGGTACAACACCGCGGTGGCCACCAGCAGCAGTGCGGCGGAGGGCCGGACCCAACGCGCCTGCCGTCCGAACAGCAGGCGTTGCCGCCGGCTCTGGAGAACGGGCGGGCGGGGCGCGGTCCAGGATGGCTCAAGTGCCGGGCCGGGCGATTCCTGGACCGGCGGGCTGCCGGCGGAGGAACCGGCCTGGGCTCCGCCGGTGGGGCTGATGGTTGCCGTCATTTACTTAGCCGTTTCTGTGCGGGGGAGGGAGGCCTCGGTGGCGCCGGGTGCCGGATCTGCGGCGGCGTCGGGCGCCGGGCCAGTGTCGGCGGCGTCGGGCGTCGGAGTGGTGGCGGCATGCGCCGGAACAACGGGGGTAGGCCTGTGGCGGAAGACCACCAGCCGGAAGAGCAGGAATTTGACGGCCGTGGCGGCCAGATTGGCGGCGGTGACCGTGACCAGTTCAAGCCAGCGGTCCGGTGCCCCTCCTGAGGCGCCGTGAACCAGGGCGAGGGCGCCCGAAGTCAGGGCCAGCCCGATCCCGAAGACCAGGAGTCCCTCGAAGTGGTGGCGCGCCGCCTCGCGGCTGCCCTGGATGCCGAACGTGAAACGCCGGTTGGCCGCGGTGTTGGCCACGGCGGTGGTGAGCAACGCGAGGAAGTTGGCCAGCTGCGGGTCCATGATCCCGCGGCAGAGCAGGAAGATCACCAGGTACGCGAGGGTGGAGGCCACCCCGATGCTGCCGAAGCGGACGAGCTGTCCGAAGAGACTTCCGCCGGGGCTTTGTTCCTGGGACCGTGAGGAGGCCGGCAGCGGCCCGCGGGCCAGGGCGGCGCGCAGTTCGGGAACGGGAATCCGGCCCGAGACCAGGTCCCGGCTCAACCGTGCCATGCCGCGCAGGTCGGCGAGGGCGGTCTGGACGATGTCCACGCTCGAATCCGGATCGTCGGTCCAGTCCACCGGGACTTCGTGGACACGCAGGCCACACTTTTCGGCCAGGACCAGCAGTTCGGTGTCGAAGAACCAGGCGTTGTCCAGGGTGTGGGGGAGCAACTGCCGTGCCACGTCCGAGCGGATCGCCTTGAAGCCGCACTGCGCGTCGCTGAAGTGGGCACCCAGGAATGACTGCAGCAGGAAGTTGTAGCTGCGCGAGATGAACTCCCGTTTGGGTCCGCGGACCACGCGCGAATTACGAGTCAGCCGGGTCCCGATCGCCAGGTCGGAGTGTCCCGAAATGAGCGGGGCAAGGAGGGGACCGAGCGCCGCCAGATCGGTGGAGAGGTCCACGTCCATGTATGCCAGGACCGGCGACGGCGAGGCAAGCCACACCTTGCGAAGCGCGTTGCCGCGGCCCTTTTCGGCCATGTGGACCACGTTCACCTCGCGGAGCTCGCGGGCTACGCGTTCGGCCGTCTTGAGCGTTCCGTCGGTGCTGGCGTTGTCCGCCACGGTGATCCGGAACGGGTGCGGGAAGGAGCCAAGAAGGTAGGCGTGGAGCCGGCGCAGGCAGGCTTCGAGGTCCCGTTCCTCGTTGAAGACCGGGATGGTGACGTCCAGCACCGGTGTGCTGGTACGCGTGTCGATGGGTGAGCGCCGGCCGCCGGGGCCGGTGAGGGGCCCGTCAAACGGGCCAGGGGCGGGCGCGTCGGCCAGGGCAAGCCCCGAGGAGGCAAGCCCGGACGGTGCAGTCCCGGGTCGTGCAGGCCCGGACGGGGCGGCGGGCGCCGCCGGACCGGCCGGCGTGGCCGTGGAGCGGGGCAGGGTTCCTGTGCCCTGGTCTGTGAATGTCATGGCTCAACTTTCCCGGCGGCCCATATGAGGGCTTTAGGGTCAAGCTGTGCGGCGGCTGTGGAAGTCCGCCGGCGGTGCACGGAGTCGCCTGCATTGCCCGCGGTGCCGGAGTTGCGGCCAGACAGCCGGGGGCGGTGCCCACAACACTGTGGGCACCGCCCCCGCTTGGTCCGTCAGGGAGCCAGCAGAGGACAAACGTTCGCTGCAGTGCCCGGACCGCTGAATCTCCTCAGCTCCGAGTTGTCAAGGTTGAGGGCATAGTTGACGTTGCCGGTGGTCAGGTACAGGCCGTCTGGCGAGGGGAGCAGCAGTAGATTCCTGCCCGTGGAGACAACCTCAATACTGTTGCTGAGGAATGTGTAGCGGCTGGTACCGGTGATCACATAGTTGAGGGTCTTGCCGTTGGCCGTCAGCGTGATTTTCAGACCTGGCGACGTACTGATGACAGTGCCTGCAGGCGTCGTGATGTTTTTGAACTTGCCGGTGAGCTGCGCAGTGACCGGAAAGCCACAATTGTTCAACGTGAACTCGGCTGGATCAGCAGGCTGCGGAGGCCCCGACGGTGCCGCCACGGCCGGACCGGCGCCGACGAAGAATGCGGCCGCGAGGACCGCCGGGATTGCCCATTTTTTCATGTTGTGCTCCTGGAATTTGACTCCGTGCCCTGGAGCGGGCACCCCGCGTGCTTGGTGAATGAAGGCAGCGGTGCCCAACCTTCCCGCCCCGACCTTGAGAAAACCTTGTTCTCTGAAATACGAGAAGGCCCCGAATTCGCGGAATTCGGGGCCTTCTCACACGCGGGCGATACCTGAGGACCCGCGTCGTTTCAGTTCCGGCTGCGGCTTAGTACCAGTTGTGGGCCAGGTGGAAGTTCAGGGCGCCGCAGGGGGAGCCGTAGCGCGTCTTGACGTAGTTCAGGCCCCAGTTGATCTGGGTCCGGTAGTTGGTCAAGTAATCCGCGCCGGCGCTCGCCATCTTCGCTGCGGGCAGGGACTGGACCACGCCGTAGGCGCCGCTGCTGGGGTTCTTGGCGGTGGTCTTCCAGTCAGATTCCTTGGTCCAGAGCTTCTGCAGGCACTGCATCTGGCCCGGCGCCCAGCCATAGCTGCCCAGCTGGGCAGCGGCGTAGGCCTGTGCGCCGGCGGGGTCGTCAATTGCGACCGGTGCCGCCGCGGGAGCGGGAGCCGGGGCGGCAGCCGGGGCGGCAGCCGGAGCCGGTGCCGGGGCGGGTGCAGCCGCTGGAGCGGGTGCGGGAGCCGCTACGGGGACCGGTGCGGCCGCAGGGGCAGCAGCAGGCGGGGCGGGAGCGGGCGCTTCGGCGGCCTTAACTTCCGAGAGCGTGGGTGCCACGTTCTTTTCCGCCGGCGCGGTGGGCGCATTGATTTGGACCCGTTCGAAGTTGAGCTTGGCCAGCGGGTCGGCGCTCGTCGCCGTCTGGGTGTTCGCGACATTCACCCCGTGCAGGCCCGGCTCTGCTGCCTGGCTGGCGGCAGCGCCGCCCATCAGCATTGCGCAGGCCACGGTAACGACGGCGGCACGGCGGCCGGTAATGCCGAGCCCGGTGGCCAGCCGCGACAGGGTGGATGCCTGCTTGGCTGTTTCGGCGCGGTGGCGCGACTTGGCGGAGTGTGAAACGCCGTCAGGGCGCGTTTGTACCTGGAGTTCAGTCATGATCGCCTCTCAACGCCTGCGGAGTTAGCTGTCGGGTTCGGATGAGGTCATCCGGCCGCACGGAAAGTCACGTGTCGGCTTCACCCCAAGGGCGCATGTGTGCAGAATGCCCGGGAACTCTGGGTCCCCCGCCTCTGCCTGGTCTAGCGGAATCCGGGAAGCGGCAGAGTTTGGCGTCCATCCGGATGTGCGGCACCGATGGCGGCGCACTCGTACGACGCTACAGGACCTCGACGCTTAAGTCACATTTTGGTAACAGGAGTCACAGGGGCGGGGTGTCGGGTTGCGCGGCTTCCTCGGGCGGGTCGGCGCCTGCTTCGATTACGCCGTCGCCGTCGGTGGCGCCGTCGGTGGAGTCGCGGGCAGGCGCACGGCGAACTCCGTCCGGCCCGGCCTGGACGTGACCTCGACGGTCCCTCCGTGGGCCTCGACGATCGACTGGACAATGGACAGCCCCAACCCGCTCGTGCCCTCGGAGGCCGGCGCGGCAGCCGCCGTGACCGAACCGCCGGGGCGGCCGCCGGCAGCCCCGCCGGAAGCAGCGCCGGAAACAGTACCGGAAGCGGCGCGGGCCCCCGCCGTCGCGACCGCCGGCTGGGCGGTGGCCGCCGGATTGGTGCGCGAGGCGTCGGCCCGGGCGAAGCGGGCGAAGACCTTTCCGACGAATTCGGGGGCGATGCCGCTGCCGTTGTCCGTCACCGTGACCACGGCGCTGCCGTCAGCCGAACGCATGACCCCCGTGACCACCTTCGTCCCGGGTTCCGTGTGCTTGCGTGCGTTGGACAGGAGGTTGGCGAGGACCTGGTGCAGCTGGGTGGCATCACCGCGCACCACCACGGGCTCGTCCGGGAGTTCCAGCTGCCAGATGCGGTCCGGGGCCATGACTTTCTCATCGCTCACCGTCTCGATGGCCAGCTGGGTGAGGTCGACGTCGGTGACCTTGAGCGGCTGCCCCTCGTCCAGCCGTGCCAGCAGCAGCAGGTCCTCCACGAGGGTGGTCATCCGCTCGGACTGGCTTTGCACGCGGGCGAGGGATTTCTCGCCGTCGGGCGTGAAGTGCTCGGTCATCCGCATCAGCTCGGTATAGCCGCGGATGGCCGTGAGCGGAGTGCGGAGTTCGTGCGAGGCATCGGCGACGAACTGCCGCACCTTCATTTCGCTCTCCTGCCGTGCTTCGAGGGCGTTGGAGACGTTGTCCAGCATCTGGTTCAGCGCGTAACCCACGCTGCCCACCTCGGTTCCCGGGTGGGCGACCGACGCCGGGACGCGCACTGCGAGCGCCACCTCGCCGGCGTCCAGCGGGAGGCGGGAGACTTTGGTAGCCACTTCGGAGAGCTGTTCCAGCGGCTTCATGGTCCGCCGGATCACGGCCGTGCCGGCGAGGCCGATCAGCACGAGCCCGCCCGCGGAGACCACCACCATGGTCCAGACCAGCGAGGCCAGGGTGTTTTGCTTTTCTGCCAGCGGGAGCCCGGTGACGATCACGTCGCCGTAGGGTGCCCGCACGGCCGTGAGCCGGTAGTCGCCGGCCGAGAGGGTCCGGTCCACAGGCACACCGTTCGGGGTGAGCGCCAGGAGGACGGCGTTGTCGTCGGGGGAGAGGCTCTTGCGGGTCGCGTCCCCGGCGAGGAAGCCGGGGTTGCTGACCTCGCCGTCCTCTATCCGGGCGTTGAGCGTCCCGACCCCCTGGCCCCGGGCCTCAAGCGGGTCGGGGCGGCCGGCCGGGCTGCCGGACACGGGCCGCCCGAATTCGCTCGAGCGGTGGGAAGCCTGGCCAAGCTGGTCATCGAGCTGCCGGGTCAGGAACAGGTCCATGGAGGCGTAGCTGAACAGTCCCACTGCGCCGCAGATGGCCACGAGCAGCGCCATGGCGACGAGAACCAGCCGGGTGCGCAAATGCCACGTGGACGGGTTGCGCCAATCGCGCCCGGGGGCACGGGTCACACCGGAAAGTGAGGGCACGGATCAGTCCGCCGGCTTCAGGACGTAGCCGGCTCCGCGCACAGTGTGGATCATGGGCGCATGGTTGGCGTCGACCTTCTTGCGGAGGTAGGAAATGTACAGTTCCACGATGTTCGCCTGCCCGCCAAAGTCATAGTCCCAGACCCGGTCCAGGATCTGGGCCTTGCTGATGACCCGTTTGGGGTTTTCCATGAGGTAGCGCAGCAGTTCGAACTGCGTGGCGGTCAGGTGCAGCTCCTCGCCGGCCCGGGTCACTTCGCGGGTGTCGACATTGAGCACAAGATC
>ENA-OWNT01004482-OWNT01004482.1-seawater-metagenome-genome-assembly--contig:-NODE-4482-length-12235-cov-4.419806_pt1 | contig 12235 bp, 13 predicted proteins | sample MGYA00238136_ERZ651165 | MGnify/ENA primary metagenome ERZ651165 (study PRJEB26861, sample SAMN08777766) | seawater metagenome | isolation source: coastal seawater | place: USA: Florida | collected... | reverse complement strand
CTGCGACGCATTCGTGAGCCGCTCCGCGCCCAGCGAGGCGTAAGAGGCTGTGGGAGTGCCAACTACAAAGTCGCAAGCCAGCGCGAACGAGAGGGCAATGTCGTCTGCTGCACCGTCAAGGACAGCGACCGTCACAAAGGCGAAACGGCGGAAATGCTGCAACAATCGATCCCACCGGGCGATGTCTTCCACGGGATACTTCGAAGGGGAAGCATTCGTGCTCGTTGCCTCGTGCGTGGAGATGAACGGAAGTCCGGGCAAGCTTCGGAAGATGCAAAGCTTCAGGTCGCGTTTGGAACGTTGCAGGTGTTTCCGAATGTGATCGACTGTGTGGAAGCATGACACGACGTTGTCTTCAGCCGGGACAGTCACGATGACTGTGGACGGCACCGAATAGTCGAACTGGAGGCGCGAATCTGACGACATGACTCGAAGTATGCCACAGCTGCTTCCCGAAGCCAACAGGCGCTGTGAAAAGGACGGGAAACTCAGCAACAAGACGTAGCTGGTTGAAAATTGGCTGCTAATTTCTGTTTTAGTTGTGCATCAATGGGTGCAATGGTTGCTTCTTCGTTCAAATCGAGGCGGTCTCTGACAGAACCAACGAGGCCTCTGGCGCTGTGGGTTTTCCTTCGTACCTTCGCCGCCGGCGACGACACGCCAGAGGCGACGACACGCCGCAGGCGACGACACGCCGCAGGCGACGACACGCCACAGGCGACGACACGCCACAGGCCGGTTAACGCTGCAGTAAGCAAACGGCGGTGACACGCGAGTGCAGTTACACTCTGGAACCAACCAGCGTTCGTTGACCAAGATCCACAATACCACGGTAGCTGGCCGGCGAGATTCGAGTCGGATGCGCGTAACGAACGTGGTCCTTCCAACGCGACTGGTCCAAACGGTGGGAGCTTGCAGGCAGGTCCTTGTCCAGTTAACGCGTTGAGTGTGTGTGCTTGTGCTCGTGCGTGCATTTGTAACGAAAGCGACAATCCTTCGGCCGTTCTCCTCGTTTCAGTGTGCATTCACTGCCCTGCCAGCGCCCGCCTCTCACATATTCTCAATTCCTCCGACACAACTGGACTGTAAGCGGCAACTGTAAACGGCAACCACGTACGTAGCAGCACGCAAGGCAGGAACCACCGCAACCGCAACCGCAACACGCCGGTCCGTCCGTCCGTCCGTCCGTCCGTCCGTATGTGACTCGCGAACAAAGCGAAGCGACTGGCTGCGGCTGAGGGAAGTGACGTTCGTCGTTCATCATTCGTGGCAAGCGAACCCGACAACAACCGAACACAAACATCCAACCACAACACAACACAACACAACGCAAAGCAACGCAAAGCAACGCAAAGCAACGCAAAGCAACGCAAAGCAACGCAAAGCAACGCAAAGCAACGCAAAGCAACACAACGCAACGCAAAGCAACGCAAAGCAAAGCAAAGTGAAGTGCAGCGAACTCGTTCTGTCGTTGGTTCGTTGGTTTGTTCGTTCGTTGGTCGTTTGAACTTTTCGAGTGCAAACCAACACAGAGCAGAGCAGAGCAGAGTGAGTGAGTGAGTGGGCGCGAGTGTGGAAGGAACGAAGTGTGTGGCTGGCTGTGGGTGAGCGAGCGAGGCCAAGCCGGAGCTGTGAGTGAAGGCAGAGCGCCGCTGTCACACCACAACTGAAGCCTGTACACTCCACCACACTCTCAAACACACAGCCTGTACATACATCCACCCTTCACTGAACATATCCATATTTGAGATTACACGATACCTCAGCGCAGAGACTATTTTAGAAACACAGAATGGTAGTTATAGATATACACGTGGCGTCGTGGCGTCGTCCCGTCGTCGGTCGTTGGTGGCCAGCAAGAGCCGACCTTTGGATGGATGGCGAGAGCATGCACTGGCGTGTTTGGCGTGGGCGGGCGTGTTCGGCGTGGCGGCGTAGTGGCGTGGCGTGTTCGGGTGTTGTGTTGTTCGTCGTCTGCGTCGTTCGTTCGTCGTTCGTCGTCCAGAGTCAGTGCGTGGCGTGCTGCGGCTTGTGATACATGGCTTGTGTGAGTGACTTGTTAGTGACGTGGCACAGCGTGTCAGTGTTTCCCGCGTTTGCCTAATTTTCCCTGAGTTCTGGAATGTAGGACGGCGGTGGCGATAAAGTGGTGACGGAGGAGTGATGGTGATGTCAGGTGTCTGAGGACGAGGTGTGCGTTGGCACAACGCAAGCACGTCGTGCGCGGACCTGTGCATTATCAGACGTCAAAACGCAGCTGGAAACAGCTCGTGCCTGTTGCGAGCTTAGTGGCTATCGGTTGAGAGCTCACGAAGTTTTATGGCGTTGGCGACAGCTCCACATTCCAATGAAACATTTTTTTTTCGTCGCAGGAAAATTGTCTTTCTCCTGACAGCTTCATGACTACCTGTGTTGAACAGTGAGGATGTGAGGCTTGAGAGCAGCAATGTTGGACGTAGGAGGACGTGCGAGTTGAGAAGTGCCCACATCTTCAAAATGCGGTGATTATAGCAGCAGTGCCAGTTTTTCCTGAAGTTTTTGCAGCGAATTATGATGCGCGGGCTCCAAGTTTTTATTATCGCTGTTTTGTTGCCGTCCGCCGTGTTGGCTGGATTGTTGGACACAGTGTCCAAACTGGTTAGTTCGCTGTCACTTACCAAGCCTTTTCGTAGTCAGAACTCCGCTGATGAATCGCTAGAATCCTTCATTCACAGTGACAGTGATGTAGAATCGGCGCATGCCAATCCAGCGCCCCCTCCTTTTCTGACCATCAAATTCGGTACCAAAGATTCACCAGTTGCACCGGACCAGTACAAGGATTACGGAACCAAATATGCAGAGCATCCTGCCATGGGCATTAGTTGGGGGTGGAATTGTGACTTACATGAGTTGAGTTCTACCCGAGAGCGTAATGTGGGAGACAAGTATCTCCGCTCCTTCATTATACCCGATCGGCACGGGCAATGCAAAGTGACAGAGCCGACGTGGAGCATTGCGTTGCCCGCTGGAGAGTATACAGTCAAGATAAGGTCGGTACTTTGCTTTTTGGCTGCTTGCCGTCGACGCGCCAGGCGTGCATTTTGTTAACATGATGAGATTTTGCTTGACGCAGTTCAAGTGACACGGACCCCAAAACTTCTGGGCTTAACTCGGATGGAAGCGGGTGCTTTGTGCAAGGCATTAAGCTCGGGGAATTGCCGGCGGAGAATTCATGTGCAGCTGGTGAAGACTCGGCTTGCCGGGTGCTTCCACGTGTAGTTGTGGAGGACGGAAAGCCACTTCAGATTTCTGGAGCCTTTGCGCAAGGGTAAGAAGGAATGATGTTTTTCGAATTGTTGTTGCTGTGCTGAACTCGCTGTGTCTTATGTTTGCAGGTGCAATGCCGTGAACTACATATCGTTTTACGAAGCAAGCAATGAAACTGCCTTAGCTCTGTCGACGTTCAAGCCTCTGAAAGCAAACGAAGTCGATGAAGAAACTCTGAAGGTCCATCTTCTTGAGTTGCCATAAACGATTGTGTGCTCTTAATTCACAATCGGCGCTGCGTGCGTGTTCTATTGCAGGCGGAACAAGAGCTCAATGAGTTTCTTTTGAGTGTCGCTGACGACCGGAAGAATGTCATTGCGACCTCTGTCAACGCGGGTTATATTGACTTCGCAGCCAATTGGCTTTGCTCGATATCCAAAATGGACATTGATAACTTTTTCTTCATCGCGACTGATTCCGAAAGCTACGAATACATGGTTTCACACGGCCACCGAGCGTACCAAGTGCACACTCACGAAGGAAATGAGGGCCACAAGGTACGCGACGGACTATTTGAAATTGCTCTTTGCAGTTGGGGTGTCGTTTGAGCGGAAGTACGTTGATTTGGATGTTGTAGGGTGCTGCAGATTATGGCACTGTTCAGTACCAAGAATTGATTTTGCAGAGAACTATCCTCGTGAACAAAATATTGAAGCTTGGTTTCAATGTACTTCTTTGCGACATTGATGCTGTTTGGCTCAAGAGTCCTTTGCCATACCTATCGTCGGGCTGCGACATCATCGCCCAACCGGAGGCTGATGGTCGTTTGTGCGGAGGATTCATGTATTTAAGAGCCACGAAGGGAGTCCAAAAGCTGTGGCAAGATGTGACCGATAAGCACCTCGACATCGTGACGGAAGCGAAAAAAGTTCATCATTTACGAAGTGTGGATGAGTCTGAGCAAGAGCTACTGTTGAAACTTCTCCCAAAGTACGTTGCGGAATTTGCGTCGTCGATCACTTCTCGGTCTAATTTCCTTCTTTGGGTGCCTGCAGGTCGGGTCTGAAGGTGCACAAATTGGACTCAGATTTGTTCCCACACGGCTTGAAATATTTTGGATCTCAAATGTCATTTTCCTCACAGGTGTGACCTGTGTGTTGTCAAACTTTTGCGAGAGCGCTTCGCCATTATAATTTGGTTTCATTGTAGATGAGCTCGTCTGCACGCAAGAAGGTTGTTGTGGTTCACAACAACTACGTGATTGGCAAAAGCAAGAAAATGCAACGATTCCAACATTTTGGTGCGAACACCATCCAGAAACCAATCGCTTGCGACCATGTGTTCAACTTTAGTTGTGTTTATTAGGTCTGTGGTTCGTGGGGGATAAGTCGTCCGACTTCCAGTGTCACCGGAAGTAATTGACGTACATGTACCAGCAATCATAGTTGTGCTGCTTGGTCGTATGTAGCATTTTGCAACGTTGTGAACTTGAGTTTTATGCAAAAAAACATAGACCACGGGATTGATTTACTGCTGTGTGCTGGCACATCGTACCGCACTTGCTCATTGAAACCACGCGAGTCACTTTTCAATTGTTTGTTTATGCACGGATCATGACTACAAGAATCCAAACACTGTTCCTTGCCTTCCAATCGCGAGTAGCGTCACAACGCCGGCGATGACCAATCTGATAGTCCTACTATTGTCTTTGATGCCAACGTAACGAATTTGAAAGAAAAAACTAAGGACATTGCTGCAAAAACAAAAACACATGTGAGACGATGTGCCTCAAATGGGGATTCATGCAAAAATGACAACAATGTCCTCAAGTTACCTTGCAGTGAGGCCGACCGGGTATACCCAAGCCTACAGGAAGAGTGTGACATCAATTTTGCAAATTAGCAAAATTCCCGGCAATGTTGATGACAAAATTCGGCGCACAGCTGACCGTGAATTGATTTGGACTGTGAACCGACAACCCATAGCAAAAGCTTCCAAGTTCCATCAACGAGATCAGAGCATCGCATGCCCCGATGCCTTTCAGCTTCGAGAAGTATAAGTAGACAGTCGGGATGATGCAAGCTATGTGGTGCAGAATCAATGTTGTGGACATGTCAACGAAGAAATCTTTCGCGATATATCCAATGAACAAAATGTAGAACAATCGCTCCATCTAAACAAAGTAATTGCGCGTTAGCTACTGCAACGACAACCCACTGCAACAATTCGTTCGACAATCGTACCGGGAACGAAAACAATGATTCTGCTCGGCTGGAAGGTTTCACATCTCCGACGAGCCAGCCGTCGAAGTTTGCCCCAGAGCGACAATAGGACACAACGACAGCTCCAGGGAAAATCGTTGTCTGTGTGAAGGCTCCTGCCATCCAGGACCAGTGAGGAGACCCTTCGAGCAAGGTGTCGGGATAATTGGCCTTAAATACCTCGTTCAACCCCAGAAATACAACAGTTGACAACACCAGGTATCCTGCTTCGACTGTGAAGCGCGCCCACGACCGCGCCCGGTCCACCTTGTCAGCCGCACCCATTGTTACCAACAAAAGTGAATCTTACGAAAATCCAATGTCGTCAATTCAACAATTTTCAAAATATTCAAAGAACTTTTCGTGTTGTTGTGCCATGCAAATATCGGAACGTCACCACTCAAAAAACTTCACCACTCACGGCACCACACATCATTTTCACCACGTTTTCTGCATTGGTGTCCTTCGTCCCTTCCATGACGACCACACACATGGGAGAAGGCGCAAACCAGCACGATTTAGTTTGCCTCACGGCATACCAATATCCACATACACCTCTATACTTCACAACAAAACAAGCCGCCGCTTGCTTGCGTTGGCAGTCGTCGGAACTTGTGGCTTGTGGCCGACCCAACTCGCCCATTGAGTTATTGGTCGTGGTGATGCATGTACGTGGTGATGTGCGCTAGGGTGGGTCAGAAGAAGGTCAGAAGGGCGGCCAACACAACGGCTGTTGGTTGGTCGGTGAGAAACGAGAAGAAACGTGACGGGGACACGAAACGACAGTGTTGAAGGGTGTTTAAAAAGTCATCTCGTCCGTGTCCGTGTGTCGTGGATGTATGCAGCACGCAAATCAATTCAAAGGAGCAATCGATGCTGCTGCTGCTGCTGCCGTCTGTGGCGATTCGACGGTGGTACTGATGATGATCGTAGTTGTGGTTGTGGTTGTGGTTGTGATTGCGATGGTGATTGCGTGTGGTGGCGACTGTGGTGATGATGGTGGTGGTGTTTGTTGTTGCGATTGTGCCACACGAGGTGTATGGCCAAAGTGGCGATTCGCGATGTTGCAGCGGTGGTTGTGATTTCCTAGAGTTCATTGGATGTCACTGTGGTTGGTCGTCGAATGCACATTTAGGTCAGGGGTCGATATCGATGAAGTTTGATACGCTCATGTTATACTCGGAATGCAGTGATTTATGATTGCGACATTCTTCGGTTCGTAGTTGTGGTGTGCGATGCGTCGAAGAAGAAGCCAATAGACCAATTAGTGCACAATTGCAATGATAACAATGGCACGGTAAACTTCACACACTGGTGCGAGCGTTCTCGACTGACTAAAAACCAATAATTCTATTACCGAAAGCTGTTGGCGGGTGTATTTTATTTCCACATCGCTGCGAGCTTACTCTTTGCTCTCGGTGGCGCTGGCAGATACTGCCGCCGAAGCTTGCGCCTCTGGCGGGACGTAGTACATGGACAAAAGTTCTTTATTCTTCCTAATGTAGTCAATCACGCGTTGCTGTATGTTTCGGCGGAAGCTCGGTGTGAGCTTCGTTCCGCCAACGCCGATGCGGTTGTGAAGTGCGAGAACCATTTCTTCAGTGCGATCGCCTGCTCCAAAGTCCTTTTCCTTCGATTCACCTGCGCCGCTCGCTTCCTGAAGCGAAGAGAGAATTTCTTTGAGCTCTCCACTGTTCCGAGCCAACAGATGTAAATCACTGTAAAACTCCTCAAAGTGTTGGCAATAAAGGCCCCGTGCCCAATCTTCGTTGAAGAAGTTGATAATGTCATCAACCCGGCCAGCTTCGTGTGCGTGTCGGAAGGAATTTAGGAAGGCCTCATGGAAGCCGACGAGGCGGGACAAATTCCTCTCCGCGACTTCACGAGTACCAACATACGTTAGCCGCACTAAGCGCATTCTGCGATCAAGCGTTGCCCAGGCGTAACGAAACTGGACATCTGAGTCCTGAGCAGAGACATCCTCAACAGCACTGGAAAACGTGCGAGTTGGAGTTCGCTGCTCAGCAATACAACTGTCCATAAAATACAAACCACCTGGAAGTTTGTAGTGTTGAAGACGTGGTGTGGCAAATGTTGGCAGGGACGTTGACTCAGCAGATGCTTCGGCACCCTCCGTTTCAGTCATCGCGAGAGGATCAATTCGTTGTTGGAGAGCCGTCGCAATTCGTGCGCCGACTTCTCTCGAAGAGTAAGCAGCGATCGTGAACTTTGGTTGATATCTGCGTGAAAACTTGGCTACTGTGCCACCTGAGTAAATGGACTCGTCTACAGTACGAAATTCATGATCCACCACAATGTGACCATCGAACACTAACCCGCACTCCGAAATGGCCTCAAATATGTCTGCATCGATTTTTGGTCGAGAAGCGCAGATTAAAATCCCACACGACTCGGTAACTGAGGGAGCCGACGGGCCTCCACCATATTGTGAAGTACCGGAACTAAGCAGATCGCCATCATACTGCTGCGCTCCAGCCTTTTTCGTGGATGCAAATGTTACACTTGCAATATCGCCCGTTGTAGCCTCTGGTTCCACGCTCACGATTTCGTGCATTGGCGTACATAAAATCCCCTGTCGCTTTAATCGAAGTGAAACCGTCTCCCAAACAACGCGGTCGACAGACTGTAGAAGATCAGGTACGTCCTCGTAGAACCATGAAATATGTGATCCGGGAATACCGGCTGACAAGGCTGCCTCTACAGCCTGCAAGGCCATCAAAGTGCCGCCATAAATAACGACTTTCTCAGGCGAATGGTCATGCGCTAGCTTTTGCAGAGCCTTCGAGGCAGCGTTGACGTCCGCAGAGTTGCCACTCTCGCCCAAGAAGAAAACATTCTTCGGAATTAGGCGTTCATCTGATGAAAGAACAGACTTGGCCCTGCCTTGTTGACCGGTCGCGATGATGAGATGGTCATACATGACGAATTCGTCCTCATCTGGGTCTTCATCCGCAGGCACCACAACACATTTTGACTCCCGATCGATTGCCACCGCTGGCTTCTCGATTACGCGAACACTCGACGCCAAATTGATTTGCCTTAAATGGCGGCGTGTGTACGTGGACGCTGGACTGAGAAGCGACTTTACGGAATGCAGATGTTCTGGACGTCCTGTCGGGAGCCCATGTGTCGACACCAACACGAGGTTGGTGAACTGAAGGTATGGGATGAAAAGGAGCGATTCCAAGAATGCAATTCCACAGTCCGAGGCCCCAACAACGACAATGCGTTGATTATTCACCAGGCGAGGCTCCGAAATCAATCTGATGGGGAGCGCGTACAAGGCACTGTGCGAGGCCGCCGACACAGCAGCTGCTTGACGACGCACAGTTGCGGGTCCAGGTTGGTTGTAGAAGCGAGCCAGCTTGTCACGTTCTGACTGTTGGTCCTGCTGATACGGCTGTAACTGAACAAACTCGGACACGGCCACCGCGGTGGCGGACTCAATAGTTTGCTGTGCGTTGCTGGCATCATCACTCGACGCGTTTGCGGGAACTGGAGGCGAGTAAATTAGCGTGGTGCGGTCGGCAAGCCGTAGGGTTTCTTCCAATATGAAGCGAGTGTGGCACTCGAAGATGGGATCGACGTAATACCGCCTCAGCGCAGCGAATTTATCGATGTGGAACGCAATCGGGGCAATTTCTTGGAGACGGAAACTATCGGCAAGATCACGCTGACGTGAGTAGTCGATATTCGGGTCGATCACGACAATTGCAACCACGTGCCCGTCACACCGGGCAAGGAATGTTTGCAGAGGGACGTCATGCCCTTTGGATGCGTCCTCCTGGGCAGCCGCGACTGAGAGCTCAAAGTCCGCGATGATGGCCTCGTCCAGCGTGGACGAGTCTCCAACACCGCCTGGTGTACCAGCCAAAGGCGCCAACAATTTTGCAACATGTTGCCGATCACCTGAAGAAGCGTTGGTCAAAAACAAATCTTCAAGGCTCACGGCAGTGCTGCGGTGTTGGATGAACAGCATGTGCGAGAAAGTGCTGTTTTCTGTTGTTGGCACACGCGTGAATTGCTGTAACAGGGCACTCTCCGGTGCCGCATACGGGAGGGTTATCATGCAATAGTCGTGGTCAGGAAATAGCTCAAAGGCTGCTTCCATAAATTCAGAGGCTGACGACTCGTACTGGTCGTCCAGGGTGAACAGAGTGATGGCGAACGCGCTGCACGTGGTTTTGGCCCGAACTGAGGTCTTCTTCACTTTGGAACCTTGGCGTGCCAGAACACTGGCCACCAGGCTTGAGCGGAGGTGAGACACCACAACTTTCGGCTTTTGCGAGGTGTCGATTACCTCAAAGTGGCATCGTGCTGGAATATTTTTGTCCAGGTCAGCATACTTTTCTGATGTTGCATCACCACACAGCAGAACACCGGACAAGTTTACACCCGCAGCCGAAAGTTGGTCAAATTCGGCGGCTGTACATGGGAAATCCAACAGCACAAAGCCGCGGCCGAGCACACTGTCATCAGAAGCCGCGCTGCACACCAACTGTGCTACAACGTCGGGGGCGAGGCTTGTTGGGGGCTTCGACTCCTTGTCGGACCACGTTTTCTTTATTTGCTCCAATTCGTGTGCAACAATGTCCTTCGCGGATAAAATTTGAAGCCCCGAGCTCGCTGCTAAAGTCTCGACCATGCTTTTCAAACCTTCGTTGTCCTCGGTCCCATGAACTGAAATGCGGTATCCACTGTACGCTAAAATGGAAGCCTCGTACTCGTTCAGCGTAGATTCGAGTACATCTGGTGTGATTTTCACATCATTGTAAGATACAATATCTATGGCATTTTCCAGTTCGTCCAATTTCAAAGCGCGTGCAAGAAGCGGGCCTAGTGATGGATCTTTCTGACTAAGGACCCGTAACAGATCATCTCGAGACGCGTCAGCTTGTTCGTGAGCTTGCACGACGAGTCCGCGCCCTCCTTCGCCAAATCCATACCAAGACCTCCACAGCGTCATGCGAGCCTTGTACAGTTGAACGGCCTCCAGCACAGCTGTCCACGTCAAAGATGTTTCGTCAGCATCTGCTACGTCGAAAAAGCAACGTCGAAGCTTTTTAGCCACTTTGACGTGGTCACCATGAGAAATTTGCTCCCCGGCCTCCTCGACGGCTGTGATGAGACCATTTAGAGAAAACTTGACGTTCGTGGACTCGAGGGGGCTACTTCCATTGAGACCCACCCCGCTGCGAATGTCGTCTGTGATTTTGTCGAACAACGTAGTCCAATCATTCTTGAAAACTTCTTCTTCAACCTCGACCTTCTTCAGGAGTTGGTTGTATGGTTGCAGCTGGAAACATTGCTGCAGGACGTCGACTTGGACCGCAGACGACAACGACATTAGACCCGCGGCCTTGCCATCTACTTCTGCGACCAAACACTTGTTCTGTTCGTCTTGACTCGCAATAAGGTCAGCCAGGAAGAACTCGCCGTAGGTGTCTGTGAGATCTTGCGTTTTGGACTGGAAAATAGGGGCCAAGTCATCGTGGTCTTCGACCTTCGCTTCTCTGATGATGAGTCGAGGAGCATAAAGGTGGCGATCACAGTTGTACAATGTGTAAGCATCGGACATACGATTAATGCCCGACGTTTCCGTTTTGGTCATCACGTCATCCAGGGGTGCTTCTGGGAGTCCAACTCCTTTGTGTGCCAGCAGCACATGGTCTGCACGAGTGACTGTGGCGAAAACAGTGCGGAATATCAATTCCGAAGCCTCCATGCCAAAGAGCGATTCTGCAGCGAAAAACTTGATCCACAATATGCTGGATGCTGAATATTCATTTTGGTCGAGGCATTCCAGCCACATTTCACTCCGTCCGGCCGGGCACGAAGAAGAAAAGGAAGCAAAGCCGACAACTTTGCCTCCACCTTCTAACGCAACGACGCTCAGCGACGAGTGTTCAATGAAAGTGCCAATCTCGAGATTTCCGAACTGCTCTTGCAGCGCAGACGAGCCGACCTCTTCACAAAGGGCAAGAATACCAGGAATGTCGGCATGCTCGGCCCTTCGAATCACGAGAGCCGCGTCGCCGGCTTCGTAGCCTGACATGCCGCTTGAGACCACTGCCAACGAACGGCTGTCCACTGTGTGCTGCACTGCGCAATCCACAGCACCGCTGCCAATGGTGCAGCCGAGAAATGAAAATGAAGTCACAAAATCACACCAAGATTTTTCAAGCACGCCACTATCTATCGCATCTTGTGCAAGTCCGCGTATGTGCAATCATATTTGTTGGCACTGAGACCATCGGCATTCAATCGAACTCAAAGCCACTCACCTGAGCCAAGCTAGCAAAACGTAAGTCAGCCAAGGGTGTGGCATTGGTCAGCTAAGGAATGATCAAGACAAAGCCAGGAAGGCGACACGACGATAACACCAGGGTAGAGAGACACAGAGTCCCCAAGACGGAGTTGCAGTCCAGGACAGACAAACCGACGCAGAGCGCAAGGAAAGAAAGACGAAGTGCAGAACGACAACGACAACGACAACGACAACGACAACGACAACGACAACGACAACGACAACGACCACGACATCGTCGCGCTTCGGCGTGAGTAAGTGAGTGCGCGGTAGAAGTCTATTCATTGCTTTGATAACTTTAACGACAATGACAAAGCCGCCGCCGACGACGGCAATGAGCAAACAGCACGAAGTGACGAACGCCAACCAACCAACAACGACAGCGAAGGAACGGCGGAAC
>ENA-OWNT01004481-OWNT01004481.1-seawater-metagenome-genome-assembly--contig:-NODE-4481-length-12238-cov-3.812433_pt1 | contig 12238 bp, 9 predicted proteins | sample MGYA00238136_ERZ651165 | MGnify/ENA primary metagenome ERZ651165 (study PRJEB26861, sample SAMN08777766) | seawater metagenome | isolation source: coastal seawater | place: USA: Florida | collected... | reverse complement strand
GTTGTTGTTGTTGTTGTTGTTGTTGTTGTTGTTGTTGTTGTTGTTGTTGTTGTTGTTGTTGTTGTTGTTGTTGTTGTGTTGTTGTCAGTGCAGTTGTTAGTTGTTGAGAGGTTGGGAGATTGAGTTTTGCGTGGTGGGGATGCGACGTTGAGTTTTGCGCTGCGTCGATATGCGCGTGCCGATCGAAGTTGAAACCCACGGACGAACGACGAACAGACGGACGGTCGAACGTCCAACGTCCATTGCTTCTGGTTGGTAGCATGGGTATTGTGCCACCGTGCTTGAAAACTACGCCGGAGCAAAAACAATAAGTCACAGCAAGGGATCATTTACGTTATGGAGCGGCGGTTGTAGTGCTGCCACGCCCGCGAATTTCTCATCTCGGACCAGTGCTGACTCGAACTTGTAACTCGAATGTGGCGAAGTCGATGCGGCCGTGAATCTGGGGACGCATTGTGATTGCCATGCACAGTGGATTTAAGTCCAGTTGTGTGCGGCGCACTGGGTGCGCCGTGGAGGCATTCAACAGCGCTTATTATGCGAGTTTTGACCCGCTCCATCTGTCGCAGGCGGTATCGAGTCCACCCCGCCGTGGAGGCGGCTTGCTTGCTGACCCTGACCAACGCACTTTCTTTGCGGGGCCAGACTTTACGTTGCAAGGTCTTTCGTCCGCCAAGCGCACGATCACAGTGACGAACTTCGACGCGCGTAAAGCGAGACTCACGCGCAACATTTCCGGGCCTCGAACCCTCACGCCAATACTACTGTCCATCGTGCTGGAGCTGCTCAACATCCCGGCGTTCAGTGGAGTGCACCGATACTTTGGCAATGCCCGGCAGTGTGATGTCGACGAGACTAGTTTGGTGATGCGCACAGAGGCCGACACTTTGTCTCGCGTTCTGATCGCGCTTCGGCAGGTCATTGACAATGTGAAAGCGAGATTGACTGCCGTGTCTGAAAGCGACGCGAGCGGTCGCAGCTTCATTGACTTTGATGAACACTACGGCGACTTTGCAGAGATTCTGGACGAGGGTACGCTTGACTTCTACAGTGACTACCTTCGCACTTTGACGGCGCTGGCGCGGCAGGAAAACTTGTCAGTCAATGACGCTGATTTCCACAGCCCCCTCTTGTTTCCGGAGTTCAGTCGAATTGGCGTGATGAATCTGCAAGAGCTCATCGACGTTGCTAAAATTCGCCGTGAGGCAAAGAGCATTGTTGGCAATGGCTACATTTTGGACGACATCAAAAAGTTGACCGCAGAGTCAAAGCAAGTGTCGGACATGATGCGCGATATAAGTCGCTTTCACAAGCAGATGATCAATAAACACAAAACGACAAGCACCGACCTGAAGAATCTCCCTCACAATCAAATTTTTGAGCTCCGGATGGGTTCCTTGAAGCGGGAATTGCAAGCAAGTGCAGGCGAGCTCACAAAGCGACGAACGGATTTGCACAACCGGCTTGCCAAAGGTAAACACGGGGCTCGGCTGGTGTCACTCTACGCGCAGCAGAGACTGTCGTGGCCCGGTAAGCGTTTCTTATTCGTCAACGAAAGCCTATCACAGGCAGCCATTGACAAGTTTTGGTCTGAGTACACAGTTCAGTTCCTGCGCGAGTCGCCCACATACAACGAACTGTCGTTCACTGCTGAACAAAAGAAAACTCGTGACTGCGTCAAAATTCTCCGTCGCACCATTGCAGCCGACGTAGCTGAGCTGTCGGGGGGATGTGCTCCTCGTGGGGAAAGTTTGTCAAGGTATCTACCGTGGCTAGATCGCGATCAGGTCTCCATGGACTTTTGCGAGGGCTTTATCATGTTGCGGATGCCTCGTGATGCCGCAACTGGCGCCTCACCGCGTAGAATTAGCTGTGATCCGGTGGCCATCAACGTATACCCGCTGCAAGGTGCCGCTGTTGGGTCGGTTGAAAGTTCAAACGATGTCGAGGGATCCATCTCACACATCGTGCTGGAAAGCACAACCACAGAAACGTGGGAAATTCTCCCTATGGATCTATTTGACCTGATGCCGGCCTACGACAAACTGCAACTGCTGATCGAGCTCGAGGCCATAATTCGGCAGCGCCAAGACACGTGGGAGCAAGATGCTATTGGATTGGTGATGGACGAGCCTGAAATCCTCCAACCGTACGCTCGCAAGACTGTGTCGGCACTTGTCGGCACCCGAGTAGAATCTGCGGACGAATGGATGCTGCGACTCCGCAAAGAGATCACGGCTTTGCGCGACTCGATTGCCGTCCACTGCATTTCGCTGCGCGTCAATTCATACGCTGTGTTGACGTACAGGCAGGGCGAACCGCCCAATCAAGATCGGATAATCTGCATGCGCGAAGTGAGCATTTTGCACCAAACGCACACCAAGACGTTCAGTTTGAATGCTGGGCGGTCTTGACAATGACACTGAATCGTGAATTGGCATCCAACTACGCCAAACACAACGCCATGGTCAGAAAGCTGCAGGCGAGGTAGTGGGCGAGCAGGAGGGATTTAATTATAAAACACAACCTTGACTTTGTCTCGATTGACGCGAACGCGGAAGTCTGCCACTGCTATAGAAAGAGCTAGGTTGGCGTGTGCGTGCGTGCGTGCGGCAACAAGACTGCAGACTGTCGTCATGCGTTGCTAGTCATTGGACAAGTCGGATGACACCATCCAACACAGCAAGAACTATACTGTGTGTGATGCAGTAGAGGAAGGAGCCGAGCAAATGGGTGATGGCAATGCGACGAATAGTGAGCGGATCGGGCAAGCATGCGACCAATAGATCGATGCTCGTTGTTGTTGTTGCGCGGTTCTAAATAATAATGCATCGATTAGAACTTAGTCAGAAGGTTACTTAGCACTGTAATCACAAAATGGGTCAACCTCGACGCCGAAGTCACTCGAACGAAGCAAACGACGTTGCAACGCCGATGCAACGACAACAACAACAACACGGCTTCGTCGCCGTGTTCGATGAAATTGAGTTCAAGTGCTGCGTGCTGCGTCGTGTTCGAACAAATTGTGGAGCGAGCAGGATCGTCGCTTCCTTGGTCTGCGGTGACTTTGAACAGGCGTGACATCAAATCGACGGAGAAGTCAACAAAGTTGTTGTCATCTATTTCCCTTCCACCAATCAAATATGCTTTGAGATCAGCACGGCGGTACCTTCCTGTCCGACGTCGCCACACCACAACCCTACGTGTTTCGTGTTTGCTCGTTACGGCCCAGCACCTCGACGACAACTAAGAAAGAAAGATCAGCTGTGCAGGAGTGCACTTTAGGCCAGGATTGTCAATTAGATATGGTTTGGAAGATGGTGCTGTGGTAGAGTGTTCCGTCGACAGTACGTTGAAGTGGGTGGCGCAATGTTGAATGGAGTTGCAACGAAAAAGCAATCTTCAAAACTCCAGCTTTTCCCGTGAGGTTTTGAAACCGGAGCAAATCCTGGTGTCCCGTTGCGTGGGCTGCTTCAGCCGCACGCATGCATTCTTCTTGAGTCAGAGGTCAGAGCGAGCGTCGAACCCACAGTCTGCCCCGGCATGCAGGCCGCCGGTTCGACGCAGACGAAACTGACTGGAGTGACGTCGTCAGGCATTCCAAAGTCTGAAATCGTTCTTAGCGAGCAAGAGAGGCCAGGATACAGCGTCGCTGTCCCCGATGCGCTAAACTCTGAAGGATTTAAAGAGTTGCTGACCGTGAAACCATTTGCAAGCGCCCCTGTGATGCTGCAAGCAATCGTCGACGGGGACGACGACGAGTTCAAGCGCTGCCTACATTATTGTTCCGCTGAAAAGTGGTTCGACGTAGACGACGCCAATGCCTTCGGCCAAACGTGTCTGCATATAGCGTGTAAACATGGAAATATCGAAGCAGTGACAGCCTTGCTTGCCACAAAAGCAGACCCGTTTCTGCTCTGCAAGGACGGGTACAATGCACTTTCGTACGCATGCAGGTTTGGCGGCGCCACTGTCTTGCCGATCCTGGCCAAATTTGCGGTAGGGCATGGATGCCACATTCAAGAGTTGTTTGTGGATGACAACGGTGACCGTTCTCAGGTAGCTTTGGCTGCAACCGGCGGGCATGCAGACTGTATCGTACAGCTAGCGGCTTGGAAGGCGGACGTAAACGCGGCTGATCGTTTGGGCCAAACGCCGTGTCACCATGCGGCGCGCGGCGACCATGCAACCGCACTTCGAGTTCTGCACGCAAGCAAAGCTGACCTCGAAAAACGAAACACCGCTGGCAAGACACCCTTGATGACGGCAGGTGTCAACCGCAAGGAGAAAGCAAAAGTAGCAATTGTTCAGTTAATGAGCTTGCTGTAATGTGGTGGCCTGGCGCGGAACCATGTTGCTATGAATAGCGACCTGGACAGTAGTATGGACGGCAGCCGCGGTTGTTCACAACTTAATTTATTGTAGCATTGACGTATTTACGCATCGATAGCCATTGCGGCATGTGTCTCTCGCCACGGCGTAATCTATTGCGCGACCGCCTAGAACAGCCTTGAACGGTCATCTATTTTCGTCGATGTTGCGCCGGCTGGGGGATCGCGACCCCACAACTTGATGGTTCCGTCGTGAGATGATGACACCACACACGCGCTCCTGAGCGACACAGTGCAGCCATATGCAACAGCAAGACGTCAGACCACAACATATTGACACTCATTCATGTCACTTCGACTGAGTGCAACAAGACAGATCCGTACCTCTTGGGGTGGTGTGCAACAGCTGTTACCACTTTTGAATGTCCAGCTGCTTTCATGACGACTTTCCCTTCAACGAGGTCCCAAGCAAACACACGGCCATCTTCGGAGCCACAGAACACAAACGCGTCGGTGTTGGCAAAACAGCAACGCAAGCTGAAGTTTTTGGCAGTGTGGCCTGGAATATTTAGTATTGCACAACAAAACATCAGACAGGTCCACTCGGCATCCACGCACTGAGCAGCAAGCTCTCGAAAAAAGGCAACAAAGTACCTTTGTAGCTCATCATGTGGTCCCCAGTTGCAGCTTCCACGAGTTGAAGGGATGAGTCAAGACATGACGCCAGCAGACAATTTCCGTCGTTTGAAAGCGCTATTGATGATATGGGAGCTCTGAATCGATCTGTGACCATGCTTCCTTTGCGCAGATCGTAATAATTTACGAGGCCTGTCACAGGGAAGTAAAAGTGATTACAATGCCATGAGATCGTGTCGCCGACTGCGTTGCACACCAGCACGGGAAGTCTCGTAAGTAAGCGTCTGCGTACCATGAACGTCGCTTGCAACAATTTGATGTCCGGTGGCGACAACACTCGTAATACTGTCTCTTCCTCCTGTGAGCGTCTGGATAGGGCGGGAATTGTGCGATCTCAGATCGAACGCTCGGACATGCGTGTCGTATGACCCTGAGATGAGCACGGACTCGTCACCCTGCGTCGCGGAATTGAGGCACACGCAGTTCACCCTTCCTGAATGATCCCAAAATTTCCGCAGCACTTGGCCAGTCGCCACGTCCCAAAACAACGCAGTGTTGTCGTTGCCACACGAGGCGAACCTGGAATTATCCGAACAAATGGCGGAGCCAAGTGCGCCCTTGTGATGCAGTGGCCCATATGTTTTGACGAGGAGTCCTCCTGTGCCTGTGCCCTCAATTTCGGGCCTGTGCGGATTCCACAGCCGTAGAGTACCGTCTTGGCCGCATGACAAGCAGTAACTGCCATCCGAGTTGAATTGTACGGAGTTGACAGGACCATTATGTCCGCGAATAGTCCTCGTGCAGTGTCGCGGAAACATGATGTAGTGCAGCAAAGCTCACGTTCCTGCACAGCCAAGGCACATGGTTTGTATCGTCACAGTTCCGGGAGAACCTTCATTGCAATACTATCTGTCGGAAAAAAAAAGTCATGAGCGCCAACAAACTTGGCATTTTCATGGGCATCTGACACAGCGCTGTTTGCAAACCCAGTGTGGCTAGTGACCATTCACAATGTGGTCAAGTGGAAGAGTCGCTGCACATTGTCGTTTTCATTTCACGGCCAACCCATCCCGTCCGACTGGCCGACCGGCACCACCAGACCAGCCAACCATCGTTTGCACGCCTCACACCACGTACCACCACAAGAGTCGTTCGAATGCCACCCAGAGACCGTCCAAGTTTCACCCCAACTAAGTAAACCCCAGATCCCATATATAACCTTGCCATCGTCCAACCCACATCCAACCAACGCAACCAACTAACTAACTCCCCGCTCCCCACGTCATCATCGCGTCGTCACTGTGTGGTTGTCTGCCGGTTGTCGTTCGTCGTTCGTCGTTCGTCGTTCGTTTGTCGTCGACAATGAAACAACGCAACATCGTAAAACCGAAAATTACAATACCGCGGTACCACTTCCCCGTACTCAGTACTCGTACTGTGACGCTGTGACGTAATGTGATTGGTGGAGGTGGCCCTCCTCCGTTGCCTCCTCGCAGTTGTTGCTCCAGCTGTTAGCTGTTGCAGGTTGCGGGGTTGCTGGAGTGGTGCAGTAAGCAGCACGTTCCGTGGTTCGAAGGTCGATGATTCTAGCCATTGCGTGCTGCGTGCTGCGTGCTGCGTGCTGCGTGCTGCGTGCTGCGTGCTGCGTGCTGTTGACATTAAAGCCCCGTGGGCTTGGAGGGCCTGAAGTATATGGCTGTTTACTGAAAAGGTTGAGGAATGAAGCGTGCGGAAGAGCGTCGTCCGTATTCCGGGTCAGCTACAGAGTCGGCCAACGATGAATTCGGTTCACAAAAAGCGACGCGTGTGGAGCAAGTGCGCTGTGAAACGAGCAGTGAACGGCGACAACGGACATGACGATGGCGCGCCAAACAAATGGTGAAGCAACGGGGACCCGTTTCTTGCTGATGCTTCTCTGCATACTTGAACGCCCGCAGCCTGCTGATGTGATTGGAACAAAATATGCCACAAAATCACGAAAACAGTTTTCCGCGTAGCACCAATTCGATCAGGTTGGGTGGAATCCGTGTTTTGGTGCAACAGAGTGAGCAGGTCCGCGATTCATAATGAGTCTTGTTCAGCTTCGCCGAAGCACAATCGCGGAGCTCAACATTGCCGTCTCGAGAAATAGTGAAATTTCTTCATTGCTGAAGCCCGCTGCCGCTGCCACCCAACCATGTTGTGCCCACCAAATACAATGTTGCCACTTTTCCGAGAGCTCACATCAATGGAGAGCGTATCAGGCACTAGTGTTGGCGTGCAGAGCGACGATCACAGTCACTTTCCCCATCAGCATGGTGAGATAAACGTGTTGCCATGCCATGTCGCACTGGCGTAATGTTCGCTTCAACATCGTAATCTACTACTCTGATATCTTGTGTTGTCACAGCTGTTTTCCTCTTTGGGCTCCTTGTGGGTCTTCGCGACTGTGTTGGCACTCGGCCTCACATTGCTCGTAATCGACGCCTTCGTGTCAATATTGGCACGCAAGCAGCGCTGTGGACCGTCCAAAGTAAGCTGGGATGGTTTGCTCGGGGCCGCAGCGGTCCTCGAGTTGCTGTTGTATGGGGGAAGCAACACCATCACCTCCGTTATCATAGGCTGGGTTTGGATTGTACAGCTTCTCAAATTTGGTTGGGTTCACGCCCACTGGTTTGATCTGGTGAACTGCTTCGCAAACTGTCACAGAACTCACGCGAAGCCGTCAGTCCGTGGGAACAGCATCAGTGAAATTCTGAATCGGAAAATATTGACCACCATGTGAGAATGATTTTGAACCATTTTGTTGACAGAGCATTGCTCACCCTTGTGTGAGCTTCGTTTGTTTGGCACTCTTAGGCACTGCTTCCTATTTTCACTGCTCGTTCTTGTTGTCACAAACCGGCACTGTTTGAAGAGCAGTGCATTCCCGACGACTGCAGATTTCCCAACCGTGCAAGAGGCCGATGCACCTCCTCTTGCAGTCGTGGCAGCGATTGTGCGGGGCCGCTTCAACCTCAACGAATCTTGGGCGGTGTCAAGTCATCCTCAAGATGTGGCAGTCACTTCGGTCACTCTGTTGTCGCCTTATGCGATACCAGAGGTGCTGTATCTCGACGACGAGACGTTGCCATCACTCGAACCAAGCACCTTTGCGGAGATGACATCGGTTGGCACATTCGCGGCAGAGACGTCCAACAACGTCACAGCCGTCGGCAACATAGTGGTGAAGTCAGTTGACTATAAAAGTCTGATTCTCAAAGGCACGGTGCAGCTATCCGCAATGGCATTGCTCACGCTTGTGGCACTGGCATGCGCACTAACAAAAGTTGACTTGCTGATTTCAACAAAGTCGATCACACCCATTGCTAGAATGATCAAGTTGATCAAAAAGCTGGCGGGCACGGTGTTTGCAGTGGTGAGCTCGTGAATTATAGCACACAATGCCATTGCGGCGCCCTGACGTCCCGGAACCCAATTACCCCCCTTGCGGCGTGCTGTGCTAGGCAACAGAAGACGACGGAGACCAGAGTGTCGATACCAAAGCTCTGGAGGCGGTGGTGCGTCGAATGATTGATGTGTTCAGCATCGACGGCACGTCCACCTCCACCACCCGTGCAATTATTGGCGCCAACAAATCGTCCCGTACGCTTGCGGGACGGAAGAGCACGACAGTTCGCACTGGGGACACCATCTTGCACATATCCGTCACCGAAGCTGTCAATCCGAAGCATCAGTCCCACCAGGTCAACAAGCCAGCTACAGCAGCCAATAGAAAGCTGAAAGTATTTCCTGCAACAAAGTTATCGCAAATTGCAGAAGGTGAACACAAGCATCGCATAACGGCACCCCTACACTGCGCTTCAATTATGCCCTTGAACCACTGACTTCTGTTTGGCGACACGGTTCATTTCTCCAGGTGACGGCGCTACCCACGCAAACCAGGGCGTTGCGAGGCAGAAAACTTTCGGCGGACGCAGCGTGACACAGCGCTATCCTACGTCGCTGCCAAGTAGAGGCAATGGCCATCCTGCGCTAATCGAAATATTACACGATCCAGTTCTGGCCCCCCGTTTTGAGGTATGGGCGGCGCGAAAGATAGTCCATGACGCGGGTCGATGGCTGACGTGATTTGCACGACATGTTTACCAACACTCCATCGTGGTGCCTCAGACTTTCTTGCAAAAGACTTTTTCGGGGGAGAATATTACATTCTGGAATGCAGTATGTGCTAAACCGCTGGCCTTGCATGCAGACAATTTACCGTTATCGGAAGCTGTGTGTGTCGTCTTCACCGTGCTATGGTAGGTGGACGAGTACCGCAGTCGCAATTTGGCCAAAGCCCATGCACTTTGTGAGCGATTTTTCTCGGACACCCACAAATGCACAACTGTAGATAGAGAAGATTTTGTCGTTGAGACCGCTGCCATTGCAGCGTCTCTTCAATTTGGATCTATTAGTGTTGTAGAACTGAGGGCATGTCACGAGAAAATGGGGTAAGCACAGCATGTTTGAATGGGAGCACTGAAGGCGAGTGCACAACATGACATCGGTAAATCGTAGGAACCGGCTAAAAAATCTGTTGTACAAAGAATTTTTGAAAACTGACGCGTGTCAACGGCACTGCATCGCAAATCAAGGCGTGTGAGCCGACACACAATCACCCACGAGATGTGGAGGCGGTGGCACACGCAGTGACTGTACGTTGAGATGCAAAGAATAAATTAAAACTACACACTCCACAACTGGCGATGATTGACTGGCGACCCGGGTTCCCAGCTATTCTATTTCAACCCGTAATTGACAAAGACATACTCGTCTTCACTTTCGGAGGTTGAGGCTTCGTCCTCGTCGGCGCCGAAAGAGGTCGAAGGGAACATGCACGACGCCACTAAGTCCTCGGTCCTGCATCAATCAAATCACCACCGCGCGTGAAACCCAGAACGCAACATAGGGCTAAGAAAACCATGACATGCAACTGACCGTTGATCGTCATCCTGCTTGCGCTCGTGCGGCGCGTTCCCGTTGTTTGGGCCTTCGCTAGATATCACAAAAAGAGCCCTGCGTTTCGCGACCGCGTCTGGTCCGCAAAACGGCATGGACTGCTGCAAAAAGTCATCGACGGCAGCTTGGCTGTCGAAGAAAAAAGCAAGGGCTAGAGTAGGGTCGAGCTCACTGCCTGGCAGGAATCGGAGCGACTGCTTTGTAGGACGAGTTGAATCGAGGGCACGTGCCTGGGCAATCGTCAACAAGCACGCACAAAACGTCGTCACTCGACGCCGAGATACTGGGCGAGTCATGCGGATCGATGTGGGAACTCAGAAACGCAGCGTGACATACCTCCACGGCACGGCTATTTTGCCAGAATCGAGTTTTTCCGATTGGCTGAATCGCAGCCCGCGTCGTGTGCGGGTCTAGATACGCAAAGCGCCCCAGCTCGTCTGCAGCAACAAAATACAACGAATGGCCCGGCGAGCCACCGATAAACCCGACACTCTGCGGAATCTGCAATGTCGCCCGAAGCATCTTGAGGTGCGGGTCAGAGATCGTGCGAAGCCCGAGTCTCAGAGGGACCAACAGCAGGAGCGACTTCTTGGAAGCTGCGGCTGCGACAGCCGCCGATCGCTGCTTCGATAGCCCGTCACTGCCGCCGCTTTCGTGGCAGTCGAGCGACATATTCGGCAGTGGGCAACTAGGCTGGGCCGGCTCGGCTTCGCTGGCGGCGAAGTAGGCCTGAAGTTCACGCATGTCCACCACGCCGTCGCGCGCACACAGTATCGACATTGGCTTTTCCAAGAATCCGCTGCCACTGGCTCCCACTTGTCCGTCCTCACCTTGCTCTAGCCGGCTCCGCTCTGTTTCGTCTTCTAAGTGCGCTGAATTCGCGCAGCGAGCTATGTGGGAAGCTAACGTCGGGCCATACCATTCCCCCGGTTTTTTGCCAAAAAATCCGCCCAGCTCGACGAGGCGGTGTATCGAGTACGGACTCGAAGGGTCGTCGGCGAAATACTCCACTATCTGGAGTCGTGTCGCGCGGCAGAATTCGGGCTCGGTCAGCTCGCCACCGCCCACTCCAGCGGGTCCAACCCGCGTGTTCCACTCGCTGCTGCTGTAGTGCCGCTGGAAGGCCTGCGCAATGACCATCTGCAGACTGCGCAGCATGCACCCCCAGCCGGTGTCCGAGTTGAAGAGTGACCCTTTAAGCATTGGGAAGTTGGAACGATACGAAAACCACAGAATGGACCGGAACAGAACCTTGAAAGCAGAAAAGCTGACTGGGCGTGACTGTCCCATGAGTACAATCCTGGAAGTCCCGGTCAAAACGCCGTCGTCTGCTGCACGGTTTCCCTGCGCAGCCTTTCTCCACCGGTTGATGACGCGAGCGACGTACATCCGGAAGCGTGAGCCCGCGTTCGGTGTGCTGCTGCTTTGAGGTTGAACGTCGGTCATGGCGTCCCGCGAATGCGACAGCACTGCACTGTCCCTGCCTTCACATCATGGCGGGCATTTTCGGCAGCTGAGCGGAGTGCGCCCGTCAGCAGCGGCGCGGCCTCAGTAGTGAGTCTCCCCGCAACCTATAGCACCTGGGGCATTGTGGCCGCAGTGGCGGAGGTTACCAGTGAACGGAGCGAGCGAGCTATCGTGCACTGACACTCAATAGCGCGCTGGCGCCAGATTGCTCTCGACACAGTGAACGCAAAAGCGCGAAGAGCGTTACGATGTTTTTTTTCTTCAAAAGCAGGAGATAGCTGCGCTTGTGTCCAGCAGAGGCCAGTGAGCGGCACGAAAACGTGTCCTCTTGTGTCCAAGACGGTGAGCGACTGGACGATGACGATGCACAGTTGGTGCAGTTCGTCGCTGGGGGGGGGAGAGGGCGGGGGCGGCAGGTGATGTGCGTTGCCTGTGCGTGTCCGTCCTCACAGAGTTCGCCATGCAGTAGGCTCGTAAACCAGCACAACCACCAACGAGCAAGCGCGTGCGGTCGTTCGTTTCCCATCAACAATAATTCTTTGTTGACGGCAGGCTGGCAGTCTGGTGACTGGCGTTCGACTGCACACAAAACTCGCAACGAACGAACGAACGAACGAACGAACGAACGAACGAACGAACTTGTGAATTCTGACTGCTGACTGCTGACTGCTGACTGCTGACTGCCTGACTGCCTGACTGGACTGGCGAACCAACCAACCGACCAACCAACCGACCAACCAACCAACCAACCAACCAACCGACCGACCGACTGACTGAAGGTGGCTACGGCTGACGGCTGGCGGCTGACGGCTGACGGTGAC
>ENA-OWNT01004480-OWNT01004480.1-seawater-metagenome-genome-assembly--contig:-NODE-4480-length-12242-cov-4.276613_pt1 | contig 12242 bp, 15 predicted proteins | sample MGYA00238136_ERZ651165 | MGnify/ENA primary metagenome ERZ651165 (study PRJEB26861, sample SAMN08777766) | seawater metagenome | isolation source: coastal seawater | place: USA: Florida | collected... | reverse complement strand
CACAGTAAACGCCGGCGGTAACACGGCGAACAACATTGTGCCGTGACTTACTAGGGGTTGGCAACCAGGCACCAATCCCTGCGCCGATCATGGTTGTCAGTATTTTGACATTCTCAACCATTTCAAACGCAGCAAAATCCTTCCCATTATTTTTGTGTAAACAACGTGAAGCAATCGACATGTGAAACCATATTCGAAACTTAACATGCCGCGACAACGTGGCTCTTACGGAGCGCGATTGGCTCGACGCGCGCGCAGGAATAGGTGTCCTCCAACAACGGCGAAACAGAACGACAAAAATGGCGGTGTGACGCGTTTCTCCGGAAGTGCAACCGCACAATCGTCTCTAGTTCCGAAAAAGTTACCTGAGAGTCGTAGCAGTGGAGGCAAGCGGGTTAAATCAACAAGCACAGCGCAAACAAATGTGCAGCACGAGCACGGTGGAGCACCGTGCACCTGCTCTGACGCCCATGGCGGGGCGGAGCCTCGCCCGAAGTCCACTAAGCCCTCCATAGTCCTCAATCCAGAAGATGATGTCGAATCCACAGCGGGCCTCCAGTCCTCCGACGACGACGAGGCTACCACTTCTGCGAAGCATATTAGTCACGTACACATCTCCGTTGCCTACGAATCACCAAATCCCGAAGATACGGGGAGTGAATCAACAACTCCACAACCAGATGGTGCGGTGGCCAATATGAGAAGAGTTCCTGCTTCTAACTCGTCGTCATCTGAAAATGCGCCGACGCAGAACGATTCCATAGCCACACAAGCACCATCATCTCCGTCGGTCACTGCCAGTGCCGAATCAGAGAAAGAAGATGCATCAATAGCCGAAGGCGAGTTCGTTCGTTCAGTAGCTGCAGCAGCGCCTCCTTTGTCACCTTCGACCACCAGGGTCATCACACACGCTGAGGTTGCGAAACACAACACTTGTGAAGATTGTTGGATCATATCCCACGGCAAAGTGTATGACGTTACTCGGTATGTCCCACTCGTTGCTTCACATTGCAATTCGTCGTGTTGCATGTCCAGTCAACGCTGAATTTTTCTGTGGTCTACAGATATCTGTTCATTCATCCCGGCGGTGCTGGTGCCATTTTGCGCAACGCTGGCACCGACGCCAGTCTACATTTTGATTTTCATGGAAAGGTTCGTTGGCGCGTGAATGTTGTAGTCACTCGTGCACCAGAGCATTTTCTGACTGATTGTTTCAAAATGCCTCTCTCTACATTAGTCTTCACAGAAAAAGTGGGCCCAATTTCAAATTGGAGTGCTGCCTACCAACAACAATGACTCCTGTGTAATTTGCTGAGTCACCTGTAGCTCCGTCGTCACGACTTCTCGCCAATGGACAACAAAAGGAGGACAAACGTCGTCCATCGTGTTTCTTCTTGAGATGTCGTTTACTTATTTTATTTTATTCAGTTTTCCCAATCTCCAAACCTTCGTTTGCGAAACATTCGAAACAGCCATCGCTTTCTATTGTGTGACTGCTCGCTTGTGTTTTAAGTACAAACGAAGCAGTTGTTGGCAAAGCGACGGCACCAACTGCTTCACGTAGTTGTGATGGTCTTGACGGTGAAGCAGGCCCTCTTTCATCCGACCATCGTAACGCCGAATTTGCTCCGTGAACATATGTGGTGGCCAATGAAGCGCCCCTAATGCATGAAGAGGCAAAAGCAAAAATGAATCGTACAGACAGGGGGGGCGTGCGACTTTGACAGCAGGAGAAACGCACCACTTTGTTGCAGTATCAGTATCAGAAAGCTCTCTAACTCAGTCAATAAAGCGGCCAACTCGTGTTGCAATCCAACAGTTACAACATGATGTCCGTCAGTGGTGCGCAGCATTGCTGGGACTAGTAAACACGTGGCAAACACATCGGTTGAACTGAGCTCCACAAGCGACAGTGAGTACAGCTCTCGATGCACTGCGCGCACTTACATGTGGTCACTTGCAATACATGACAAGCGACAACCAAGTGCAGAACTCTTAGCACCCCAATGGCAACAGATTGTGCCGGCTTAATTTCGCTCAGCAGCAAAGTGATCATTTGCGGAGACAAGGCGTTACAGGATTCAGCAATTTTGTCCTCCTCGGTATCCCGCTGATGCAAGACAATATCGGTGTGCCACGTCAGTGCTTCCACCCAGTCTGCTTCACTGTAATCAGCAAAGCTGGTCGCTTGCTGCCGAATCCACCCTGATCGTACTACGTCTAGGCACTTTGGCGAAGCCAGTGTGGTCAATTTTTGATGAAGATGTTTTCTTCCCGCGATCAACGACGAAAAATCGCCACCGGCATCCTCAATTGTAGCAGCGGGCGTGTTCGTCGCTTGGGTCTTGTCTCGTTCATCCATTTCGAGAGCTCGGTCAATATCGATGAAGTTGTAACTACCAATTCCCATGGATTCAACAGTTGTGTTGATAAACATAGGAGCTCGATCTTTCAATGGAACAACCACACCGGCCCCCAATCCGTAGGCACAGCAATCAGATCTACTGTAGAAGAGTTGGGTGGGAGGTTTTCCCGGCTGTTCGCGAAGATTTTCGTACAAGAGCGCGGTTCCCAAAGACTTTTTACCAGACTCATGTTTGGCGTCTCCACTAGCAGAATCGCTAGCTGATTCGCTACTATTTCGTCCAACTTCGTGGAGGCTTGGGAAGAAGTCAGCAACAGTGGCTCCAGCATCCAGACTGGCAGCAAAGTCATCCCAACTCATCGGACGTGTTGGGTCGGCCATTTCCCAATAGTGTATTCACACGGTGGCACACATCGTAGTCAACGCGTGCGACTCGCACATCTGGCTTCGGAAAAGAAGAGGCGTGTTTCAACACGCAATGCAGCACTCATTGCTGGAATGGCGGCTTGACCATTCTCTTGGCAAATGCTAACATGCGGAATTTGCACCAACAACTTTTCGCGACTTCTGACCTGTCCTGGTCCACTTATTTCCGACAACAACGGCGGTCTGGAACTGGCTTTGAAGCGAACACTCCCTGCTCGCTGATTCAACCCATTGACCGTACGTGAGCAGGGGATTAAATTTGCTATTAGCTGCATTGCACTTGCGTTTCTGCACTCTTGTCCGAAAACCCGTTGCAGAGCATCCGTCAGAGTCGCCTTCGTTTGTATGGTGATCCGTTCCGACGTCAAGGGACGGTGTCGCGGATGCTGAATTGACCCCAGTGATTAGTGACTGTTATGTTGCGTCACGCACAAAACTGTTGTCTCCGTGACTCGCGACTCGCCGTCGCTGTCGCTGTGTTGTTATTGTTGTTGTTGCGGGGGCCGTGGTCATCAGTCCCCAAGCACCAAGCAAGCCGTCGTCGCCATCTCGTCTCGTCATGACGACGACGACGACGACGACGACGACGACACGACGACGCTTGTGACTTTGTGACTGCGAGCTGTGTTGCGATTTGTCGGCGTTGTTCGTCGGTCAGTGCATCAACAATCAACAATCACAATCATCATCAAAATCTCAAAATCATGAAATCTGAAATCTGAAATCCAAAACTTGAAATTTGAAATTTTGATTTTTTTCCGCACAATTCGCTTGTCACTAAATTTCGTAATTTGTAATTTCGTAATTTCGTAATTTCATAATTTCGGTATTTCGGGATTTCCAGCTTGGATGAAATAAATAAATAAATTCATGATGACGTGCAGTGACTGCTTGGGAGCACGGTGTTGACCGTTTGACTCTCAAAATCACAAAATCACAAAAGCACAAAAACCACAAATTCAGAAATTGGAAATTCTGAAAGGCGCAAGAAGACACAGAAAAACAGAAAAACAGAAAACTGAAAACTGAAAACTGAACAACAGGACGACCACAACAAAACTTCAAAACTTCAAAACTCAAAACTTCGAACTTTCGAACTTTCGAACATTACATTCAGAGGTTCCCGTTCGTTCGTTCGTTCGTTCGTTCGTTCGTTCGTTCGTTCGTTGTTCGTTTGTCGTCACCACTTTCTTTCGTTCTTTCTTCCGAAGATTCCGCAGCCACAACCAACGACAAAAACGACAACGGCAAGACGGACCGGCGAGCAACGTTCGAGGGGATCCCCGCAAAAGTCGTGCCGCGTGAAATTCTAGAGCAAGCTGTCGACACACACCAACTGTATCAGCACACGGTAAGACGATTCTTTATTGTTTATTCGGAACATGACGCGTGCACCACAGAACAATACACGACGAACGTGCGCGGGTGCGGCATCGCCATTCGTTGAAGGTTGGGACCCGAACGTGCGTGGCAGACTGTCACCACCACAGGGAACATGGGAACATGTATAACGAACGCTTTCACCCTCGCTCCGCAAAAATCCACGTCAAGACAATTGGTACAGCATGGAGAATTGGAATAAAGTTTTCAGCAGTTTGGTTCGTGGGCGTGGTGATGTACACGTTGCCCAAGACCTCGACTACGTGAGGTCGGTACACCTCGTGTTTCCTGGCGGGAGCTGGAGCGCAAAGCTCCCAGCATGTTTGCATCCGCTTCCGGCGCCAAAGATGCATCGGAGGTTCCCAAGGCATATGTGGTTCCATCCACCCGCCGATGCGCTGGAACAGTTCTGTTTCACAATGCTCTTGAAGCTCAACAGTCCATGTTGGGCACCTTGAAGAGTGCACTAATGACGAGGTTCACTAAATACTATGCTGTCCTAAGACACTCCACGATCCAGTTCTACGAATCGAAGTACGTTTGCGACAAAAATGGGCGCCCTTCAGACATTTTTGTGTTGCTGGACGGATACGTTTGCAAAAAGACGTCGAAGCGACAGCTGGACGGGACATTAGAGCACACGCTCTTCATTGTGACACAGAAGAGCAGCGGCACGGTCGTGTCCAAAGCCGAGCTCCGCGCACCAGACGGCCAAGGCTCTGAGCACATTGACCAATGGTTCAGCGCAATTCTAAAAGTACTAGCTTCCCTGCGAATGATGCGCATTCAAGTTGGATCTCCTGTCCCAATTGCAAAATTGAGTTGCCAAGGGTACGCATATGATAAATTGCCATCGTTGTGAGATGACGCTGACTCTTCGTTTTGTCCACCTCACTGTGTAGCTGGTTGACGAAGCGAGCAATAAGCAAGGCAGGAGCTAATCGGCGCCGATTTTTTGTTGGGCACCTCAATCTTTTGTGGTACTTCGAAAACGAAAAGTCGGTTTCTCCTATTCGTGTACTGGAGCTCGAAGAAGGCACGACCTTTCGGTTTTCAGACGAAAAACTGGAGTTTTGCATCCAACTCCCGAATGGATTCCCTGAGCTTGTCCTGCAAGTCGACGACATCGCTCAATTTTGTGTTTGGAACAACTTTTTGGGCGTGGCCTTACTGTGGGCAACACACCGCAATCACTACTCTTCGTATTGCAAGACTCTTCGCTTGAATCAACAACACGAGGAGCTGTGGACCAATGCCGAAAAGTATTGGACTACGCACATGATAACACAAACGAAATACTTGTTGTCGGACTCAGCTCACGGTATGCCGCACCAACGTAGGGCGCGATTTTGGGCTGCCTTTACGGGCGCACACAACTGGTATGTGAGAAGAATAGGAAATCCGTTGACGCGCCATGCACACAAGCAGTCCAGACATCAAACACAAGGCAACAATCCGTTCAAAATTAACATTGGACAGGCTTTCAGCGGGACCGCCCACGCGTCTCCACCCAAAGGTGACTACCTATATTGATCATGTGAAACTCCCCCATGCACGCTGTGTTTTGGTGATCGTGTGTGTCCCGAAACATGTAGATCTCAAAATGCAAAGCCTTCTCCAGAAGTATTCAATTGAGGTCAAAGAAGATAGAATTGAGCGAGATTTAGACAGAACATTCCCAATGATCGAATTTTTTGCGAAGTCACCGAAAGATGATCCAACCGGTGGACAAGAAATGCTCAAAGCTATGTTACGAGCGTATGCCGCTTACGACGATGAGGTGCGCGATCGCATTCGCAGTCTGGCGATCTATCCTATTTGGTTGGCATGGCGGTGGTCATGACTGGCAATTACGTGTTTTAGGTTCAATATTGCCAAGGCATGAATTGGATCGCAGCATTAGTTCTCTGCGCGTGGGCGCCGCAAGAACGACTCATCGAAATCGAGATCCCAGACGAAGAATATGGCGTCCAATGTTCTGACGATGATGCCAGCCAAGAACAGCACAACATGGTCCACGATCTGGGCGCGTCAACAAACGACGGAGCCAATGACCCAAACGCACACGGAACAGAAAATGACATTCATATTGCCGTGCCAACGGATCCAGATGCGCCTGCTGGCCAATTAGTACGCACGGCGACAATGTCAACAGGGATTACCGAGATTTTGGCCAATGATCCTGCAAATGAAGGAAATGCCGCAGTGGATGCTACACTCGTGCCCACACCGAGTCATTTCTTTGGATCTGACGAGGAAGATGGGTACTCCTCAAGTTCCTCAGACAATATCAACGAAATTTCTCCTGATCAAGCGTCGACATCACAAGAGTTCGATGGCAAGCACGCGCACCGACCAGAAAATGAATCCACTGAGGATTGCGTTGGCGGTGACACTTCCGACGCCGACACATTCCATGTAGAGACCACACCAGGAGCAAACGTTCAATTATCTGAAGTTGGATTCCACGCTGCTGATATGGAACATGACACCGCCGACGTCGTGGAGACGTCATTTCCTTCGCATGTTGAATCTGAAGCGGAAGATTCGTTCGTGGATTCAACCCCGGCCGTGAATTCATCACAAGCCATGGAGTTTTTGATCCCAGACGAGACATTGCGAAAGTCCGGCGTGGTATGTAGCTACCTTCTGTACTTGTACAATATGACGACATGATGCTGATGATACGGCTGTATTGTGTGTAGCTGGAATTGGCCCCGACTGAACAGGTAATGGCAACAGCTGTTGACAGTGCTGTTTCGTGATGTATTGGTCAAAAATTTGTTTTGAAGCACGAGTGGTGTACTTTCAGGCATTTTGGATATTCGTCACACTCATGGAGAGACCTTGTTATGCTCTTCGAGCGATGTTCTCTCATGGGATGTCAAAACTCGATTCCCTCTTGAAGAAGTTTGACATCATTTTCAAGAACCGTATCCCAGATCTGCATGCCCACGTCGACAAAATGAAAGAAGAGGCCAAAATACCTGCAGAAGTGTCCACGCCACGAATGTGAGTGCCTTCGGTTGATCGAATGCGTTTGGTTGGCATGTGGCCCTCAACTGTTTTGAATCGTTCGTCAGGTATGCCATGGACTGGTTCATGACATTGTTCAGTCGCATGTCACTGCCACTTGGACTTCGCGCTTTCGACATGTTTGTTGTGGAGGGTTGGTCGATTATTTTCAAGATTGGACTGTCTTTCATGCGTTCGTAAATTGTGACCCATCAGTGACAGCGACGTGCGAGTATTATTCGGTGTGATCATGCGTTTGTGCTTCAGGTATGCTTTACGATGAGCTTATGGCGATCGAGGACTTTGGATCGTTCACACGCATCTTCCGTGAAGACGTGGTCGGTGACTTGCTGTCGTTGCGTGTTGGCGCTGCTTGAAGTCGCGAGCTCACTGGCCGTGGGTGTTGTTGGTGCAGGTGGAACGGCTTGGTGATGGTCGAATCAGTATTGATGAATTGTTGACGAAAGCAAGTCAAGATCACTTGCAGTGATTGTGTACTGACTGTTCAGAAAACAACACACTCGCAACACCGCAACATGCGGAAGCGCTACATAACTATATGGATCACAAAATTTGAATATTTATCAAACATCGATACAATCACTATGCGGAATGCACCGTGCGTGCGGCAACGTGCTCTAATAGGGGAAGCTCGGTGACGCTTTCTAACCACCATCCTTGCTCGTTGGACAGCCAGGGGCGAAGACCAGCTCACCTGCCACTTAAAAGGTGGCAATTCCTGTGAGACGTCGCAGCTGCTCATACGACACCCAAAAGACGAGCTGCCATGGACCCAGTCGTCCCCAGCCAGGCAAAAATCCCTTGTAGAGTGCCAGAGGACCTTCCGAAGTTGCGGTTTTTCTGAGGCAGTCGAAAGTGCCGCTGTAAATTTTGTTGACACCTTGATTCATGATTCGAGTTTTGGCAACATCAAATGGCGTCGAGCACAGCGAGGCGAAGAACCCCGAGCAGACTGCAGAGAGAACGTGGCAGTAAATGTTGTCATCGACCCAGCCTGTCGACAACCACATGTCCTTCGCAGAGTCGTACGTAGCTAATTCGCCCAAGTTAACGAAGGCAGCGCGCTGCACTGCAGGAAGAGATCCAGCGTATAGGCCTGCGACGCCAGCTTCCGCCGTGATCTTCTTGATGGCATCAATGAAGCCAGAGTAACGAGGGGCAGGAATTTCACCCTTGAGCACCCGCATGCCGTCGCCCATCATACGGACTTTGACTAGATCGCAGGGTACAGCGATGGCTTGAGCAGTACCACCGGAAGCGAACCCGAGGCAGAGCCGCGTGAGAAAGCCTGGCTTTTCGCCTTCGACAATGAAAAACCCTCGCAAGAATTCGTAAAGAATGATGCGAGAACCAGTGTACGGGATGTGGCGAATGACAGCCGGTGAAATGCCGGTGTAAAGACCGCTCAAACCTTCGTTGCGGACGGTGTTGCGCAAGGTCTCGACGAAGCCGGCACGTGCGGTGTTGTTGGTTCCTTGTCCGAACAACTGCATGCGAGTCTTCGTCATATCGATGGGGAAAGTAGCAGACTCGGCGAGCATTGCCCCGCAACCTGTCAGTGCGAACTTCTGAAGCCATTCCAAGGGGCTGTTGGGCTTGCCGCCAAGGGAAGCCGTTGCAAGCGGACGCACCCGCGCTTGCTTCGATGCACGATCATGCACTGACTTGAGAGCGGTTAACATATTGAAAGATGTCAAACAAAACTTGAGGGCAAAGAAACGGGAGAAATAGTACGCGCGACCAAAAATCTTGTGTGTAATGGGTCACTGCCGGACCTGACACACTCATTGATGTCTGTTCTTCTCGATTCGCCGTGCGGTCACGAACAGTTTCTTGAACCTCCATCGCCTTTCACGGTCCATCTGAGCCAAGTGCCACATGTGACGACTGTTTGGGCAAACAGACTGAGCGCACAACCACAGCAAACAACGAACAGCGAAGAAGACGAACCAAACCACCAAACCACCAAACCATCAACGCACCAACACACCAACGAACCAACAAACCCAAAGTAGGAATGGACCAACAAAACAATGACCCAACTCACTATGACCATAACGACGAGCACACGAACAACGAACAACGAACAACGAACACATTACCAAAGAACGAACCAACGAACGAACGAACAAACGAACAACGAACACCAACAACACACCAACAACGAACGACAACGCCATCATCACTGTGACAACAACACTCACAGGCAGCAGTCATGAGTCAGTCATCGACTGATTTGAGTGCGTTGTGAGTGACCGACTGACTGACTTCAGCAAGCGGCTGCGGCCATGCGTTCTGCCTCACTCACTCACCCACACTCACTCACTCACGCACAGTCTCACAATGAGTCACTTACCGCTGTGCACTGCGGGAACGAACAACGAACACCTCCTCCATTCCAGCAAGCTCACTCGTTCCCTCACACGCACTCAGTTTCAGTCAGCCCGCACCCAACCACCACACTCCCCCGCACTATGTACGGTATGTCATTTTATAAACGTACATTTTATGTACGGCTGTGAGTCACCGTCGTGAACGGTAGTTGTAGTAGTGAAATATAGAGAGGTGTTTGAAAAACATGAGCCGAGTCGGGATGTGTACAGAAAGTGTACAATTTTCGTACATTGATGCTGAGCGTCAGCGCAGCGTTGTTTCCCGCAGTCGCCCAGTCAGCGAGCGGGCGGGACGAGGACGACGTACACGACTCCCACACTCACTCACTCTTACAACCACCCACACTCACTCACAGTCTCACATCTCACAGCAAGGCTCACATCGATGTGTATTTAATCCGATTTGGTTGTACTTGAGTACTCATCATTGTACTTTTTGTTCTTTGTTTTTGTGAATTATTGAAGTGTGGCATGCCTGGCATACGCGGGAACTATGCCATGATCAAAGCCTATTACCCCTTGCCATGATGCCAAAGTGCGAATGCGCAAATGAACAAATGAATGGTGGTGTGATCGGGATTGGAATTGGGACAGCAGTGGTGCGATCTGCATTGGGATTGCGATTGTGTGTGCACTGCCTACTCTTCAAGAAGCCGCTTGTGGTTCGGTTGTAATAGCAGATTGAACTGCCGGTATCCACAAAGGCTGCTCCCAAGGCCAGCGCGAGACCTGCCAGTGTGGGCACGATAATCCACACAGACGCTGCCCCACTGTAGTCTCCAACGGCAGCAGCAACTGCAAATGAACATTGATAGTGCCAGTAGTGCCAGTGTGCCGACAGGGGCGATTGAAACATCAGTCACCCCAACGTAGGATTCGCTGGGTCTTTGGCCTGCCGCGAAGGTCGCGATGGCAATGCACATCGCAGCTGCAGCACAAGTGAACACAACGACAGCACCGAGAAGTCCAGTACCGCCTTGTGTGAGTTTAGATTGTCGGAGAAATGACAGTTCCAAATCGCGGTCACTGAACAGTAGTCCTTGCCTTTCAAAGAAGGGTGATGTTCTGTCGAAAACACGGCACGACACGCTCCACGCTCGCTCAGGAGACGGGCAGCAACACCGCCGGCATGCTGGGCGACAACAATCGCGCAACTTTTCAGCCTCACCGAGCAACGTGATTTTGATGTCGGATTCACGCTTCGACAAGCGGCGACGGCAAAAAGCGCTGATAACCAACAGGGTGATCAAAAACCCAAACACAGAAGAAAGAGACAGGACCACGGCAGCATCCATAGTCAACGTGAAATCGCTGCAGGCGGTGTACTGTTGCCCGTTGGGTGCCACGCAAGTGCAGCGGCATTCGGTAGACTCAGCGCTGTAACGGGTGAAAATGGAAGAGCCAAAACTATAATTACTGCGCACATAAACGGCGCAGACCTGAGCACAAGTTTCTGCGGAATTAATCTCACCGCAGCCCTCGTTGGGGTCCAAATCGCCAGCTGTTACATTGGGGCACGTTAAAACTTCCGAACGCGCTCCGTTGCTCTCATCACATATGTAATTGCCCCACTGGTATGAATATGGGCCAGTGCGCACCTTACACTGGCAGCTAGACAACAGAGCGTTTGGTGAAAAGCCAGGGTCAAATCCTGTTGCATTTTCGCACGCGGCGTCGCACTGTGTTGCGTTGGTGACACCAACCTCGTCACACAGCACGTTGGCGGCACACACAGAGCAGGCATGGGGGAAGTAACATTGCCCCAAATAGTCGCCACAGTAGCACGCAGCGCTCTCGTTGAGATAGTAGCGATTTGCTGAAGACTCAAGCGAAGATTGATTAAATCCGCGGAGAAGGCATTGCGCGCGGCATGAGGTTGTGGTCATCGTTGCCGGGCATGCTGGGCCTTCAGAGGCCATGGGCGCTTGCCGTAGAACTTGGGTCCAAGTCTAGTCTACAAGACAGGACCACCGTTCTTCGTCGTTGCTGTAACTAGCTGTACCCCGGTAGCGCTAGAAAAATTATGGTAATAATAATAATAATCTCTCCTCTCGAGTACAGTACACAAACAAACCACTGAAAGGCAAGTATGTGTTGTTGTTGTTGTTGTTGCGTCCAAAGAGCTGTTCTTGTTGGCCCCCGATGTCACGCATTCCGACTGACGCACTCATACCATCCATCCATCTCACTGCCGCCGGAGACAGACGCATGGGACAAAAGTAGAGGAGAACGAGGATGTCGACGAGGACTATGGTAATACGACGAGGACTACGAGAACGAGGACTACGACGAGGACTACGAGGACGAGGATGGCGATTATAACGAGGAGGACGAGCACGACGAGGCGGAGGAAGAAGAAGAAGAACTTGAGCCAGAACGAGCAGAACAACAACATGAAAACGACGACGGAGAGGGAGAGGCCGACAACTATGACGACCATGACCACGACCACGAAAACGAACACGGTGAGCACAAGGAAGACGAACACGAAGACGACGAACACGAAGATGACGGCGGCGGCGGCGGCGGCGGCGGTGACGACGACGACGACGACGACGAGATGTTGATGGTGTGAGGTGTGAGCTAGCTGTGTGTGAGGTAGTGGGAGAGTGGGAGTCAGTGTGAGCAAGCAACAAAGACCC
>ENA-OWNT01004479-OWNT01004479.1-seawater-metagenome-genome-assembly--contig:-NODE-4479-length-12250-cov-4.832580_pt1 | contig 12250 bp, 6 predicted proteins | sample MGYA00238136_ERZ651165 | MGnify/ENA primary metagenome ERZ651165 (study PRJEB26861, sample SAMN08777766) | seawater metagenome | isolation source: coastal seawater | place: USA: Florida | collected... | reverse complement strand
CCTGCGGCGTCGACCCGAAGGGCCGGGCGACGGCTCCGGGCGTCGATCCCGACCGACACCTTCGCCTTTCCTCCCATCGACGCCCGCAGACTCGCGCGCGCGCAGTCGAACCGCAGCTCGAGGTACCGGTGCTGCCCCCGACAGACCCGATCCAGGACGACGTGCCCGACGCGGCCTCCGCTGAAGAACAAGGTCACGAGATCCACTGGATCCCCTGAGAAACCCTCGGGTTTGGAGATCACTGCCTGCACCGCATGCGGGGACTCGCCGAAGGCGGCGACCAGCAGATCGATGGCGTGGGTGCCGAACTCGGCGAGGGTCCGGCCCGCGCTGCGCCAGCTCGTGGTGGGAGCATCCACCACCGTCTGCCAGACCTGAGCGAAGAGCAGCGGCCCGTCATCGCCCCGCCGCAACCGCGCGAGCGGCTCAGCCACCATCGGCAGGCACCGCATCTCGTGGTTCACGGCGAGCACGCCCGTGGAGTCCGCGGCCACCTTCAGCACCGCGTCCGCAAGCGCGACGGTGGGCGCCAGCGGCTTCTCGCAGAGCACATGTTTGCCTGCCTGCAGGGCCTCCATGGCCAGGTCCGCGTGCGTCGCGGGTGGGGTCGCGATCACCACCCAGTCCACCGCCGCGTGGTCCATCAGCAGCCCGGTCAGGTCCGGGTGGACGGGGACCCTCGGATCGAGGCGCGCCATCCGCCCGATGGCGGTGGGGTCGGGATCCGCGGCGGCGATGAGTTCGACGCCCGCGCAGGCCCGCAGCGCCGGGACCCAGATGGAGCCGGCCGCGGCACCGACTCCGGCGAGGGCGACGCGGATCACAGCTTCCTCCAGACCCGTCCCCCGATCGCAGCGCGGACGAGCGACGGGGGGTGGTAGGTGACGCTGGGCCACATGTAGGCCTCGTTGGTGCACCAGCACTGCCGGGCGGCGATGCGGGCGCGGAGCTGGTCGGCCCGCTCCGACCGCCAGATCGCGGCGAACGACTGCTCGCGGAGGTTGCCGACCGGCGCGTGCTGCTCGCAGAGCCCCACGTCACCGTTGGCGTGCACGACGCCGGACAGGATCCCGGCGCGGCACGAGATCACCTGGCGGCGCTGCGCGAGCGTCTGCACCCGCGCCCACTGCAGCAGGGGCTCGACGAGTCCGCCGAACCGGCGCGCCGACCGGGGAGCCCAGGTCCGTTGCACGTGCTCCCACATCCGCTGGTGGTCTGCGGAGTCGGGCGCGAGCAGGTTCGGGTCCTTGCGGGCACCGCGAATGGCCGCGACGTGGTGGTGGTCCATGCTCGGGCAGCGCGTGAAGAGGAACTCCGTAAGCTCTGTCAATGATTGAATGTTCTGGTCCGTGGAGACGGACGTCGCGTGGATGCGGACCCGTGGATCTTCGGCCTGGAGCCTGGCGAGGACGTCGTAGGTCTGCATCGCCCGCTCGAACGACTCGGCGTGGCCTCGGATCCTGTCGTGGTAGGCCGGCATCCCGTCCAGGGACAGCTCGAGGGCGATCAGTTGCAGATCCGGCTGCGTCGAGAGCACCTGCCGCACGACGCGCTCGGTGCGATCGGGGAAGAAGCCGGAGGTGGGGATGTAGATCTGGCGGGTGTGGTTGTCCCTCACGAAGAACTCGAGGATCTCCCCCAGATCCCTACGAATGAAGGGCTCTCCCCCGGACAGGTTCAAGTTCTCGATCGACCCCAGGTCCCGCGACAGCGCCCGCAGCTCATCGAACGTCAGGTCGTCCCGCTGGTTCAGGTTCTGCCAGTAGAAGCAGTGGTCGCAGGTGAGGTTGCAGATGCTGTTGACGAACAGCGTCAGGAAGGGTGGGGGCCTGAGGGGTCGGACGCCCTGGGCGAGCACCGAGAGCCGGAGGTGCCGACGCACCCGCGCGACGGGGCCGGGGAGGAGGGGGTTGTCCGCCACGTCAGCGATCGTAGACGGGTTGGCGCGACCCGTCAGAGGCGTGCGGGCGCATGGCCGTGCGGGGTGTCCCAGATACGGGCCATCCTGGCGTGCATCCGCCCATCCGTCCCACCCGTGGGACAGTCCCGGGAAGGTGCCGAAGGGCTCGCACCGCGGGAGCCCAGGCGATCGAAGATGGTGCCGAGCACATCGAAGATGGTGCCGGAGGTGGGACTCGCACCGCGAAGCGCCCCGAGTCCACCTGGGGCACATCGAAGATGGTGCCGGAGGTGGGACTCGAACCCACACGCCCTTGCGGACAACGGATTTTGAATCCGTCGCGTCTGCCGATTCCGCCACTCCGGCCGACGGGGAGTCTAATGGACGATGCGACAGCCGTCGTGGCCCAGCGCCTCAAGGGTGACATCTGCGGGGGCTGGCGCCAACCAGGTGAAGAGCGGCGGCTGCGCGCCATCCACCACGACCAGCAGCGGTCCGTTGCCACCCACGCCGCGGAAGAGCCCTTCGGGATGCCCATCGCCGTCGAGATCCCGGAATGCGGACTGGACGGGTGCCGCCAACCACGCTGGCGGCGCGGGCGGCGCCCAGCCCGCGGCCGAGTCGTCGTCGTCCCCGGAATCGTCGTCGTCGCCAGAGTCGTCGTCGTCCCCGAGCCCGGCGTCCTGCTCGCCTCCCTTTCGGAGCGGCCCGATGCTCTCCTGGAGCATCGCCAGCGCGTCCGGCGCGTACCCCGGGGCCGGGCAGGCCCGATCGTGGAAGAAGCGCGGCTCGGTGTGGGCGACCGGAAGCCCCCAGGCCGCCGCCGCGTCCGGGCGCAGGACGTAGGCCACAGCGCCCTCGACCCGCACGAGGCGGTCGCCGCAGCGGTCCCAGGTGGTGCTCATGGCCCAGGCCGTCGGGGGGTTCTCGCAGGGGAAGGGCAGCCACCCGCGGTCCGGCACCAGGAGGACGGGCGAGGGGGGCGCCCCGGCCGGCACCGCCAGGGCGATCCGCGTGTCGGTCTCCTCTCCGCGGACCAGCACCACGAGCGTCAGCGTCTTCCCCGCGGCCGCGTCCGGCAGGACAAACGCCGCACCTCCGGCCGCGTCGCCAACCAGCGGCTCGCCGGGGACGAGGTGCTCCCCCATCCGCAGCGCCAGCGCCGCACGACGGGGCAGCGCGACCGGCAGCTCGACCTCCACGCCGAAGAGCGGTGACGCCGCGGCCTCCAGCGTCCCGGACGGCCAGCCCTTCAGCGGCGTGCGGCGCTGCTGAACCCGGGGAAAGAGGAGCTCGTCCGCGCGGCCCCAGCTCTGGCGCCCCACCCAGGTCTCCACCAGGACTCCGCCCCGCACGACGCGGCGCCACGCGAGCCTCCCCGCCTCCGTCGGCGCGTAGCGCACCCCGAGACCGGCGAGATCCTCGGGCCCCGCGTCGGCTCCGAGCTCGCGTAGTGCGGCGAGACCTTCGCGCTCACGGGCCTCCCGCGCGCGGGGGTGATCCGGGAACGCCGCCCGCAGGTCGAGCCACGCCTGCGCCGTGTCCGTGGCCTCGGCGTCGGCCCAGACCCGCTCGTCGAGCAGCGCCCGGACCTCCTCCCGCTCCTCATGCCCGGGGTATCGGTTCAGCCATCCGCTGAGCGCCTCCGCGGTTCCCGCCGCGCGCGCCTCGACGAGCCCCTGGTTCCCGGCGGCCACGTTGGCTTCGTCCGCGGCGCGGGTCCCTCCGAAGTCGTCGACGATGGCCCGGAACGTCGACTCCGAGGGAGCGCGGAGGGCCGCGTACCAGGAGAGCGTCGCTTCGAGCTCGAAGGCCTCCTGGGCGTGGGCATCCTGTGCGCCGAACTCGGCGCGCCAGGCGCGGACCCCGTCGAGGCTGGGATCCTCGGCCACGACCTGCCACGAGGCCTCCACCAGAAGGGCGATCACGGCGCCCGCCCGGCGGTCGTCGGAGTTCCGGTCGAGCCACTTGCGCGCGGCCTCTTCGGCGTCGGCCGCGCGTCCACCCTCGATGAGCTTCGCGAGTCGGTCCATCGGCTGCTCGGCGTGCGCACGGGCCGGGAGACCGCTCCCCAGCACCAGGAACAGCACCAACAACCTTCGTGTCCACGTCCTGCACATGCCGTTCGTCACTGCTCCGTAAATCGCGGGTCGGCGGGAAGGGCTGTAGCCTACGCGGGTTGTAGTGTTGAACGACGTATGAGTCCTCCATCCAGCCTGCCGCGCGCCGTCCTCCGGACCCTCGCCGCCGTCCGCCGTCGCCGCCGCGCCCTCGCGGTGCTCCAGGCCGTGTGCTGGACGCTGGCCGCCCTCGCCGTCGGCGGATTCGCCCTCCTCCTCGCCCCCGACGAGGGCCCGGCCCCCACGTGGGCGCGGATCGCCGCACGGCTCTGGGTCGGCGGCGCGGTGCTCGCGCCCTTCGCGCTCTTCGTCCTGCCCACCTGGCGACGCACCCGTTCGTGGCTGGCCGTGGCTCGGGCCGTGGACGACCGCGTGCCGGCCACCGGTGACCAGCTGCTGACCGCGGTGGACCTCGCGCGCGCCCTGGACGCCCGGACGCTGCCCGACGATCCCGAGACGGAGCGCCTCGCTCGGGCCCAGCTCGAGGCGTCCTCGTTCGCGGCGGGCACGGTGGTCCCCGAGCAGATCCTGCCCGTCACCGGGCTCCACGGCAGCTCGCTCGGCGGTCCAGTCCTGAGCGGGATTCTGCTGTGTGCGTGGCTGCTTGGGCCGGCACCCTTCGAGCGGGGCATGGAGGCGATCTTCGGCCCTGTGCCGATCGCTGACGCCGAGCCGACCACCGCGGACGACGCAGAGCTCCCGGTGACCCTGACGCTGCGCAACCTCACCATCACCCTGACCCCGCCGGCCTACAGCGGACGCGAGCCGCTCCTGCTCGAGGGGACGACGGGCGACTTCCAGGCGCTGCCCGGCACGCGCGTGCACCTCGAGGCCGACGCGGACGCGGGCGGAAAGGGTGCGTCGGTGATCGTCGCCGAGCAGGACGAGCCCACCGTGGGCGCGCTCGACGGCAGGCGGATCACGGTGGACTTCGTGACCGGCAACGGCCAGGAGTACCGGGTCGAGATCAGCCGGGGTCTGGGCCGCGAGCCGCTCCGGTCGCGGACGTTCGCCATCGAGCGGCTGCCCGATCACCCGCCGGAGCTGGAGGTCCTCGCGCCGGGAGGCCAGCTGACCCTCACCGGGGACGACACCGTGCCCCTCCAGGTCCGGGCGGATGACGACTTCGCCCTGTCGCGGCTCGAGCGGGTCGTGATGAAGGGGAGCAAGGAGCTCCTCCGCACGCCCATCGCCGACGTGGGGGGCAAGCCCGGCCACGAGGAGCTCCTGCGCTGGAGCCCCGCCGAGCTCAAGGGGGAGGGCGGCGAGCTCGCCATCGTGGTGGAGGCCTGGGACAACGACACGGTCAACGGGCCGAAGGTCACCCGCTCGCGCCCCGTGGAGGTCTACGTCCCCACCGCACGGGACCAGCACCGCAAGGTGCTCGCCCTCAAGGAAGAGCTCCGCACCCTGGGCCTGGATCTGCTCGCGGACCTGCTCGTGACCAACAGCAAGGGCACCTCGCTCGATCAGCGGGACCCGATCCTGGCGGCCCACGACCGGCAGCAGGTCCTGGCCAACGCGTTCTTCAAGACGGCGGACGCGCTCCTGGTCGGCATGGCCTCGGACCAGCTCGAGAAGGGCCAGACCTACGCCGGGATCCTGCAGATGGTGTCGAACTTCGACTCCCGGTGGAGCGGCGTGGTCGAGCTCGTGGAGACGCAGTTCCGGGACCATCGCCACGCGCGCGTGCACCGGGTCACGGTCGCGGATCTCGTGAAGGCCCGGGACGAGGCCATCACCGAGCTCGAGCAGATCGTCCTCGATCTCGACGCGTTCATCGACCTGCACCGCGGCGACCAGATCCGCGGCGACCTCGCCGATCTCGGCAACCAGTTCGCGGACATGCAGGACCTGCTGCGCCGCGCCCAGGACGGGGAGATGGTCGACGAGGAGATGGCGAAGGCCATGGCGGACCTCGAGAAGCGCATGCAGGAGCTGGCTCGCAAGCTCGCCGAGCGCAGCCCCGGCCCGAACGACGGCTTCATGAACCAGATGCCCAACGAGATGAGCAAGGACGCGATGGCGGAGGTCCGCGAGCTCATGGCCCAGGGCAAGTACGACGAGGCCATGGAGAAGCTCCGAAAGATGGACGAGGCGCTGTCCGGCATGGAGCAGCAGCTCGACTCCGAGATGGACTCGATGGCCGGCGCGCAAGCCCAGGAGCAGCTCGACCAGGAGCTGACCGAGGCCATCGAGCAGGCCAAGGAGCTCGAGCGCCAGCAGGAGCAGGTGCTCGACCAGATGCAGGATCTCGCCGAGCGCTTCGAGACGAGCGGGATGAGCGACGAGGACCGGGCGAAGCTCGCCGAGGACATGGCCGAGCTTCGCAAGCGGATCGACGCGCTGGACGCCCCGAACGATCCCTTCGTGCGGCCCAGCGTCCGTCGCACCGCCTGGCGCGCTGGCCAGGAGGCCCAGCGGATGCAGGAGGCCTTCGACGAGCAACGCATGGACGACGCGGCCGCGTACGCCCGAGAGGCCCAGCAGCTCATGCAGGACGCCGCCCAGGAGCTCTCCGCGGATGCCCGCAACAACGCCGAGGCCCGCCCGTCCCGGGACGAGGCGCGCGGCGCGGCGCGGCAGGCCGGCTCCATCGCCGAGCGTCTCGAACAGGCCCAGAGGCAGCAGCAGGCCCAGCAGCGGCAGGCCCAGAAGGCCGGGCAGGGCGCGGGTCGGCAGCAGGGACAGGTCGCTCAGGGCGTCGGCCAGCTCCGCCAGAAGATGGACCAGATGGGCGGCTCCGCGTTCAACCCCGCCCAGGGGCGCGAGAACCTGCAGAACGCCCAGGAGCTCATGCGCAAGGCCCAGGGGCGCGTCGGCAACGGCGACCCCCAGCGCGCCGGCAGCGCCGGTCGGGACGGCCTCAACCAGCTGCGCCAGTTCCGCGAGTCCATGGAGGGCGCCCAGCAGGCGCTGCGCCAGGGAGGCCCACCGCGTCCGGGCGGCAACCAGATGGCGGGGCAGCCCGGGGGCGGTCGACAGCCCAACGAGTGGGACAGCGGACAGGGCAACGCAGAGAGCACGGCCCCCGTGGAGATGACCGACCCGGACGAGTTCGTGGGCCCCGAGGCGTTCCGGGAGCTCGTGCTCGAAGGCGCCCAGGGCGACGCGCCGGAGCGCTACCGCCCGCTGAACGGCACCTACTACGAGGAGCTGGTGCGATGAGGGCGCTGCTGCCCCTGCTGCTCCTCCTCGCGCTTGCGACGCCCCCGGTGCAGGCCGCGCCCGAGGCGACCGGCCGCGCGGTGGTCAAGCTGCTCGACGCCACCCGCATGGCGGACGCCGAGGCGCTGCTCGCCAAGGTCCCCGGCGACGATGCCTGGCGCCCGCTGGCCGAGGCGCTGCTGCACTTCCACCACGGTGACTACGCCGCGGCCGAGGCGGCGCTCCCCGCCGAGCCCATCAAGGAGGAGGAGGGCCTGCCCTGGCTGCGCACGCGGATCGCCGCCGCGAAGGTGGCCACCGAGGACTTCCTCGAGCGCAAGGAGCAGAACTTCATCTACCGGTTCCCGCCCGGGCCCGAGGCGATCCTCGTCGACTACGCGATCGAGGCCCTCGAGGGGCAGCGGGCGGCGATGGCGCGGGTCCTCGGGGTCGCCCCGGAGCGACCGGTCGTCATCGAGTTCTTCGGCCGGCTCGACCGCTTCGTCGCGGCGTCGGGGCTGCCCGCCGAGTGGGTCGAGACGACGAACACCGTGGCCATCTGCAAGTGGGACCGGATGCTGGTCCTGTCGCCCATGAACATGCGGCGCGGCTACCCCTGGAAGGACACGCTCGCCCACGAGTACGTGCACCTCGTGCTGTCCCGCGCGAGCCACAACGAGGCGCCCGTCTGGTTCCAGGAGGGCTCGGCGAAGGTGATGGAGTCCTGGTGGCGCAAGGGCCCGCGACCGGGCGGACTCGAGCTCGACCCGTACTCCGAGTCGCTCCTGGCCACGGGCAAGCGCGAGCAGAGCCTGATCCCGTTCGAAGACATGCACCCCTCCATGGCCGCGCTGCCCAGCGCCGAGGCGGCCGGGCTCGCGTTCGCCGAGGTCGCCACGGCCATCGACTTCATCCTCGGCGAGATCGGGGAGCCCGGGTACCGCCGCATCGTCGAGCAGACCGCGCTGCACGGGGACGTGATGCGGGCCATCGACGAGGTCATGGGCCTGCACGGCGGTGGGTTCGAGAAGCGGTGGCGGCGGTGGCTCGACGCCCAGCCTCACGCCGTGCGCAGCAACGTCGCGAGCATCGAGCAGTCCCTGGAGGCCGGCGCCGGCGGCCAGGCGGACGACGAGGGCACGGAGCTGGATCCGGTCCTCCTGGCCCACCGCGCGATGCAGGACTTCACCCGGTTGGGCGACATGCTGCGCACCCGCGGCCACCTCGAAGCCGCGCTCGTGGAGTACGGCAAGGCCAGCGACGCGGAGTCCTTCCACAGCCCCGCGCTGGCGAACAAGCAGGCGCGCACGCTGCGGGCGCTCGGGCGGGACGGGTTCGCCCGGGACCTCCTCGTGGAGAGCGTCGCGCTGTACCCCGAGTTCACGCCCACCGTGACCCTCCTCGCGGAGATCGCCTGGGACGCTGGCGACACCCGAGAGGCCGAACTACGCGCCCAGCAGGCCATCGGCCTCAACCCCTTCGACCCGAGCCCCCACGTGCTCCTCGCTCGCCTCTACGAGGCGGCGGAGCGCACCGACGACGCCGCGCGCGAGAAGACCGTGCTGCAAGTCCTGGCCACCCACGGCGGCTGGTAGCCCCTTGTCCTGGAGAACGCCTTGAGTTCCGACCTCCCCCCCAGCGACGCCCTGTCCGACGCCCCCCCTGCGCCAGCGCCCGAGCCCGTGCGCGCCGAGGACGTGGCCGAGCTCGCCGGTCGGCTGCGCACGGAGCTGGCCCGCCGCATCGTCGGGCAGGAGGACGTGGTGGAGCTGCTGCTCATCGCGCTCCTGGCCCGCGGCCACGGCCTCTTCCAGGGGGTGCCCGGCCTCGCCAAGACGCTGCTCATCCGGTCCCTCGCCGAAGCCACCCACTGCACGTTCTCGCGGATCCAGTTCACGCCGGACCTGATGCCTTCGGACATCACCGGCACCGAGATTCTCGAGGAGGACCGCGCCACGGGCCGGCGCACCACGCGCTTCCTGCGGGGGCCGCTCTTCGCGAACCTCGTCCTGGCCGACGAGATCAACCGCACGCCGCCCAAGACCCAGGCGGCGCTGCTCCAGGCCATGCAGGAGCGCAAGATCTCCGCAGCCGGCCACACCTTCCCACTGGACCCGCCGTTCCTCGTGTTCGCGACCCAGAACCCCGTCGAGCAGGAGGGCACGTACCCGCTGCCCGAGGCCCAGCTCGACCGCTTCATGTTCCTGGTGGAGGTGGGCTACCCGTCGGCCGACGAAGAGCTGGAGATCGTCCAGCGCACCACCGCCCAGGAGATGCCCGATCTGGACGCCCAGGTGACGCCGGAGCAGCTGGTGGCCCTGCAGGACGCCGTCCGCCAGGTCCCCGCGGGTCCCGAGTGCGTCAAGCTCGCGGTCGACCTGGTGCGCGCGACGCGCCCGGGGGACGGCGCCCCCGACTTCGTGAACGACTACGTCGCCTGGGGCGCCGGGCCGCGCGCGAGCCAGCACCTCGTGCTCGGCGCCAAGGCCCGCGCCCTCCTGCGGGGCGCGACGGCCGTGACCCGCGCCGACATCAAGGGCCTCGCCCACCCGGTGCTCGCTCACCGCGTGTTGCTCAACTTCCGCGCGGAGTCCGAGGGCGTCACGCCGGCCAACGTCATCGGGCGGCTGCTCGAGACGGTCGATCCGGAGGCGCCCCTCTAGTGACGACGTCCGCCGCCCTGCACCCGGACCTGCTCGAGCGGGTCAAGGGGCTCGTGGCCCACTCCCGCTCGCTGGCGGTGGGTGGACGCCACGGCGTGCATCGCTCACGCCTGCTCGGCGGCGGCTCCGAGTTCTCCGAGTACAAGGCGTACGAGCCCGGCGACGACCTGCGCCACCTCGACTGGAAGGTCCAGGCGCGCTCCGAGCGCTACGTGGTGCGGCGGTACCAGTCCGACCGCACCCAGGACGTGCAGATCGTCCTGGATCGGACGGGCTCCATGGCCTTCGGGACCACAGATGGGCGCCCCGCCGGCCCCTGGGGTCCGTGGCCGAAGACGAAGTGGGAGGCGGCGTCGACGCTCGCCCTGGCGCTCGCGTTCGTCTACCTGCGCCAGGGGGACCGCGTCGGCCTCTGGACCGTCGAGGCGGGCACCGGCGCGCGCTCGCTGGCCAACCTCGGCCGCCGCGGCGCACCCGGGCGGGTCCCGCTGCGGGGCGGCCAGCGCCACTTCATCGAGCTCGGCGCCCGCGTCCAGAACAGCGAACCGGAGGGCGAGGGGAGCCTCGCCGAGACCCTCGCCCAGGTGGCCGCCGCCAGCCGCCGCGCCAGCGTCATCGTCATCTCCGATCTGCTCGTCCCCGAGGGCGAAGACTGGGTCGCCCCGCTGGCCGTGCACGCCGCCCGCGGGCGCGAGGTCCAGGTGCTCCACGTCGTGGACCCGGCGGAGATCGCGTTCCCCTGGGAGGAGCCGACGCTCTTCGTCGATCTCGAGGGCGCCGACGAGCTGTCCGCCAACCCCCGTGAGCTGGCCCGGAGCTACCGGGAGGAGTTCGCGGAGTTCCTCGAGCAGAGCCGCGTGAGCTGCGTGAGTCACGGACTGCGGTACCAGCGCGTGAACACCGGAGAGTCCCTGGAGCAGGTGGTCGTGCCGTTCCTGCGGGGCGGGGGAGGGCGCCTTGGGCGTTGAGTTCGCCACCCCCGGCATGCTCGCGGCGCTCGCGGTGCTCACGATCCCGGTGATCGCGCACCTGACGGGCTACCAGGAGGTCCGCAAGGTCTTCTTCCCGAGCCTGCGCTTCCTGCGCGCCTCGCAGCAGAAGGTCCGACGCCGCACCCGGCTCGAGGCGCTGCTCCTGCTCCTGCTGCGCATGCTCGCGCTGGCGGCGCTCGTGCTGCTGTTCGCGCGCCCCACCGTCACGTGGACGGCCACGGCGCTGGCCGGCGCGGACCCGGCGCGTCCGTCGGTCCTGCTCCTGGACACCTCCGCGTCCATGCACAGCCGGCTCGCGGACGGGGCGGTGTTCGACCGGGCGCGGAGCCGCGCCATCGAGCTCCTCCAGACGCTGTCCTCGGGCACGCCCGCCGCCGTCATCGCCTTCGACCAGACCACGACCGTGCTGGGCCCAGGCTTCACGGAGACTCACGAGCAGCTCGTGGAGGCCCTCGACGCGGTGACCGTCGGCGCCCAGGGCACCGACCTGTCCGCCGCCCTCGCGCGGGCGCGCACCCTGCTGCGGGACGAGGGCGTGGGCTCGGCGAACGTGTTCGTCCTCAGCGACGGGACGGGCGAGCTGCCCGCGGGCCTCGCGGACACCTGGCCCGCCGAGATCACGGTCCACTACCACGACCTGCTGGGGCACGCGGTGTCGAACCGGTTCGCCGACCAGGTCGTCGTGGAGACCGGCCAGAAGCGCGGCGAGGGGCTGCGGGTCGAGGCCACCGTGCGGGCCACCGGAGACCTCCCCAAGGGCTCGGTGCCCGTCACGCTCGCGCTGCGGGACGGTGTCGATGTCGTCGGCGACGTCGCCTTCGACGGCAAGCCCTCCGCCTCGCGGACCTTCTCCATCGCGCTTCCGCCCTCGGGGACGCTGTCGGCGACGCTGTCGGTGCCCGCCGATGACCTGCCCATCGACGACGTGCTGCCCTTCACCCTCGCCGGTGAGACGGATCTCGAGGTCCTGCTGGTCAGCGGGGACGGCGGGACCCACCCCCGCGACGACGAGGTGTACTACCTCGCCCGCGCGCTGCAGCCCGGCGCCGGCTCGCTCTCGCGGGTGCGACCGCGGGTGGTGTCGGCGGAGGAGCTGCGACGGATCGACGGGGGCAGCGGGGACGTCGTGATCCTCGCCAACGTCTCCGACCCGGGCCCCCTCGCGGCGGAGCTGGAGGCGTTCGTGCAGCGCGGCGGGGGCCTGCTCATCAGCGTGGGCCCCCGGGTCGATCCGGACACCTACAACGACGCGCTGGCCGGCCTCCTCCCGTCCCTGCTGACGGAGGTGAAGGCCCGGGGGAAGGGCACGTTCGAGCGCAGCCCCGTGGGCCTCGCGGTCCCGCCGCTCGACAAGGACGCGTTCCGGGTCTTCCGCACCGGCGGCGCCTCGGTCTTCGCGAGCGTGCGGTTCGGCAAGGTCATGGGCGT
>ENA-OWNT01004478-OWNT01004478.1-seawater-metagenome-genome-assembly--contig:-NODE-4478-length-12251-cov-2.167242_pt1 | contig 12251 bp, 8 predicted proteins | sample MGYA00238136_ERZ651165 | MGnify/ENA primary metagenome ERZ651165 (study PRJEB26861, sample SAMN08777766) | seawater metagenome | isolation source: coastal seawater | place: USA: Florida | collected... | reverse complement strand
TGCCCAACCGGGTTCAGGTGTAGAGTATTTCCTGAATGCTCGGACCAATCCCGTGGGCCTTCATTGTGGGTAATGACCACATCTCTCTCCTTTGTTAGTAAATAGCAGCGATGAAAACGTCACTCTATTTTTGATCGAGGAGATGATGAAATGCAGCTGGTCTTGGGGGTTCTAGGAGAATAGTGCACTCCTGTCAGTTATATCCGTTATTAAAAAAATCCATTCTTTCTTTTCGGGTTGTGGTATTTTTTATAAAGAAAATTGTATTTTCCTTGATTTTTTGTAGTGTCTTGCCGGTAAAATTTTTATCTAACCAACAATTTAAGCAGATTAGATATTTTTCTTCATTTATTAAAAGTGACAGTTTTTTTGAAAAAAAATACCCAAGACAAAAACCTAATTTCTCTTCTAAAGATCGTTTGGGGTCGAATTTTAAATATTCCAGGTCAATAAGCCAGGCTTGAGTGAGTTCTTCATTAACAATGATGTTGCCCATCCAAAGATCTAGATGTATAAATCCATTGTTTAAATGGCCTTTTATCATGGTAAAAGATATATCTAAGGCTTTTTCGATTCTATTTGGAAATTTTTCTATAAACTCTTTTAGATTATATGTATTTTCTTTGAATTCTGTGATGATGAGAACTTTTTTTGTTAAGCGTAGGCGCCCATATACATAGCCATACCCAAGTATTTTTGGAATATACTGGCAATCAAGTAATTTAATATGATTGTCTATTGCTGCTACACTTCGAATATATGTTCCTAGCCTTTTTATTCCTAAGGTAGCCTTTAAGCGCTCATTTCGATGCTTTAGTGTTCGAGTTTTAAATAGAACATGTAGCCCATTATTGAATTTAATATCTTCTAAATTTAGCCCTTTATTTGATGACTTGAGTTTATCGTACGAAATACTTTGTATTTCTTTATAATTTTCGCTCTCTAAACCTTTGTGGCAATAAAGGTCTATATTTTCTTCCGAAGAATAAAGAAAAAGCTCATTATCTAAATAGCGCATTTTTGGCTTTTTTTGCCATTTCGGTTTTAGAAATGGCTTTTTTTCCCTTTTTTATTTTAATTGATCCAAATCCCTCACTGCACCTTTGTCCGCACTTGTGGCTAGCATTGCATAAGCTTTTAGCGCTGCTGAAATTTGGCGTGGACGTTTTTCTTCTGGTTGCCAACCTTTCTTATCACGAGTTGTTCTCCTGTTGTCCAGTTCCTGATCAGATAGCGCAACATTAATGGTCCGATTTGGAATATCAATTTCAATGGTGTCGCCCTGTTCGATCAAGCCGATTGCACCACCTGCTGCTGCTTCCGGTGAAACATGGCCAATGGATAAACCGGAGGTGCCGCCAGAGAAGCGACCATCGGTGATTAGAGCGCAGGCTTTGCCCAACCCCTTGGACTTTAGGTAACTGGTGGGGTAGAGCATTTCCTGCATGCCGGGGCCGCCACGTGGGCCTTCGTAGCGAATAATGACTACATCACCTTCCTTGACTCTGTCATTGATGATGTCATCAACAGCTTGGTCTTGGCTTTCGCAAATATAAGCGGGGCCAGAGAACTTTAGAATGGATTCATCGACACCAGAAGTTTTCACTACACAGCCGTCCAGAGCAATATTGCCAAAAAGCACGGCTAGGCCGCCTTCCTGACTGTAGGCATTTTCTAAACTGCGGATACAGCCGTTAGCTCTATCGGCATCTAATGAATTCCAGCGAGTATCCTGACTAAAGGCCTGCTGGGTTGGAATACCAGCAGGGCCTGCTTTAAAGAATTGACTGGTGGCTTCGTCAGCTTCTTTACTCACTGGGCGCATAATATCCCATTGATCCAGTGCTGCTGCTAAGGTTTTTGAATGAACCGTTGAGCCGTCAGTATGTAGTAAGCCCGCTCGATCAAGTTCGCCTAAGATACCGAATACGCCACCGGCACGGTGAACATCTTCAATATGGTATTCGGGGGTGTTGGGCGCTACTTTACAGAGCTGGGGCACCTTGCGAGACAGACGATCAATGTCTGCCATGGTGAAATCCACGTTGGCCTCTTGGGCAGCTGCTAATAAGTGCAAAATCGTGTTGGTTGAACCACCCATGGCGATATCCATGACCATGGCGTTTTCAAATGAGTTAAAGCTGGCAATGGAGCGGGGTAATACCGAAAGGTCATCCTCTTCATAGTATTGCTTGGCCATTTCCACAATGCGTCGGCCTGCTTCTTCAAACAGTCCACGACGGTCCGCATGAGTAGCTAGTGTGGTGCCGTTACCCGGCAGCGATAAACCCAGTGCTTCGGTCAAACAGTTCATGGAATTAGCGGTAAACATGCCGGAACAGGAGCCGCAGGTGGGGCAGGCTGAGCGTTCGTATTCTTCTGCTAGTTCATCCGAGGCTGATGGGTCGGCGGCAATGACCATGGCATCCACCAAATCCAACTTGTTTTCAGACAATTTGGTTTTGCCCGCTTCCATAGGACCGCCAGAGACAAAAATAACTGGTATGTTCAGACGCAGTGAGGCCATCAGCATTCCGGGAGTGATTTTGTCGCAGTTGGAAATACACACCAGTGCATCGGCACAGTGGGCATTAACCATGTACTCAACGGAGTCGGCAATGATATCGCGAGATGGTAGTGAATAGAGCATACCGTCATGGCCCATGGCGATGCCATCGTCCACTGCAATGGTATTGAATTCACGACCTACACCACCAGCTTTTTTGATTTCCTCGCATACCAATTGCCCCATATCTTTCAGGTGTACGTGCCCTGGAACGAACTGGGTAAAGGAATTGGCCACGGCAATGATTGGTTTGTGAAAGTCATCATCTTTCATACCTGTGGCACGCCATAGGGCACGTGCGCCAGCCATGTTTCTACCTTTTGTGGTGGTGTGTGAACGATATGTGGGCATTTTTAAACCTTATAAATCTTTTAAAACTAACAGGGCTGCAAGGATAGCAGAGAGCAGCACATTTGATTAGTCGGAGTCGTTTTTATGGTGATCAGAGATTCTTGCTGAAAATTTTGGAGTTCCGTTGGAAGTTGTACAGCGATTGGCGTTCAATGGGCAGATCATCCAAACTGGCATCTGAGAATCCTTTTTCTTTAAACCAGTGCCCAGCTTTTACGGTGAGAACAAACAGTTTTTTAATGCCCTGTTGTAAGGCCAGATTTTCAATGTGCTCAAGCAACTGGCTGGCAATGCCTTGATTGAGAAAGTCGGGGTGTGTTGCCACACAGGCCAGTTCAGCACTGTTGCTGTTAGTGCTATCGTTACCGTTAAAGGGGTAAAGTGCGGCGCAGCCGACTAGCATGCCTTCGGCGTGTTCAATAATGGAAAACCGGGAAATTTCGGTTTCCAGTAATTCACGTGAACGCTTGACCAATGCACCTTGTTCTTCCAGGGGTGTAATGAGTTCCAACAGCCCTCCAACATCATCAATGGTTGCCTGACGAATGGTGTTTTCGCCACTTTGCAATACTAAGGTGCCATTGCCCTCGCGGGTGAATAGCTCTTCAATAAGTGCACCATTGTGGGTGTAACTGATGATGTGTCCTCTGGATACACTGTTTTCGCAGGCTTGGTAGCAGGCCATCAGAGCATGCTGTAATGCAACTTCGTTATTCAGATTGTCGAGGCAGCCTGGGACTTCGTTCAGGGACAGCATTTTAATCAGGTTGCCGTTTTGACCGGTGATACCTTGATGTGCGCTAAGCATAATGAGTTTTTCGGCACCCACACTAATCGCTGCGTGGGTGGCAATGTCTTCATAGTTAAGGTTAAAAGCTTCACCAGTGGGTGAATAGCCAATGGGCGAAAGCAGTACAATGGAGCCGTCATCTAATTGTTTTTGAATGTTTTTTTGATCAATTCTGCGTACCTCGCCTGTGTGGTGAAAGTCGATGCCATCTTTCACGCCCAAAGGTTTTGCAGTAATTAAATTGCCGCCAACCACCTGAATTCTAGCCCCATGCATGGGTGAATTAGCTGCACCTGTGGAAAGCTTTGCTTCAATGGTGATCCGGGTGCTGCCTACAGCATCTTTAACGCAGGCCATGCTTTCGTTGTCGGTAATCCGGGTGTGTTGATCAAATTTTGCTGTAATAGCACAGCTTTTTAGCCGCTCTTCCACTTGGGTCTTTGCACCATGGACGAGGATTAATTTGATGCCAAGGCTGTGCAACAGAGCGATATCGTGAACAATGTTAGTGAAATTGGCATGGTCAACCGCCTCGCCACTGAAGGCGAGTACAAAGGTTTTGCCCCTGTGGGTGTTAATGTAAGGGGCAGTGTCACGCAGAAATTTTACGGGATCGGTCACTTTATTTATTTAGTGCTTTGGGCACATACCTAAAAAACGATGAGTTGTCGCTTACAGTATAAATAACCAGAGCTATAATCAATAGTTATAAACAGCAGCGGCCAATTAGTTGAGTAAGAAAGTCTACCGTCGGCTGAATACGATCAAGTGCTAGATATTCATCAGGCTGGTGTGCTTGTTCTACATTGCCCGGCCCAAGTACCATCACGTCCATGCCGAGTTGTTCTAAATAAGGTGCTTCTGTGGCAAAGGAAACCGCTTCGCTGGAGTGGTTGGTCAATGATTCACAAATCTTTGCTAGCTGGGAATCTGGTGCGGCGGAGTACGCCGGAACATCGTAATGATTGAGTGATATAGCCACCCCATTTTTCTGTTCAAAAGGCAGTATCCGTTCATTGATCATTTGTTGTAGTTTTCCCATATCCATGCCCGGTAACGGACGTATTTCGAACCCGAGTTCACATTGGCCACAGATACGATTGGGGTTATTGCCACCATGAATACAGCCTAGGTTCATGGTGGGGTAGTCGACAGCAAACATGGGGTTGTTGTGGTTAGCTTTAAGTTCGTCCCTGAGGTTTAATAATTGCCCCATGACTTCATACATGGTTTCCATGGCGTTTAGTCCCAAAGAGGGGTCGCTGGAGTGTCCAGACCGTCCTTCGATCATCAGCTTTTCTACCATGATGCCCTTGTGCATACTGATGGGCTTCATCCCAGTAGGTTCTCCAATAAGCGCATAACGCGCCTTGGGTTTGCCTGCTTCTACTAATGTTCTTGCACCCATCATGGAGGATTCTTCATCCGCTGTGGCAAGAATAATGAGGGGTTGTTTTAGCGGTTGTTCCAGAAAGGGTTTTGCTGCTTCCATGGCAAGTGGGAAAAAACCTTTCATGTCACAGGTGCCGAGCCCATATAGGCGTTGGTCTTTTTCAGTGAGTCGGAATGGGTTGTTATTCCACAGCTTTTCGTCGCAGGGCACTGTGTCAGTGTGGCCTGCTAAAACTAGTCCGCCGGGGCCTGTTCCCAGTGTGGCAATCAAATTCGCTTTTCTAGGGTCGGCAAGGGGCATTACCTCGGTGATAAAGCCAAGTTCATTAAGCCAATTGGCCAGCAGTTCAATCACCTCTCTGTTGCCTTGATCCAGAGATGGGTTGATGCTGCTAATAGAGTTTTTAGCTACCAATTGTTGGAGCATGGAAATAAGTTGCATCTTTCGAGTCTACGGTGGATAAGTGAAAAAGCAACTAGAGAAATTCAAAGTGGAGTGATTGGTTGTTATTTAAGTGAAAAGCCCTTGGTAATGACTTGATCTGACATGACATGGAGTGGGTCTCGCCCTTCGTCAATATCTTTGGCGTAGGAATCGGCTGCTTTTTGGGCTTCTTGTTGGGAAACGAAGGGGCCAATGAGCTTGGTACCTTCTCGAACGGCAAAAAACCATTGTCCATTTAGACACTCAACACGAGCTGAGCGAAAATGTGTGCCTTCTTCTTCTCCCTTTCTGGACATGTATATTCCTTAATAACATCCGAAACTAAATTGATACGATTGGGGGTTACGAAATTCAAAGTTACGTAATTGAGAGTTGCGTATCAGATATAGCTTAGTTTGATTTTCGCAGTTGTGAAGAAAAAAACCTGCGAGTGGTCTTATCTGCCGATTAACTGGTCAGCTGGTGGCGGTTCAATAGTGTGTGAGGGCAATCGGGTAGTGGTTGTGCAGGGGTTTTGTAGCTACAATCAGGCATGTTTCATTAGCAGCCAGTAGTCGATCAGTTAGGTGAAAACGATCTGTCAGGAGTAAAGTTATGGCCGGGGGAACCGTAGTAGAGCGTCAACTGGATTTGAGCAATATTCTCAATGACTTGGTATCTGATGGATTGCTGTCTCGTGAAGATGCAAACAGTATTGCGGGTTCCCAACGGAATAAAGAACAATCATTACTGCACCCCTTTGCTTATATTGCTGGTCAGCGGCCACAAAATGCCAATGATCCCGGGAAGCAGCTGACAATTGAAGAACTGACTCGTTGGTTGTCTGAAACCAGTGGTTTAGAGATTGCACACATTGACCCGCTAAAAGTCGATGTGACGGCGGTGACAGCCGTCATGTCTTTTCAATTTGCGCGTCGTCACAGTATTTTGTGTATTGATGCCAGCGGTGATGAAATCATTGTTGCTACGACTCAGCCATTTTCGACTTCTTGGTTGGCGGATTTGGAACAGACCAGCCGTAAAAAAGTAAAACGTGTGGTCGCCAACCCCATTGATGTTGGTAAGTACACTGTCGAGTTTTATTCACTGGCCAAGTCAGTATTCGGTGCCAAGGGGCAGACCGGTGATAATCGGTCTGGTGTCACCAATTTTGAGCAGTTGTTGGAAATTGGCTCATTAAAAGATCCAGATGCTCAGGATCAGCACATTGTAAATATCGTGGATTGGTTATTGCAGTATGCCTTTGACCAGCGTGCCAGTGATATCCATTTGGAGCCTAGGCGTGAAAAGGGAAAAATTCGTTTCCGAATAGATGGCGTGTTGCACCAAGTGTATGAACTGCCTGATCAAGTGATGACTGCTGTCACCAGTCGAATAAAAATTTTTGGTCGTATGAACGTAGCGGAAAAGCGTAGGCCACAAGATGGTCGAGTGAAAACCGTTACGCCAGAAGGCAATGAAATTGAGTTGAGGCTTTCTACCCTGCCAACGGCATTCGGAGAAAAGTTGGTGATGCGGATTTTTGACCCGGATGTGTTATTGCGCAGCTTTAGTGATTTGGGTTTAGGTGGTGATGATTTAAAAAATTGGGAAGAAATGACCAATCGCCCCCATGGTATTGTTTTGGTAACCGGGCCTACAGGTTCAGGTAAGACAACTACGCTTTATTCGACATTGAAACAGTTGGCGACGGAAGATGTTAATGTCAGCACCATTGAAGACCCCATTGAAATGGTGGAAGACAGCTTTAACCAGAGTCAGGTGCAACCAAAAATTGAGTTTGACTTTGCCTCTGGTATTCGCACCCTGATGCGGCAGGACCCTGACATCATTATGGTTGGCGAGATTCGGGACTTGGATACGGCAGAAATGGCGATTCAGGCTGCTCTTACCGGGCATTTGGTTTTATCCACACTGCATACCAATGATGCACCAACAGCCATTACTCGATTGCTAGATTTGGGGGTGCCCGCCCACCTGATTCGGGTGACTCTAAATGGCGTAATGGCCCAGCGTTTGGTGCGAACCCTTTGCCATCACTGCAAGGAGCCGGTGCCGACAGAAGCAGCAGAGTGGGAGCCATTAGTGCGGCCATGGAAAGTGAAATCACCAGAGCAGTTATATAAGCCAGTAGGCTGTTTGGAGTGCCGTAATACTGGCTTCTTGGGGCGGCAGGGCATCTATGAAATTCTTCCTGTAAATGAATCGATTAAGCCACTGATTAATGCCGATGCAGATATTTCTGCATTGCGCTTGCAAGCAATGAAAGAAGGTATGCGAACCTTGCGGTTAAGCGGCGCACAAAAAGTAGGTGCAGGCTTAACCTCTGTTGAAGAGGTGATGAGGGTGGCACCTGAGTCTGGAAAATAGCCTTGTTGTACATCAAATGTAGTTTCAAAGTTTTGGGCTACTATCTCAAAATTATTTGTTACCCCCCATTGTTGCAAGTTTACTTGTCTGAGGCTGCTTGCTGAGTGAGGGTTGTTCGGGAATTATTATGAGTCAGCAAATTACCAGCCAACAAATTTCTAGCAAAAAAGTATGGCCGACATTGTTGGATGAACAATGGAGCATACGCCTTGAACATTTTAAGCAAATGGCCTCTGAAGAGCAGGTGCAATGGTTGGAGTCTGCGCTGTCTGAAGGCGGCGAGGCTAATGTATTCAGCGATCAGTTGAAGCAAATATGGAGTTGTAGTGAATTTGTTGCTGCGGCTTGTAGTGGTCAACCTGATATGTTCCAGCAGTTGGTTCAATCTGACGACTTGACTCGAAGTTATGATACAGAGGGTATGACCACACGCTTATCCAAGCGATTAAATGAAACTGATAGCGAAGAAGATTTATTTCGGGTGTTAAGGCAGTTTCGTCATCGGGAAATGGTGCGGATCGTCTGGCGAGATTTCACTCGACAAGCCAGTTTGGAAGAGACCACAGCGGACATGACTTCTTTGGCAGAGGCGTGTTTGCAGAGTGCCTTGGATTTCCTCTACCCCATTGCCTGTGAAGATTGGGGAACGCCCATGAATCGCAATGGTGAACCTCAGCAAATGGTAGTACTGGGTATGGGGAAAATGGGGGCTTGGGAACTGAATGTTTCTTCTGATATTGACCTGATTTTTGCCTACCCCGAAAGTGGAGAAACCCAAGGCGGACGCCGTAGCTTCAGCAATCAGGAATTTTTTGTGCGGTTGGGGCAAAAATTAATTAAGGTACTGGATGTTCGCAACGCCGATGGTTTTGTCTTTCGTGTGGATATGCGATTGCGCCCCTACGGGCAGAGCGGCGCTTTGATTCTTAATTTTGATGCTATGGAGGAGTACTACCAGACCCAGGGTCGGGAATGGGAGCGTTATGCCATGATCAAAGCCCGTGTGGTGGCTGGTGATCGTAAGGCGGGGGAGCAGTTGATGAGTATGCTGCGTCCATTTACCTATCGAAAATACATTGATTTCAGCGCCATTGAATCTTTGCGGGATATGAAAGCACTTATTAATAGGGAGGTGTTACGCAAGTGGATTTCGGCAGATGTGAAGCGTGGTGCAGGCGGTATTCGCGAAGTGGAGTTTGTGGCTCAGGCGTTCCAGATTATTCGTGGTGGTCGTGATGCACGTTTCCAGACACCAGCACTAAAGGATATCTTGGTGTTATTGGGCGAAGAGGGATTGTTGCCTGAACAGGACGTAACAGCTCTTTACCAAAGCTATACCTTTTTACGCAATGTAGAACATGCCCTGCAAGGGTGGCAAGACAAGCAGACACAAATGTTGCCGGACACTGAGTTAGACCAGATAAGACTGGCTTATCTGATGGGCTTTGATGGCTGGGATAGCTTTTTAACTCGTTTGAATGAGCATAGGGCTTTGGTTCGTCAGATGTTTGAAGCGGTCATTGCCGATGAGCAAGAGCAGGGTGATGGCGGGGAAGAAAGTGAAGAGTTCCAGCAGGCTAAGCATATTTGGTACAGCTGTTGTAAAGAGAGTAGCGGTGAAAAGAGTCATGATGGAAATAGTAGCGAAGATGATTTTCTGATTGGTGAGCTAGAAGCATTAGGTTATGAAAGTGCTGAATCTGCTTTAAGTTTTATAAGAGGGTTGCAAAAAAGCCGGTCTGTCGTATCCATGGCATCCGATACCAGGGTTCGCCTTGATTGTTTGATGCCTGAAGTTATCGCTTCTTGTGCGCTGTTGGAAAATGATGCAGAAACACTGGGGCGTGTGTTGCAGCTGATTGAATCGGTGGCCCGTCGAAGTGCTTATTTGGTATTGCTGAAAGAAAACCCGGAAGCGTTACAAAGTACGGTTAAATTATGCGCTGCAAGCCCTTGGATTGCCGAGCAGTTATCGCGATATCCTGCATTGTTGGACGAGTTGCTGGACACGCGGTCGCTCTATAATTTACCGAATCGAGATAAGTTGGAAGATGAGCTAAGGCAGCAGTTGTTAAGAGTTCCGGGAGATGATCTTGAAGCGCAAATGGAGGTGCTGCGTTATTTTAAACGTTCTCACAGTTTGCATGTCGCTGCTTGCGAGGTAACTGAAATTCTGCCATTGATGAAAGTGAGTGATTATCTGACTTGGTTGGCAGAAGCAATTTTGAGTCATGTGTTGGAGATTGCTTGGGATCAGATGGTGGAGCGCCATGGCCGCCCTGGATCTGATGATGGTGTAGAGCCTGGTTTCTTGATTGTGGGTTATGGCAAGCTCGGAGGGATTGAGTTGGGTCATGGCTCCGATCTCGATTTAGTGTTCATTCATGACGCTAATGCCAATAAGTCAACGGATGGTGAGCGCAGTATTGATAACGCCACGTTCTTTATGCGCTTGGGGCAAAAGGTCATTCATATTTTGACCACGCAAATGGCATCTGGTGATCTCTATGAGGTGGATATGCGCCTGAGGCCGTCTGGAAATTCCGGTATGTTAGTCACGTCATTGGCGGCATTTGAAAAGTATCAGTTGGAAGATGCTTGGACTTGGGAGCATCAAGCACTGGTGCGAGCGCGAACTGTCGCTGGTTCAGGCCGTTTGGCAACCTCTTTTGATGAAACTCGGCATAAGTTGCTGTGTCAGCAGAGAGATCGACAGCAGCTTTTGGCTGATGTGATTGATATGCGCAATAAAATGCGTGCTCATTTGGGCTCTAAACAAGAGAGTAGTCAGGCTTCACAAGAAGGTAAAGGTTCAAATTTCAACCTCAAGCAGGATGCTGGAGGTATCGTTGACATCGAATTTATGGTTCAATTTGCGGTCTTGGACCGGTCCCATGATTTTCCCGATTTAACCCGCTGGAGCGATAATATTCGTATCCTCGAATGTCTGGAGGAGGCCGGGGTTATATCAGCTAAAGATGCAGAGTTCCTAACGAGAGCCTATAAAAACTATCGCTCCGTAGGGCACCGCTTACAATTACAAAAACTGCCCGTTGTGGTAGATGCTTCTGATTTCGCAGTTGAGCGCGAACAGGTCACTGCTGTTTGGGATAGGTTATTGGCTGATTAGGAAAAAGTAAGACAAATTTATTTTAGGAGAGGTTAGATGTCCTTTGCCGATCGTGATGGCTACATCTGGTTTGATGGTGAAATGATCCCTTGGCGGGATGCAAAAATTCATGTGTTAACGCATACACTCCATTACGGTATGGGTGTGTTTGAAGGCGTTCGTGCCTATGAAACCCAAGATCAGGGGCCGGCAATTTTTCGTCTGCAGGATCATACGGATCGGCTGTTCCGTTCGGCAAAAATTATGGGCATGGAAATGCCCTACAGCAAAGAACAGTTGAATGATGCTCAAAAGCAGGTAGTGCATGACAATAATCTGCATGAGGCTTATTTGCGCCCTATGGCATTCTACGGTTCTGAGGGTATGGGGCTGAGAGCTGATGGCTTGCAGACGCATGTCATCGTGGCAGCCTGGGATTGGCCTTCATATATGTCACCTGAGGCGCTAGAGCAGGGTATTAAAATTCGAACTTCTTCCTATACCCGTCATCATGTCAATATTGCTATGACTAAGGCAAAAGCCAATGGCAACTACATTAATTCTATGTTGGCATTACGTGAAGCCTTGGATTCTGGCTGTGAAGAGGCGTTGCTGTTAGACCCAGAAGGGTATGTAGCAGAAGGCAGTGGCGAGAATATTTTTGTGGTTCGGGACGGCGTGCTTTATACCCCTGAGTTAACGTCATGTCTTGACGGTATCACTCGCAAAACAGTTATGCAGTTGGCTGAAAATGATGGATATCGGGTGGTTGAAAAACGTATTACCCGCGATGAAGTTTACGTGGCCGATGAAGCCTTTTTTACTGGTACGGCGGCAGAAGTGTTACCCATTCGTGAGCTAGATGGCCGTGTCTTGGGTAGTGGCAAACGTGGTCCGATTACCGAGATATTGCAAACGCAGTATTTTGATTTAGTGCGTGGTCGCCGGGCTGAGCATTCCTCATGGCTGGCTCCAGTATCGGATGATGTGCCAGTAACAGAATAAACTGTGGATTGAATGGGGTATTCATATCAGCAGTGTGATGACACCTGAACGAAAAATTTTGATCATCGGTCCTTCATGGGTGGGGGACATGGTGATGGCTCAGTCGCTGTTTATTCTGCTCAAACAGCTACATCCAAATTGTATGATTGATGTGTTAGCTCCTGCTTGGAGTCGTCCTATTATTGCTCGTATGCCACAGATTCGACGATCTATTGATATGCCT
>ENA-OWNT01004475-OWNT01004475.1-seawater-metagenome-genome-assembly--contig:-NODE-4475-length-12255-cov-5.134423_pt1 | contig 12255 bp, 15 predicted proteins | sample MGYA00238136_ERZ651165 | MGnify/ENA primary metagenome ERZ651165 (study PRJEB26861, sample SAMN08777766) | seawater metagenome | isolation source: coastal seawater | place: USA: Florida | collected... | reverse complement strand
ACTCACTCTCCACTCCACTCCACTCCACTCCACTCCACTCCACTTATGGTTCCACTCCACTCCACTCCACTCCACTCCACTCCACTCACGCACTTCACCACTCACTCATTCACATAGAGTCGCAGTGACTCACTCACTTCACCACTCCCTGACTCACAGTCACAGTCACAGTTACAGTCACAGTGACTCACTCACCCACTGACTCACAGTCACTCAGTCAGGCAGTCACTTGCTTGCAGTCTGGTTCGTTTGTTCGTTGGTTCGTTCGTTGGTTCGTTCGTTGGATGGATTGCTCGATCGAACTTCGAAATTGCGACTGGACACTGACTGCGGGCGGGCGGACTGACTGGCTGGCTGGCTGCCTGACTGACCGCCCAACGAATGAATGAATGACCGGCTGGCTGCCGGACCGACTGACTGACTGACTGATTAGTATCGCCTGACAGTGAGTGAGTGAGCGAGCGAGTGATGGAGTGGTCGGCACTGACTGATTAGTACGGCCTGACAGTGAATGAATGAATGAGTGAGTGGGTGAGTGGGTCATCAATTCACCGCCGCGCACTTGATAAGGGTAATGCCGTATTGCAGTGGATGAGGGGATGTTATACAACGCGCTTTCGAGATCATGTACTTACATTGGGTCCCGACGTGCTGCGGCAGAGACAAGACACAAGTGCGCGAAACTGTGATGGCAACAGCTTGCAGCTTACAGTTAGTTGAGGTGTCCATTCATTCGTATCGGCGCACGCCGAGGAGCATGGCATGGCATCGATCGACGTGCTATGCTTGCAACTGTGCTGCCATGGCATGGTGCCTCTTCGACTTGCCGTGGGTTTCGTACTTTTGTGATCGTGTGTGAAGACGGCGACACTGCAATAATATGCAAGGAACACGAATGGTCAAGGTGGCCGTCGGTACTAATGTGCGTTCTTGGGCAAATAGCTTTTCTTTTTGTTTTTTTTATCAATGGGCAGTTCAAGCCACAGCATCGGCGTAATTGGGTGAATTATGGATTACCCGAACATGTCAAACATATCTTCGTCATCATCATCATCATCCTGCGGTGCTGCTGCGCCCGCGGTCGTCGCTGCGGCTGCCGCCATCGCCGCTTCGGCTTGTTGCAGCTTGGCTTTTAGAGCCTGAATCAAACAAGAAACGCCAATAACTACAAATTCGATTCCAACGTGAAACCAGATGCATATACACAAACCGCCTGCTGTTCGGCAAGCCGACGGTGCAGCCGTTCGGCGTTTATTTCCCCGCAGCGTTTCGTCGCCCATTCAAAAGCAATCACGGTGGCCGTCAAGTTGTCTCCACTGCCCGCTTTGTATGCTGCGCGCACAATGGACTTGGCCTTCACATGGTACAAAGCCACAACAGATGAGAGGGGAACAGCCCACACGCAACGAAGCTAAATTCAGTTCGTGATTCAACTTACCGCGTCCTCGACTTGGCCATTGGCAACATGTTCTCGCGCAACGTCCACGGCCTCGTCGTTGGATAGAACCTAGGGAACGTAATTCGACGGTCAAAATTGACGTTGGGTGATGCCGGCGTAGCTCGAATACAGATGCAGTAGTTGTGTGAATATCACTTACATCCCAAATGCCATCACATGCAAGTATCAAAAACAAATCGTCGGGTTGCAAATCTACTACTTTGACGTCTGGCGTCGCAACAACTAAACGCCGCTGAACTGGGAACTTGAGTTCAGCGTCACCGAACGATCGCGATGTCGCAAGAGCCTGCGCATGTGAAAAAGACAGCAATTCAGACACAGAAGGCAAATACACAGTCTTTAGCACCAATGCGCTCAATTGTCACGAACCAGACGGTCGTCTTCTCCATTGGAGCGAGCTGCGCTTGCAGAAACTGACCGGGCAACTCTCCAAACACGTCCCTTGGCAAGGTGGACGAGTCCACCTGGGAGCATCACCCACGACGCATCAAGACTTATTTCCAGCGATAATGCAACGAAACGACAACACAATAGCACACCTGCTTTCTCGATGCGCCGCCTTTCAGATGGAACATTTGGTTTGTGATCCTCAGACAAAGCCTCATTCACTGCAGAATCGATCACAAACATAGAAGTCAAAGTGGAACTTGCCACTCGCACAGCCACTCGAATAGTACAAAAAACGAACCGAATCCGCGGCACAGAACTGCGCGGGAGTCACCAACGTTCGCGAGGTATACCCGCGGTAAAGGAGCTGCTTCGCTAGTGGAATCAACGTCTAGCTGCTGTAAGAACGCCACCACCGCCGTTGAGCCGCTTGAATCTTTGATCTAACCGCCCAGGGAACATACATTGGTGTGAGCATTTGGGCAACACGCGGAAAGCGCGGTGCGCCAAGAAAAACACGGCACTGTACCTTCTGTGATTTTTCCAGAAATCTGTTGTCAACCTCATGGAATACTTTCTCGATAGAAGCCTTCACATCTTCTGGGGCCAGAACGGAAAACTTGCGAGGAAGCCCGCGGCGTGTGGTGAAACGATCATTCTTGGATTGCATTTGCAATGATTTCCACTTTAGGGAGGCCAGTACATTCTTCTGCAGCTGGCGCTTTAAGAAATCGGCACAAGCACTTCCTGAGTGACCGTCAAACACTCCGTAGGCCTTGCCTATTCGGAACAAGATAAAACCGAAATATCACAAAATTGAGCGCAAATGCCAGCAAAATGCATGTCATTGCCAAACGCACCAAACTCTGGAGCCACCTCCTCGCCAAAGCGGTCCTCTTGCTCGTCTTTCCGTCCCGCCCAACTTTCGGTGGCAGATATGAAGTGGTATCTACTGGCTGGTCTCGGTTGTAGTCGTTCACTTTCTTCTTCACCCTGTACCTCTGACAACTCCAGCTGGCCCGTGGAACCAGGCGACAATGCATCAACAGCATCTTGTGGCGTTTTGTGTTGGATCGCACCAGCATCGTGAGCCTCCAACAGCAGATCGGTTTCGTCACCCCATCCAAGTTGAAGGGTGTCATAATTGTCGTGATACCGAAGCAGCGCCATTTTCGACTGAAATCCAGGCGAGTTGGCGTTGATGCTTGAACCTGTGCTGGACAGCTCGTTCGGTGGCGTCTCAGGCTCATCGGGAAGAGCTCTCGTTGCGCTCAGAATTGCGGCGACGGCCGCGGTTGCGGCGGATGCTCGTCTCACGAGCGATGACGTTCGTGGAGAAACGGCAGCGGGAGCGCCAGCACTGACTGGGGCCACCGACTTGGCAGCACGGGCTGGATCCTTTTGAGCGACTGCCACTTCGCATTTGGATATGTCCGAAGCAACTACAATTTCTCCAGTTCCGCTCGGGTGAACCTCATAAGTCGGCGTGCAAGCTATCGTGCAGCCTTTCACGAACGCTTGAGCATTGCTCTTCGTGTCCGGCTTGTCGGCACAATCAAATCTTAACTTGAGCGATCCATCCAACAACGCCACTATGCCCCGTTGCGTTGATGTGTCGTAGTAGAGCACCTTGCCTTCGACTGTCTCGCCAACGAGGTGTGAGAACTTACGTTTGAATTCAGTCAGCGAAGTCGGTTGATGGACAGGGTTCACGTTCACTGGGCGGAGCGATTTCGCCATAGACGCACCGCTGGAAGATGGGGATCGTTGATGCGGATCTGGACGTGCCCGAGTTCCGCTGCTTGACGGCCGGCTGTGATTGGGAGCACCCGGGTCGACATCAGATCGATTGGTCCTTCCGCTATTGCGGACATGGCGACTGCTCCCGCGACCTTGACTGCGACTGCGACTTCGTCGTCGGCGGCTTTCAGGCCGACGCGCTTCATACGCGCTGCTTCCACCACGAGTTCGGCTCCTGCTTCTGCTTCTGCTTCTGCTCCTGCTCCCGCTTCTGCTCCTGCTCCGACTCCTGCTCCTCCGTCTGCTACGTCTTCCGTCGTTGGATCCTCGATAACTGCTATCTGCACTTCTCCCCTTACGTCGACGCCCATTACTTCTGCTCCTGCTCCGACCTCTGCTCCGGCTCCTGCTCCTTCTGCTACTTGCATTATTACTTTTGCTTCTACGCCGTTCTCTCCCCCGACTTCTGCTCCGACTTCTGTCTCTGCCCCTGCTCCTACTACGCGACCTACTTCTGCGAACATTCGACCGATAAGGTCTGCTGGATTCTCCGCGTCCCGCCCTGTGATGACCCAGAGAAGGTGAAGCCCGTCGCCGACGGTCTGACATGGCCACGCCCTGGAACCACACCTGAACTGTCAACTGTTAGTCCCTGCTGTCACGAGCTGAGCCCCACCGCCACGTCGCTGTGCTCGCGACTCATAACAGAAGAGTATTCCATTTCATATTTTTCCAGAGGGGCCTTTTATGCTCGCGGGAACACTCCGTTGTTGATCTGGTTGTCGCGGATGGTGACGGGGCTGTTGAAGGATGAGTTCAGGGTGGGAGTGCGTTTCAGTGTGCTTCAGCTGCGACAGTTGGCACAAGCCGTGGTCGTTTCTGACGCAGTGTTTGCACCCGAAACTAGTCACTCCAGTGTCGCCACTTGGTGGCACTCAAGCGGCTTTGCGGAGGAGGAGAAGTTGCCACAATTTGCACGGCCCAATGCCATGCACATTCGGGTTGTCATGTACCAAAGCTGTCACCGTTGTTGCTGGCAAAACGACTTACAGTGGGTTACATGGCGCTTCTGCTCGTCATCGTGCACCATTCATGCCAACCTTCTTGGATTTGCCGGACGGGGTGTTGTGGTGTTGCGATGGTTGCTGTTGTTGTTGTGATGTTCGTTGTTGTTGTGGCCAACGAACGACGACCGACGAACGAACAACGACGAACAAATCCAAGCACGTACCAGACCCGACACCTTCCCCACTCCAAACCGTACTTCTAGTACCGAACATACAACCACGAAGTCCCGTTTAACCCACACACTTGTAAACCGATTTTGTCAGTACTGAGTACTAACAAAACAGCCGTTTCACAATGCTCCACAACGCAGCCGCTCACTCACTCACTCACAGTCAGTCACAGTCAGTCAGTTAGTTCGTCACAACGTTGAACAAACAAACGAACGAATGGACGAATGGCAGTTTCGTTTGCGTTGGTCGTCGTTCGTTGTTGCGCTGTCATCGTCGTCGTCGTTGTTGGTCGCCGCCGACGTCGTTTGTCGTCGTCAACGCCGTTTGTTGTCGTGAACGTCGTGAACGTCGTTTGTCGTTTGTCGTTTGTCGTTTGTCGTTTGTCGTTTGTCGTTTGTCGTTTGACGTTGTTGTCGTCACTTGTCGTCGTCGTCGTCGTCGTTGTTGTTGTCGTTGTTGTTGTCATCGTTATTATTGTCGTTGTTGTTGTCGTCGTCGTCATTGTCGCTGCTTGTTGTCATCGTGGTTCGTCGCCGTTCGTCGTTGCGCTGCCATCATTACTGTCGTCGGGGTCGTTCGTCGTCAACATCGTTTGTCGCCGTTAGATTGTCTCCGCCAGCGTCGCCGTCATTTTGTTGGCGTCGTCGTTGGCAGTTGTAAGGCGTTGTCGCCGTTGTTGCCGTTCGTTGGCGTTTGACTATCAAAGTAATGGAAGTCACCGTCGTGGTCACTCGTTGTCTTGGTGGCATTGCGGTGTCTGCTCCCGTCCTTCGTCTTTCGTCTTGTGTCGTTGTTGTTGGTGCCACCGTGCTCGGGGTAACTTTTTACATCACGACCAAAATTCAACGAGCAATCGTGTACGGTTGAGCTATTTCAATCGCTCTGTGTATGGTACCCAAGGCAAACCAGGTCCTAGTGCGTGCACTACCCGCAAGCCTCTGACCTGCACGCGGACAGTTCCCTTTTCGTTGCTGATGAGGGGCCGTGTCCATCGTTCTACGGCACCTGACATTACTTCTGCAAGAGCTGCATATCAACTGCCACAGTTACCAAAACCTGCGGTGGACGGACTTTTCCTCCTAGCTGTGCTTGTTGTCTTCTGTGCACTCACGATTGGCTGCATCTTTCTCCTCGTGTGGCTGATGTGAGAAACCTGCAAGGCAAACTGCCGCCGTTTCGGCCAAACACCGGGCCTCGCACTATAAAATGTACCAAAAGCGAGTTCCCAGGCCCGCGAAAGCCCATTCGCCGTTGGCACAGCGAGTTGTGGCGCCGACGCAAAGCCAACCCGACAGTGGTGCCGGGAAAGACGCGGTGTGGCACGATGAAGGAAACAGACAACAATCCCCACTCAACAATGCCACTGTCGACAGCACTAACAAGAGTCACAATGAGAGCATCAACAACCACAACAGCTCCTTTACTGACAACGACAACAGCAACAGCACCGTTGGACTAAATAGCATTGATAGAAAGCCAAACAATGGTGCTCAGGAGCCGCGTGGCTCCACAGGAGGTAAAGCCGCTGCAGACAGACATGGCTCTACCGGTGGCGGATCGCCGCACATGCGACCAGAAACTGACACATCACGAAATGCCCGGAGCTTCCGGTTGTCTCCGAGGGTTCGGCAGGCCGCAGCCGCATCTTCGCGCTCTCCGAAGAATGCCGCGATGAAACAGCAGGCAATTCCGGGGCAGGATCACAATCACGGACACGACAGTTATTATAGCAGCGGCACGCAGCCACGATCGCGTGACTCCGCGACTCACAGCAGCGGTTTCCGGCAAGACGCACACGCCTCGATTGGCGGAACCGATCCCCATGGCGAAGAGCGATCTCTCGACACAAAGAGCACGTGGGTGCACGTCGATGCGGACATTCAAACGATAATGTGGGATGCAGGTGGAGGGCAAATGGAAGTTCCGGCTCTCTCCGAAGCGACGAACGGCCACAATGGAGCAGGGCATCAACTTGATGCAGACACCAACCTCAGACCGATGACAAATGAGCACCAACTTGACACAACGTCCGAGTTCTTCTACGCACCCCCAACAGCGTTCGGAACTTTTGATCAGAGGCCCCTTCACCCAGTCGTTGCGCTAAATTCTCCGGCATTCGTGGATAATTCGCGGGGCAACCCACTGCAGGTTGAATGGGATCGCGTTGTTTGTCGTCGTAGCGCCCATTTTTCACGTGTTTTGATGCCCTTTGCCGTGCTTTCAGGTGATCCGCCAAAGACGCGCCTCATCTGCCACTTCGTCTTCGAGACCAAGCACGGTAGGTACAGCGTCGGACCCATTCGAATTCTCCGACGGCTCGCCAACGCGTGACCGTGAGGCAGCGATTGCCGTGCTGGAGCAACAGTTGCGGCGCCAGCGGCGAAAGAAGAAGAAGAAACAGAAGTATCAATATGGCATGCACGATAGCAGAGGGCGGCGTGAGTTCGACGACACAGAGCCGGCGTTAGAGAGTGTTTCCACCTTCCAACAGGGCCTCGACCAAGGCTTGCTTTCAGAATTACGAGTGTTGGAACGGAGAACACACACTCGGCCGTTTCAGTAGTTCGGCTGGTGGCGAGTTCAGTGCGCCCTCGGCGCCATCATGGTGCCTGCCCAGCCAGTGTTCGCGATGTCGCGAGCGAGTTTAGATTGAGACATAATATAGTATTAGAGATATCATGGCAAAAATATTCGTGTTTGTGTCCGAGGTGTGTGGACTCGACAGGTCAGCAGATTACAACATGACCTCCGGTTCTGACGAAGAGCTATTGTAAGAGCGAGACTTTTTCTTCTTCTTCTTCTTCTTTTTGTGCTTGCGTTTCTTGCCGTCCTTGCTGCGTCCTCGAGAACTGCGGGGTGTTGACTCCGCGTCCGAGTCAGGGTCCTCCGCATAATAGGCCTCCTCATCGGATTCGTCAACTTCGGCATAGTTGACTTTTTTCCGGCGTCGGCGACCATGGACGATGAGTGCTTCCTCCAGAAATGGGGCCGGCTGTCGCAACACCACAAAAAACACATAGCACAAAACCAGTCGGTGAGGCTGGCTGTTGCAGGCGAATGTTAAACGGCACCGTTTCACTTGCGAACGGAACGCACCACCGCCTGCTTCACATCCTCCGGGATGAAGTCTGCATCATCGACATTTGTACTCGAGGCTGGCGCGCGCTCTTCGTCGTCTGACGGTTCTTCATCCTCAGAGGAAGAAACAATGGCGACTCGTTTGGCTTTCTTCTTCGACGAACGAGAACGCCGGCGGCCACCTGCACAAACATTTGCCATCACACTGTCAGTGGTGTGAACTTGGCGGTTGATACTGTGCGATACCCATCACGCACCGAAAATGATGTTGGATGGATCCACTTGCGAAAAGGAGGCTTTGTCGGCTTCACGCGGCACTGTTGAACGCCGAGCCTTCTTGGTCGGCTGTGCGTCCTCTTCTGACGACGCATCTTCTTCCTCCTCAATGTAGTCCTCCTCGTCATCCACATTCTGCATGTCTGCACTATCATCCTCGGACTCTGAAGCCAGAATGGAGTCCGGATCCAGGGTCCGCTGTTTTGGCTTTCGGCGAGAAGATTGTGCAGAGACTCTGTCGGCTTCCGCCTTGATTTCTGCGAGCTCCTTTTTCAGCTTCAGGACAAATGTAGGATGTCAGCGACGGTGCACTGGACTTCAACAAAGGGCGGCGCGCCCAGGGCCGTGCAAGCAGGTGCGTACCCGGCGCGCTTCCTTCGCCTTTTTCTTCCGCTGCTTCTCCTCTTCCTTTGCTTTCTGGCGTTCTTCTTTTGTCATTTTAACCTCATTCAATGCTGGAATGTTCGTATCACCATCTTTGTAAAACTGCAAGCGTACACACAGTTTGTCAAAGCGCTGCCGGCACGATGGGACCTTGCATCGCATCGAGCAATTTGAGGTAACATCGTACCTTCACGTCCATTCTGGCAAGGTACGCAAAGCTTGTGATGTCGTCGAGGCAGATCGGGACCGTTGGCTCTGTTGCCGCTTCCTCCTGCCAATCGCATACCCACCAACATGTCTGAGCGCTTTGGATACTGGCGGTCGAAAAAAACCCACGTCGGAGGCGGTCTTACCGGTGTAAACTCGAGCTGTTTCTTCTTTTTCCATTGCACATAGTGCACAGTGCAGAGTTTCTTGCTGCCCCAAGGCCTGATTTCATGGACCAAAACAATTAATAAAGACAATTACGTCACGAAAGTGCCGGCAACAAGGACGGGGTATCGCGATGGACCGTACCCTGCCGAAAATCCGGACGCCGTTTGTGCCTACACGCCAGTGAATGCACAGAAAAGAACAGTCCAAACCCAAAGAATCACTCGGACAATGAGGGAACATGCAGTCAAAGAACAGTTGACGCGACATGCAGCTAGGAACGTACCCCGCAGTACCGACACCACAAATCATCTGGGCCAAGGCTCCAGTTTTCGAGGTGTTCTTCCTTGTTAGCCAAGTACTCCTGTTGGGAAAAACACAAAGCGATACGCGGGCAATTTCAGCGACAGCTGGAGCGTGGACTGACAGCAGTTGAGATGCGCCTCCGCTGTCTGGGAGGGTCACAATGCCTGACGGTCACACTGCACGCGTACCTTTCTGCGTTTCTCATGATACGCCTCGATTTTGGCAATGGAAGAATCTTTGCTCTTCGTCTTGGACTTTTCGCTGTTTGCCGCGCGGCCGCGGCGCGGCGAAGCAGCCTCTTCCAGGGCAGCAGCCTTGGCTGTTTTCTTAATGGCTCGCGAACTCTTTCGCCGTTGATCCACTTTCGTCTTGGCGCTTGGCTTCGGGCGTCCACGGCCGCGTTTCACCGCGTAAACGGCATTGAACACATCGAGAGAGACGAGAGTGCCAGCGATCGCAGTAGCGGCGCTCTCAGCTGCAGCACGAGAAAATTTCTTGGCCGGAACTTTGATCGTGACTTCTCGACACTTGCTCGCAGAGTCGCGAGGGTTGTTGCGGTGGCTGTCGAGGGCCGCTTGGGTCCCAAAATCCTTGTTGCAAGTTGGGCACACACACGATGCTTGCGTGTTGACAGGAGCATTCTCGTCTGTCTTCACATGCAGTGGGAGTTTGTTCGAAGGGGGCTTGTGATGGGACAAGAATTGTGGAAAGCATTTTGGGTGGACCAGTCCAAAAGAGCCCCCCTGTGCTCGCACGCAGACGTAGGATCCGTCCTTGTAGTCTTCGATTCCCTTAGCACACTGGCAGCAAGAAAGGCTCATGGTGCAGGTGGTGTGGTTGGGGCCAACTCCACGAAGGCTGTCTTACGAAAACAACTGTTGAGAAGTCTCCTGTCTCAGCTCGTGAACCAGCAACGCGCCGGAAGCGTTTACGTATCCGGCGGAGCCGGCCTCGAATTAACCAATGCTTCACCAGGTGGAGATTGATTGACCAATAAATCGGAGAGAAAAAGTGAGGAAGGACAGGAATGTCGGACAACAAGGCGACCTCTGTTGCGTCCGAAACACAGAAAACAACAACAACGACGAACACGACCGCACAATTTAGTGGCAGCGGGTTTGGGTCGACCTCGAATCAACAAAGCATGCCGGCTGTGATCTAGTGAGGTAACTTGACGCGGAGTCGGCCCGGCGGTTTATGATGCCGCTCACCCCCCCTGTAGTGTTTTGAACAGTCGCGTGTTGATGCTTTGTTTCTCCTGTTGTGGGTCTTTCCTCTCCTCTGTCCCTTCGCTTGTTCGCTTGTTCTTCTTGCCTGTTCGCCGTTTCCTCTCGGCCGTTCACTCTTTTGTTGGTTGGAGTCGCCGTTCGGCCGTCCACGCTTCCACGCAATCGTCCAGTCTGACACTCGTCACCACTTCGTCCGCCCGTCCGTCTGTCCGCCCGTCCGTCCGTTCGTTTCGTTCGTCATGGCCTCGTGTCTCCGTTCGCCCCAATTACTCTCCACCACCTCCCTCCCGTCCTCCCTCCCTTTCCCTGTCTTCTGTCCCCTTCTCAGCTCACTCGTTGCTGCGTTTTACCTTCCACAACCATCAGCCATACAACTAACAAAACCAACCATCAACCAACCAACCAACCACCAACCACCAACCATCAACCACCAACCACTAAACAACCATCACCAGCCAACCAACAACGACCAACAACGACCAACAACGACCACAACGAACAACGACGACCAACAACGACGAACAACGACGAACAACGACGAACAACGACGAACAACGACCAACAGCGACCAACACCGACCAACACCGACCAACAACGAACAACAACAACATGGCCCTCGGCCCTGGGCCCTCGCGCTTCTGTGCCAACTCACAAACGAACGAAGGAACGAACGAAGGAACGAACGACGCAAGGAAGGAAGCAACGAACGAACGAACGAAACCACGGCGGTCGTCCTTCTGTCTCCGTCACTCACTCACTCACTGAGAGCTCACAGCTCACAGCCACAGTCAGTCAGTCAGCGACTCAGTCAGTGACTCAATGACTCTTTCTGACTGCTGCCACCCACCCACAGCCCACACGCACAGACAGAGACTCTGAGAGTGAGTGAGTGAGTGAGTGAGTGAGTGAGTGACTGTGACTGAGACGAAGGCTGTGATTGCGGCTGTGGATGTGCGGTGACTCAACTCACTCCCACTCACTCACTCTCACTCACCCACTCACTCACAGCCACAGTCCACAGCCACAGTGAGTGAGTGGTTCGTTCATTCATTCACAGCAGCCAGCCAGCCAGCCAGCCAGCCAGTGAGTGAGTGAGTGGGTCGCAGAGTCACGTTTATGAAATGCATCACGCTGTGGCGCACTGTGTAGGAAACTCATTTTGGGGTTTGGTTTTGGATACTTTTTTGTTTTTTGTTTTTTGTGGCTGCCAAATGTCGCAATCGATGATCGCTATAGTCGAAGGTACGAAATTCAAATACAGTACGAAAGCGAACTTTTAGACTTTTACGGTTTTGCATTTTTTATGTTGACTTTTTGCTTTTTTGACTTTTACTTTCTGCCTTTCTGCTTTCTTGATCCGTGCTTCGGCACTGTCCATGCAAGCAAGGGCATTTCACGCAATCCCATTCGCGCTGATGCACTGTGGACAAAGTTCACTTTCTTTGGGTGGAAAAGTTCCGATGACAGTTGGTGACTCGCGGATTTCCCGATTTCCCGATTTCCCGATTTCCCGAGTTGTGATTTGTGATTTGTGATTTGCGAATCGTGATTTTGATTTGAATTTTTTGATTTGGGTAAACTGCAAATTGCGATTTGGATTTGCGATTTCTTCTGGGAATGAATCCTCGGCACTGTCACTGTCAAAGTGGGAGTCACAGCGCGTTTGTTCGTTCGTTCGTTCGTTCGTTCGTTCGTTCGTTTGTTTGTTTGTTTGTTGGTTGGTTGGTTGGTTGGTTGGTTGGTTGGTTGGTTGGTTGGTTGGTTGGTTGGTTGGTTGGTTGGTTGG
>ENA-OWNT01004474-OWNT01004474.1-seawater-metagenome-genome-assembly--contig:-NODE-4474-length-12256-cov-4.417768_pt1 | contig 12256 bp, 7 predicted proteins | sample MGYA00238136_ERZ651165 | MGnify/ENA primary metagenome ERZ651165 (study PRJEB26861, sample SAMN08777766) | seawater metagenome | isolation source: coastal seawater | place: USA: Florida | collected... | reverse complement strand
TGCTGACTGGCTGCACTGTGCTGACTGGCTGCACTGTGCTGACTGGCTGCACTGTGCTGACTGGCTGCACTGTGCTGGCTGGCTGCACCGCACTGATTGGCTGCACTGCGCCCGTTGGCTGCACTGCGCCCGTTGGCTGCACTGCGCCCGTTGGCTGCACTGCGCCCGTTGGCTGCACTGTACCTGTCGACTGCACTGTTCTTGTTGGTGTTTGTTGCGCAACGGAATCTTGCGCGACAGAGGAGGCTTGTGTTGCACCGGCAATTTGAGACACCGGCTCCCCTTGTGTCGCTTCATTTGTTGGCTGCGTCTTAGCAGTACCACTACTCGGCCCTGCAGTCTCTGCGTCAGCGGCGGCGATTGCAAGGGCCATCTTTGCTTCTTCCACAGCTTCGTCGAAGTCCTCCTCTGATGACTCGTCATCATAATCACCGTCGAACTTGTCATTTTCTTCAAGCTGCCGCTGCACATCTTCGGCAGAAAATAATGTGTAATCACGCACTGGCGTGCCACATATGGTACCGGCCGTGCCGGAAAGCGGAATTCCGGAGTTGAAGCGATTATCCGGGCACACCCTTAGCAGTTTAAGTGAGCCCAGACAGTCAACAGCTTGCTGAACATGGTTTTCAAATCCCACGTATCTATGAACGCAATCAACAACGCAAAGCGGGTCACCATCACGTAGGGAAGCGCGTGCACACAAACTCCACACCAACCTCGCAGAGTCAACCCACAGCACTTCCAGTGAGTTGTGTAGCGCTTTGTTCTGCTTCAAACTCTCCCAACAAGTTTGATCGAAGGCCTCCAGCCGATTCCTTGGCTTTAAACGCAGTTCTGTCCAATACAGCCACTTTAACTTCGTGCAATTGGAGAGTAGGGTGGCCAACTGAGAGACACATGGACCAATGGAGTCCACATTTGCAAAGTGGAGGCCTGTGAGCTGATCCTTGTGTTTCAGCAGCGATTCAAGGAGTTTGTCTGACAGACGCGACTCCACGTGTGCAAATGTTTCCAAACCGGTGCAAGCAGTGACGACGCGGCTCATTCCGTCAGGATCACACACGCAGTTCAAAATGAGCGACTTCACTTGCGGTGAGCAACTCGGCAGAAGTTCTACATGTCCACAAAAACGTCGAGCGCCATGAATCACTCACAGCTCAGCCACAAAAGTCACGCATAACACGGAACAATCGTACCGGTGCTTCCAACCAAGCACCCACCCGTTGCGTGGTTCGCCAAGTCGGGATGGAGCGTGTCAATGATGGTGGCGTCAGGGTATCTAGCTTCCATTGGACGGTACCTGCAACAGAAAATAATTTATCTCATCCATGTGTTCGAAAGCTGCCAGCGTGACAATCACGAGACACTTACGTGAGCCATTGCAGGTGGTGCTTCTCCACGAACTTAGACACCTTGTAGGTCACAAAACGAGCACTACGCTGCCGTGCTTCCGTTGGACGGCAGTACTCAATCATCTTGTAGCACTCGTCGCTCTCCAGCGATATCAGGGCCAAATAACTATCCTGTGTTGTCCCGCCTGGATATACAGAAGGGGGCCTAGAGACGGCATTGGGCAAATTGGAAGGGCACCGTATCCACTTGAAAAAGTCAATTTGAGGTTGCGGCACCAGTCCAGTGACGCAACCGTGCAATGGAAGTGATCCTTTCGGGATGATCATTGTGTCAGGGGGCTGTAATGTGCCTTCCGTTGGTGTGTCCCCCGGCGTCACGTCGGCTGCGCCACGAAACATGGGTCCCTTGTTGAGCGTCTTGTCCGTGATGTACTTGGGCAGCACATACTTGGATTTAGCGCCTCGCGTCAGTTCTTTCTTCAGCAAGTCTTCGTCCTCCTTTACTTGCGTTGGAGACACAACCCAAATACGAGCCGCGTACTCTCCAACAAGTTGCCCGACCCTACTGTTTGGCGCGGCAGTGCTTGTAGTCGCTGCTGAAGCTTCTCCGGCGCGTTGCGACTCGGGCTCCTGCTTGACACCGGTGTTGGCGCTTTGAACCAGCGACTTAGTAGCGGATGTCTCGTTTTTCACGCTCGGTGCAGGCGGTGCGTTTGCGCCATGCGGCGCCAGCGCGCCAGCCGTTGTTGTTTGTGCAGCTGGTTTTGCTGTGGGATTGGCGTGCTGCTCTTTCAATGGTGCCGGTGCGGAGGGTAGAGCTCCGCGCGACATGCTCCACGCGAGTTTGTCTGTACTTTCGAAAGGCGGGTTTCTCTCCATTCCGTAGTATTGCGGCGCCCAATCACGAAATGCGGGGTGTTTGTCACGGGCAGCTTTGGCGCACGCGATGGCTGCTTCCAGTTTTGTGAATCTTCCCAACTCCTTCTGAACGTGCATCAGGCTTGTGTGCTCTGGGAGCACATCCAGTGCACTGCCCTTGATTACGAAGTGGCTCAGCAATGCAATGTATTTGTTGTGTCTGACACTGCGTGCGCTAGCCCCTTTCATGGCGCCGTCTAAGCGCATCATCTTTCGAATTTCTACCTTCGTCTGCAACTTGCGCTTCAATCGTGAGGATGCGGACATATCGCTTCCATCGGGAGACTCGTCGTCCGAGTCGCCGCGCGCCGTGATCACTTCGATTTGTGCATTGAACTTGGACCCAACTCTCTGTCCAGCTGGTACGTTGACTTCATATTTGGTGCCTTCATACTTGAATTCGAGCGACTGGTTCTCCTGCCAATTGTCCGGCACGGTGACTTCCAGGATTACGTGTTGTGTGCGCGTCATGACTGCCGAGTATCACAGCCCGGCTGCGCTGTATCCCTGCCTCAGGAGGTCAGTGGGAGCGATTTCGATGCGCAAGTGGCTTCCCTCGGGACTTTGCCCGCGAATTGCCAAACGCCAGAATTGCTTACCAAAACAAAAGCTCACTACGGCCGCAGCGTCGGCGACGTGAACGATGACAACTCTGCAACGACCGCGTGGTGCGATGGCAGCGATTGCGACCACAACGGCCACGATGACAGCAACTACTCTCTACCGTGACGACCTCGACAACAAATACTGACACGACGACGAAGCAATCAGTTTTGAGCACTGCTACCACTATCTAAACTTCGACGAACATCGACCAGAACACGACAACATAACAACATCGACAACACTTCCACAACGAATAGCAACGACGAACAGTGCATACATACCCTGCAACTAGGACTACCTCGGTAGCTACACATAAACGACGCAACAACGACGACGCAACAAAGACGAACGACGAACGACGAACGACGAACGACGAACGACGAACGACGAACGACGAACGACGAACGAACGACGAACGACCGAACGACCGAACGACCGAACGACCGAACCGAAAGAAGTTTGGAGTTTGGCGTGTTGCAGTGTTGCAGTGTTGCAGTGTTGGAGTGTTGGAGTGTTGGAGTGTTGGAGTGTTGGAGTGTTGGAGTGTTGGAGTAGAGTTTGAAGATAGCGTATTGTGGGTGGTTGTTTGTTGTTGGTTGATGTCGGTTGGCATTGTGTGACGGTTGTTCACGGTCAATAACAGTTCGGGCGCAGGTGCAAAGGATTTAAGCACTTCAACCTTTAGATAATCTTTTTGACGGGTTTTGACGTGGAGGATGCCGCCTTGAGGTATCGCAAAGCAGCTTTCGTGTCGCGGGCCCTCGACCGTCAGCGCACACCGCTGGTCGCCACTACTTCGTGTACCATCGGCGCTTTCCCGGCCGGGTATTGATCAGCGCTCACCATGGAAAGGGACGAAGCAATCACCAGTTTCATGACCGTCACAGGGTCTGACCACGGGACTGCCAAACAGATGCTCGATAGTTGCGCGTGGAATGTCAATGAGGCGGTTGCACTTTTCTTCGCCCAAGACTCCGCCGACACCGCGGCATCTCTTCCGAGCACATCGTCTGCGTCGGCTGCTGCATCAGCCAGTGGTGACGGCGAGACCAGGGCCGCTATCCCCAGTAAGAGGATGCGCCTCGTGACCAACTCTGACCCGTACGCAGATGTGATGGCAAATTTCGCGGGGAAATCAAAGTTGAATGTGGTGAACCCGTTCGCGAATTACTCGAGCGAAGCCTCCAACAGCAGTGACCGTAGTTTCGCAAAGATGTACGCTCCTCCGCGCAATCTCTTGTATAGCGGCGACTTCGACATGGCTAAGCGCGCCGCTGTCAAGAACAACCGATGGCTCCTCGTCAACATCCAAGACGTGGAAATATTTGCGTGTCATCAACTCAACCGCGACACATGGAAGGACCAACTTGTAGCTGAGTTGATATCTGTAAACTGTGTGTTTTGGCAGAGTGATGTGTCGCAAGTGGACGCACGCAAATACATGCATCTGTACTCCGTACAAACGGAGAGTGGTATCCCGCACATCGCCATGATTGATCCAGTCACCGGTGCTAAAATGTGGGGGGTCACCGGATTTAAAGACCCAGATTATATGACATCCAAGCTGTCAGACTTTTTCGAGAAGTACGACACGCCATCTCGGGTTTTGAAGCCACCCGCGACCAAGCCGGCGCCCATTCCGCAGGTCACTCGCATATCGGGGCATTCGCTACAAAATTCTACGGCGTATGAAATCATGGACGATGCGTTTTCCCCGTCTGTGATGTCCACGGTGTCTGACGACGTGAGCGCTTCTCCGTCGCCCAGCAGCAGCGACTCTGACAGCGACTCCGACAGTGATTCCGACAGCGACTCGCAGTCGGACAGTAGCAGTTCTGACGAGGACTCGGATCGCAAGTCGGCAACCACCAGCACAGCAGTTTCGCCACATGCTGCTTTGCCAAAGCCTGCCCAGACAGCGCAGGCACGATCCAAACAGGGTACGTCAACACCAATGCCAGCAAACGTTAATCCGACAACATCTGCGTCGGGATCTAACAAGACTGCGGGTGCAGCAAACGCCACGCCGACGCTGCCCGCCACCAATCGAGACGGTGCGGAGGCTACGCCGCCTCATTCCTCCACCGAGAGTAAAGAACCTCCTGCTGGACCTGAGGTGACGACACTCCAAATCCGGTACCCAGATGGGAAACGTGCGCGCAGAAGATTTGAGAAATCCCAAAAAGTCGCGGATGTTCTTGCGTTTATTGCGTCAAATCTCGGCCTCGCTGCTTTTCCTGTGGATGGTTCGCTCGAAATCGTGACTTATCCACGACGAAGCTTAGCTTCCTGCGTGGACCAATCGCTGGAGCAAGCGGGTTTGTTGAACTCGGCACTGACTGTGCGGCGACCAAACAAATAAGTTATGGAGCGCTTGCTCGATAAAGTTAGACATTGTGAAGGATATTTATGCAAGCGATCAGCAGCGGTGCCACCGTTGGTTTCAAAAGAGTGAATCGCGACGGACATAACATTAGAAAGAAATACCTGCCTGTCATAGTGCTCATGTTTTCGTCGTCATAGTTTCTGGCTCAAGAGCATCGCCGTCGAGCTCTCCGCCGCCACCGAAAAAGCCATCTTCATCCTCGAAGAAGTTCTGCATCGTCCGCTCACCGACTGGCAGGTCGTCATCGGCCCCGTCCATGTTTTCCGTGTCGACTGGAGGCAAAAACGCCAAAGAGCTCGGATCGAATCCGTCAACCTTGTCCGCGTGTGAATCGTTGCCACGCGGTCCTTGACTGACATCCATGGCGTCGGACGAAGATCCAAGTCCTCCAAACATTTGATTGCCCAGAAACAGGGATGGAAATGTTCCGCCTCCAGTCGAGTTTGAAGGTGACCCAAATGCCGGCCCTCCAAACGCAGAACCAATGGGACCATTGCCGAACGCAGAGCCGAAGGCAGGATTTGAGAAAGCACCACCGTAGCCGCCGCTTTGGCCAGCAGGTGGGTCTCGGCCGACTGGCGCTCCAATCGGCTCAGGCTTCTTTCCGTCATTACGTGCCATTGGTGATCGATAAGTCTTTGAATTGTTGCCAATCGGACTCAGCAAAGGATCTTGCGCGGGCTCAGACAGCAAGTTCCCGAGATTTAGACCACCCAGGTCCAATTCGACCGGTTCGTCCGTTGCGTGATTCAGCACGGCTGCCAACACAGGCGAGGGACGAAGTGGGAGGCGCTGCTCGTCGACGTCCGTCGACGTCCGAGTGCTGACCGCCGGACCAGATGCAGCAAGTACCGCATCGAACTTGGCCTCCGCAGCCTCGTCGATGGACAACGAACGGCCAGCACGCAGCCGCGCCAAGTAGTCGGCTTTCGCTGCACCTTTTCGTTTCTCGGCAGAGGATGGTGCTGGGACTGAAGCCTGCGAACCATTCAAAGGTGCACGCGAACCTGGCAATCTTTGCGGATGGGCCGGAAAACCGGAAGAGACAGCTGGTTGAGGGTGTGGGCGAGACGGCACGGCTACTGCAGATGTTGGCTTCGACTTCTGCGTCCGCGCAACCACTGCTGCACTGTTGTTACCACGACCTGCGGCTGCGCTGGCAAAAGACTTTGCCCCACGGTTTTTGGCCAGGTTTGACTCACGTTTGCTCTTCGCGGCCACGGCAGCAACACGAGCCGACAAGTCAGACTGAACCTTCTGGCGCTCCACCTTGGACCGTTCGGCTCTCGCTGCTGCAGCGACGCGGGCCGACAACGTCAAATGAGGCTTCGTTCGCTCGCCTCTTGGAGAAACAGCTGGACGCGACGCAACCTCCGACTGCCTGGAGCGGTCGGACTTGTTTGCACCCGCAGTCGTCCGGCCACTTTTAGCTTGGTGCTTAGCGCGCTCCGTTTTGGCGACCACGGCCGCCACTCGTGCTGACAAGTCGGATGGTGCCTTTGGACGCTCAGCTTTGACACCATCGACCACCCGTGTTGACGAATCCGACTGTGGCTTTGGACGGTCACGTACGTGTTGGTCCCATCCACGTGTACCACGTGTGGCTTGACTTTTGGAGTTGGCCTTGCGCGCTTTTTCGAGCTCAATGAGACGGTTTGCGTCCTGCTCCAGGGCTCTGGCGTCTTCTTGGCGGCGCAAACGATCCATTTCCATCATTTCTTGACGAGCCACTTCCAGGCGCTCCTTTTCGGACTTCGACCTTCGAATTTTGCGAGAATCGTCAGCACCAGTACCTTCTTGTTTGGCAGACGCAAGGGCGTTGTTGGTCGCTGCCTGTTTGGCGTGGTGATCTTTCTTTGTACGAACGACCTTGAACGAATTGTCACTTCCCTTGGTCACACTGGCATTCGCTTCCACCCGCTGTTGCCTTGTGCTCGCGTGTTTTGTGGAATGCTCCGCGTTGTCGCGAGATTTTCCGGTTACGGCGGTAACTTTCGTTGTCGACTTGGGTTTTGCTTTCTTCTTCTTTTTCGTGGGCGCGGCAACCGTGCGTTGTTCGGTGCTAGCTTCGCTGCTCGGCACAGATGCTGGCTCCCGCGCCGATCCGTTGCCGGTGCGTGAGGCGGTACGCGTCGTCTTTGTGGGCTTTTGCGGTTCGGCAGGACGGGACGTGGCTGGATTTTGCTGTGGCAGAGATACAGGCTCGTTTTTCGGTGCATTGTTTTGCTCCTCCTTCGTGGACTGTGCCTTGGCACGGCGTTCCTTCAACTTTGCACTCTTTGACCTAGTAAAACCACCCATTGTTCCGTCAATCATAGCAGCGCGATAAACTTCTCTTCCGCTGACGACCAAGACGGTCACAAGGATCGCGCAACACAAGTAAACGACGGTGTCCGTGATTACGGTCGGCGAAGTGACGGCATGCTTGAGGGCCGATCGGCATTCTGGCATTAAATCATCACTCATGTGCCCTGCCAAACTATACCTGCAGCCAAAAGCGCCATGGAGCAAACACAAAAAGTCAGATGAACACTGCGAGCTTAGAAATATTCAAGCAACTTGAACGTACAAGAGTTGTTGCTGGTCGCCATCCTGCACTTGAATTTGCAGCAATGTCGACACGTCACTGCTCTTACAATCTGGAACAAGGCGCAGCTGCAGGTCGAAGTATGCCTTGCTTGGCACATCGAGAGGCGCTTCTTGCGCTTGTGCATCGCAGTCCAAAATTTCAAAACCGGCCGCTCTACACGCGCCGAATCGATGTGGTTCGTGTCCAACTTCATCTTCATTGTCACCGCTGTCAGGGGCACCTTCAACAGACCTTAGTCTTGATGAACTGTAGAAAACGTTCAAGAAGAGCTGTTGCAAGGTGCTCAAGGAACGATACAGAGCATCGGTGTCAATGAACACGCCCATTGCGCTCTTGTGTGAACCGACGTTGTCCAACGGAGCAAAAAAGTTTGGAAGGAATGACACATCCACAACTTTGAGTGGAAGCGTGCCTCTGTTCCACACTCGCAGCGTTTTCACCAAGCCATATCTCGATTCGGCAGTGGCGTTCAAATGTACAGCTTCGATTTCAAACCGTATTTGTTTCAACACACTGTTTACGGCGGAATGTGTGTGAGAGTTCTCTGAATTGGCAGCATTCTTCGCCGTCAAAAATTGTTGGAGGTTGGGGATGAACATGCCGTCATCATACAGACTGATTTCCCCACGCCCACCCTTTCCTTTGACGTTCACAGTCGCCACTCCCGTCAAGTTGTTGCGAAGATAAAACGTGTCCACATAAAGTTCTGGACGCACGGGACGGAAGTTGATGGGCCCTAACAGAGTCGTGGAAAACGGTTCCATTACGATTGACCGCGTCGCCTGCCCGCCACCGACGGGGTCATCCAGCCAAAAAATGTCGGCCGTCTCCGCACGGCGGCGCCTGCCGACAGAACTGCCCGACACACCGTGTTCACCAACCAGCAAAGGCTCGCCATCACCAGGGGGGACCCAGTCATCAAATTGCTCGAACGGAGGGACGAGCTGGATTTGTACTGCGAGGCTGGCGGGGTTGTGGACCTCAACGAAATGACTTGAAGATTTTCCAGTGTGGACAATGCCGAAGTCGAGAGTCCCAGACACAAAATTTGGTTGTTTTAAAGTCGCCCGAACTGGTAACTGCTGCGCAGACAGTATTGTGGAATCAATTCGGAGTGACGTCTTCACACTCGTCTGCCCGGAGGCTTGCTGTTTCGCCCAATTGATGTCCCGTAGCTCCAGAGCCTTAACGTCCTCCTCAATCAAAAACTGGCGCTTTGTGTCGTACTGGTAAGGGAGCAAATCGATGCAACCAGGACGCCCGGAGAGAGCCAGAGCGGGGTTGGAGATTGCGTCTGGAACAATGCGATATCCGCGCATGTGTTCGAGGGAATGGAAACTCGACACCAAACCATCTCGCCCGGCGTTTGGATTGATACGCGCACCACTCTGTTCGATGGCTACGGATGGGTCAAAATCCAAATCGCGCTCAACAAGTCCCGTGCCATTAACAGTGCAGGCCCTTGAAGGATCGAACAGGATTTCGGCGATCAACGAGCGGACATTGGACTGCAACGTGGTGTTGCTAACATACTGGATGACAATTCGTGGATCAGCCGCTTCCACATTCGTGATCTTCAATGGGTAAGGGTAGGTATTGGTGGCAAATATTGACTTTCTCAGGACCAGGCCCGGGAAAACGGATTCGAAGCGAATGTTGGACGGCGTGAAAACCAGTTGCCCTTGCACTGCCTCGTAGCGAGCCCCAACTCGAATCTGGCCGCTGCTGGTATAAAAGTTGATCGCTGTTTTGGACTGAGCTGATTTTGCCTTCTGTGGCGTCTTCAGGATCACTACAAAGGAGGTTAGCGCATGCGGTTCCAGTACGAATAGACCACTCCCTTTGTGGTACGATGCATTCGCATTTTCCGAGGCGCCGTTCTGGTACATGCCCGCGAACTTAAGATGCAGTACCTTCCATGTTTTACTGATCCGGTACACAGTGATAGGAATTGGATTCGGGTTCGAGAGATTCAACACACGGCGACGACTCTCGTTCGTGGCAATGACACCAAAATCGATGAAGTACTTGCCATCACTTGGCGCTGAGTCAACATCCTCCATTGGCAGCTCCTCGGACAGGAGCAACGGGTCACTGTGTAATTCCGTGCTGACATCAAGCAATCCATGATACACCTGGATTGGAATCCGGTGCATTGTCACATTCGTGTGAAAGACGAGCGTCGTGTTGTACATAAGCCGCTTTGGACCGGAATTGAAATGCAAAAAGAACGGAGGCCAAGGCTCCCCAGGTTGTGCAACACTGCCAATAATGAGACCATTCACACCGAAATGGGAGTCCGGCAATGTGATGGATTGCATCATCAGCGGAACGCCGAAGTTGTTCACAAGCTGAATGGTACGATTCGTGAAAATGGAGTGGTTCTTAGGCGACGAAGATTCAATCTCGTCGCTCGAATCCTTGTTCGTCTGCTTGGTCTCTGCCGAACTCTGAGGGTGATTCTTGAATAGCGGGAACATGAGCTGTTCAACTTGAAAGCCAATGTGACCGCGCAAAAACAGTGCCGAGTAAGGAATCTTCGTGATCGCGCTCGCAGATTGGTTTGTTCGAATGACGACATAACCGGAACGCTCTCCGTCCGGAGGCGTTGAGTTGACGGATGCAATCCGGCCCATGGACACATTGATGGCACCTGACATGGATCGATGAGGTGGCAAAACAAACCCAGGGGTGTACTCAATGGAGATAGACTCGTCGATGTTTCGAGTGGACACGTCGAGAACTTTGACGGGAGTGCGGTCCGAATTCAAGAGGGTAACTGGTATCATGTGCGGTTCGCCAGGCACGATGGCACCGAAATGCAGCTGCTCTGGCATTGCGTGAATACCTCCATTGAGGACGACGATGTCAATGGGCACAACGAGATTGTCAAGGTTCGTCTTTATGTGCAAGAAACCTCGATAGGGTCCGGGCGTATGGCTGCGAAAGGACAACTCAATCACATCCTTAATTTCCCTGGGCTTCACCTGCCAAATTGAGGCCGACGTAGAAACAGCGTTCACCTCCTCCACCTTGTCCACGTCATCGACGGAGTCCGGGAGAGTTAGGTGCAAAAACCCTTCAGATGTGAAAATCTCCTTGATCAAGAGGACCTCGTCAAAGGGGTTGTAAATTTGTACTGAGGGATTGTATGGGATCCCTATTGGAACCCGGATTCCGGTGAAGCCAGTGACCCCGTAAGGGTTGGTAATACCTTCACCTGTCACTCGCAGAAGGAAACCACCGATGGAGGTTTGGATCACGATGACAGCAGAAGCAAATCCTTCGGCATACGGCAGGAACATCACCCTCACGCTCTTGGTCTGGTTCGGCGTCAGCGTCGACGGATTGAAATTGGGCACATGGAAGTTCAAGCTTCCTGTCGTGATCGAATACACCTCGATAACGTTGTTGGGATCAGGCGACAGATTCGTAAGCTCAAAGTCTTGGGACGTCGAGATGCAAGTGTAGTGGGCTCCAAAGTCGAAATACGGCGGAGATATGGACATCTCAGGTGACAAGGCTGCCACATCATCGAACCCGTTCCCGTTGCCAGGTAGCACGCCCAGGGACGCGTTGTTCGGAAAGTTGCCATGCTGGCCACTCTTTACCTGCGTTAATTTCGCAATGATGGTTTTGACATGCTGGCGCTCTTCTGGGGCCAACGTCGTCCGCGCCGCAACGCGGGAGGAAAATAACGCCACCACCAACAGAACCAGCAATGACAGACAGGTGCCAACACGTGGGACCGCCATGTCGCCGCGTCCTCGCGGCGGCACGCGACTGCAGCTATCGACCCACTCTACTTGAATGCCCACAGCTACGCTTTCCTTCCGCACACAAAAGATAAGCCTCTACCAGAAATACGCAACAAAGCGCTCAAGCGCAGACCCCCCAATGTCCCCACGTCCAGTCCTCCCTCCATGCAGGGGAGAGGGCGTCGTCCAATAAAATCTACAAAAATGCACAGGCAATTATACACATGTTGAACAGTGTGACTGATTGTGCGCTGCTATCCACCCCTCCCTCCCTCTCCTCCACCCCTTCATCACAAGACAACAACAAACATACGTCTCAAGCGTCACAATGTTGACGGCGGCATCGTGTCTTGGTCGTGCCTCGTCCTCTTCGTCGTCACTTCTATTCGGCTCCCCCTGTCTTCACTCTTCGCCTCTCAACTTCCTTTTCCGTCCTTCCGTTCGCACTCGTCGTCTCCCACGCTCGTTGCTTTCAACTCCATCTCCAAACTTCGTCGTCGTCGCTTAGTCTTCAACTTCGTCGCTTCGTCGCTTCATCGTCGCTTCATCGTCGCTTCATCGTCGCTTCATCGTCGCTTCGTCGTTCGTCGTTCGTCGTTCGTCGTTCGTCGTTCGTCGTTCGTCGTTCGTCGTTCGTCGTTCGTCG
>ENA-OWNT01004473-OWNT01004473.1-seawater-metagenome-genome-assembly--contig:-NODE-4473-length-12257-cov-5.244171_pt1 | contig 12257 bp, 11 predicted proteins | sample MGYA00238136_ERZ651165 | MGnify/ENA primary metagenome ERZ651165 (study PRJEB26861, sample SAMN08777766) | seawater metagenome | isolation source: coastal seawater | place: USA: Florida | collected... | reverse complement strand
ATGTTAGGATTTTTTTGGAAAGTTAATTTAAACGTGATTTTTTTTAGTAAATTATTGTTATTATTTTTTAATTTAGGAATATTAATTTTAACCTATATTATTGCTCTTGATATTTTTAATAAGAAAGTTGCCATTATTTAATATGTCAGAAATCTTATCTAGAGTTTCATCAGCGAGAGCTGTTTGACCTTGTTCATAGAGCTTCTGATATTGTTTATGTGCAATTCCAGCTCCTATGGAGTTAGATATAGTCTGTAGGGCATATAGTCCATCTTGTAAAAGCGGGTTGTTTTCAAAGGCCTCTCTTATTTTGGGATCTGTAACTCTGTCATCGAGCTCGAATCGTTTGTTGTCTCGGTTTTGCTCAAACCTGGCGCCTTTTAACGATACACCAAACTTTGACTCAAAATCTTTAATCGCTAATCCGAGCTCTGCTTGCAGCTTTTCTTTTCTGGCATATACAGATGGGTGATCAGAAATGATATATTTCCCTTGAACAGCTTCTTCTCCATAAATACTTTTTAGTACTTTATCGAAGTGCTTGTCTGCAGACATACCTAGTTTGGCCGTATCTATGGCTTGAACCGAATCTTTTGATCCCTTAATGACTGCATTTTCAGGCGTTAAAGTTTTACTTATAGAGCTTAAAAGAGGGGTAGTATTGTTAACAATTTTATTCACTTGTACTCCAAATTTTTATAAGCATTAAAATATTCAGTAATCAAGAGTGGCTTTTAGAAAGAGTAACCAATACCGACAATGAATGAATCACCATCCAAGTCTGAAACCTTGAACCTCTCTAAGCCTAAGTAAACATTCCAGTTGTTAATTTGGTAGTTACCTTTAAAACCATATGTAATTCCCCACTTATTATCTTCAAGTAATTTGCTGTTTGAGAACAAATGCGATACGCCAATATAAGGGCGTAACGAAAACTGGTCAGTGATAGATAAATTATACTGCCCTGCGATGTCAGCTTTTTTGAAATCTAATGACTCATCAAAGAAACTCATACTGAAAGAGTCTTGTACTGAAATGACGACATTGAAGTTTGTTGCAACGGGTGTTTGATAATTAACCTTTACAGCGCCAGCAACATCGCTGCTACTTTTGCCGTTTAAGTCTGTATTTAAGAAGTGGTATTCGACTGATAACTCATTAGCAAAGCTGCTACCAGCAATAAACAACAAAGGAATAAAACAAGATTTCACGAATAGGCTCCAAATTAAATATTACCCTAAGATAATAAGCATAAGGGGCTTAAGTTTAAGTAAGCTTAAGTAAGCAAATGTAAGCTGTTGCAATGACTACTTAATTTAAAGTTTATGAATAAGAGTCACTCATGGACTGGCAGGTCGAACGCTTTCTTTAATTCTAATATTTTTTTATGTGCCCTTTTAGATAAGGCGAGATAAGTAGACTCTTCAGATAGGATTTCATCACTTTTATAAAGTTTTAGATCGCTATATTTAAGAGATAAATCCACCTCGTTTTCAGTATGTATTATCGCTTGAAGTCTATTATTGGTTAAAAGTTCAAGTGCTTCCTCCATGTTATTAAAGCGATAAAGCTCTATCTTTGATTTTTTTAAAGTGTTATCTAATTTCGAACCCAAGTTAAAACCTATTTTCGCACCAATTATGGGTTTCGATAGGAAAAAGCCTTCGACATTGCTGATCATATATTTCGTATATAAAGAAACATTTAGCTTGGTAAGTGGCTGTTCTGTAATGTAATTTAAATATCGATTCCTATCTTCTGTATAAACTACACCAGCTACACCATCTAGCTTACCAGCCTTAACTTTTTTTAATATTTGCTGTAGTGGTAAAAAAACAAATTTAGGCTGAAAGCGAAGATGATGACCAATGCGTATTATTTTCTCAACATATATACCTTTCGGTTGACCGTTTTCTTCATAACTGAATGGCTGGTAATTGTCGATCAGGCCAATTTTAAGTTCTAAGTATTCATCATCAGCATGCGCTAAATTTGTAAACAGCAGTAAGGCTAGAGCAAGAAAAATTATCATCATTGACCTCTGGGAAAAGTTTAAAGAAGCCTTTATCTAGCTTAGCTGTTATTTCTCTGTTCACCACAAGAGTGCAGAAAAATTGACTACTTTCTATATTAAAGCTTTTGTTGATTTGGGAGCTTTACTTCAAAACAAGTTCCCTCTAAATTACTTTCACTCAAAGCTAAACTTGCATTCATTTGTTCTGCTGCGGCTTTAGCTATGGCTAAACCTAACCCAACACCACCTGTTTTGGAATTTCGACTGTCATCTAGCCTGGCGAAAGGTAGAAATACAAATTGAGACTGTTCCTTAGAAATGCATTCACCATCGTTGTCGAAAAATATTGAAGTAATGCCTTGAGCAATGACCACTTTGATAACGACTTTGCTTTTAGAATATTTCAGGGTATTTGTTATTAGGTTATCGAGCACAAGTCTTAAATGAAGACTATTACACTTAATAAAGTGATCTTCGCTACACTTGAGGCTTACACGTTTACTACCGTCCTCTGATAAAACAGCTAAACGAGATGTTATGAATGCTAAAAGGTTGATTTCTTCAATTAATTCTTGCTTACTTGAATTACTATTGTTGCTTAATCTGGAAAGCATTACGACCTTATTTGTCAGGTCTTTGAGATCATCGATATAAGTATCAATATTATCTAAAAGTGCTAGCTCTACTTCTTGTTGATAATTTTTTCTTAGAAGACCTGTAGCAAATTGAATTCTACTCAGTGGTGTTAGCATTTCATGGGGTACAGCTTGCGCAAAAACTTGGCTTTTCTTTACTGTGTTTTCAATCAATTCTGCCATTGCATTAAAGTTAACAGCTAGCTCTTTAACGGGTTGCTGCAACTTCTCGTTTGCTCTAACACTGAGATCACCAGAACCAAAACTTTTGTTAATTTTTGCTAAGTATTCAATTTGTTTTTTAAGCTTAAAGATGGGGAGATATAAAAAAATAGCAAGGACCGTAAGTATTACAAGCAACAAGACCAGAGGTAGTATATCTTCAGGATCTTTATACCACGGTGTAGCTAAGTGATTTTCGTCTAATATAAGGGGGGGCCTATCAGAAATGATTAGAGCGCCTATGTTTTCGACCATAAATATAGCCGCGAGGTTATCGTGCCCTTTTTCATATATACCCACGCCATTAATTGAATTTAGATATATGCAATCTTTGCATAAATTATTTGTATCATCATGCCTTTGCCACGAAATATCAAAGTGATTGTATGGCAGTGGAAAACTTAATGTATCTAAATAATCTTGTGGCTTTTGCCCTCTCTTTTTCCATTCAGCCTGAATGGTTGAATAGACAAAACTCGTATCTTTGTAAAAATCATCTAGTTCGTCTTTTTCTAAGAAGTCATTCGCAATATAAACAACGGTGAAAATACTTACGAATAGTGCGATAACAATCCTTATATAGATACGTGCAAATAAAGGGGGAAGTATTTTATTCATTTCGTATCATATAGCCTTTGTTGCGGATTGTATGTATGAGCTTATAAGGAGGGTGATTATCTCTCAGCTTTTTTCTTAGTCCTGAAATCCTCATATCAATAGAACGATCGTTATAACCTAGTTCAATTCCTCTAAGTAATTTACAACACTCCTTTCTCGAAACAACACTCCCTGCATTTTTTGCAAGCAGTATTAGCATTTCAAACTCAGTCTGCGATAGTTGAAGCTCTTCATTATTGAAGGTTGCACGATGTATTTTGAGGTTTATGCTTAAACTCCCAATTTTTAGCTCGTCGTTAGAGTTATGGGTGTTATGAGACGACTGTTTGAAGCGGCGAAAGACTGCTTCGATTCTTGCCATTAAGATATGCGGCCTAACAGGTTTGGTTATGTAGTCATCAGCACCTAGCTTAAGTAGACTAACTTCGCTCATATCGTCATCGCAGGCTGTTAATACAATAATGGGCCCATTATAGAAAGTTCTCAATTCGCTACATACATCACTGCCGCTCATTCCTGGCAGCATTAAATCTAATAATACTAAGTCAGGTGTTTTTTCTTTAGTTATTGATAGTGCCTTAGCACCATTATCAACAGCAATTGACTCGAAGCCTTCAGTGAGAAAGTACATTTGCATCAGACGAGAAATTTCAGGGTCGTCTTCTACTAAAATTACATAGGGTTCAGACATTCAGGATAAATAAGCGAGCTATAGATAGTAATATTTTAGATGATGAAAGAGTGCTTCGAAAGAGAGATTACAAATGCTTACATAGGCTTACAAATGCGAGTTTGACAAGTCTAGATGGGAGAGAAAAGGGCTTTGAGCTTACTCTCAAAGCCCTTCAGAAGTTGAAGGTACTACTTTAAGTTTACTTCAGTAGAGAGGAACTTTAGCTTTTCAATGTTTTTAACTTTAACAATACCATCACCATTATCTCGGCTATCTGTGATTGTGTGCCAACCATCTTGACCTTGTTCGACGACATAGTTTGCTTCTTCGCCTGAAAAGATAACGGCATTGTCACCACTATTGCCAACAATAGTGTTATTGAGCTCATTTACAACTACATTGGCATTATTTGAACCTGTAAGAGTAATATCTTTTAAATATCTAGAGTGATTTGTATATGGCTTTTTAGCGTCGAATCTTAAGCTAAAGTCACCTTTGAAACTATCGTGTATTTGAGCGTTATAGGTTAAATATGGGTGAAAGAATTGACCCATCAAATTCCAACCGTTTGTGTCTTTTGTTTTTATATCATCACGTGTCTTTGCTGCGTAAATACCCCACATGCCACCTTCATCCTCTTTTTTAGGAGCTTGCCATGATCCCCATAGTCCATAATAAGAATCTATGACGGCTGCTAGGTACTCTTGAGAAAGACTGTTCTCGCCTCTTAGCTCCTCTAGCCATGCTTGGTTTTCATCTCCTCTGCCCCATAATTTGTCGGCAATGGCGTTTTCTTGGGCGAGCCTTATTTCAGTTTGGAAGTCTTTAGCTGCACCGATAAAAGTTGGGTTCTTATCCACGCCAATCCCATAATCATGAACTAAATGTAATATTTCTTCATAGGCAGCATCTCTGTGAGTGTAATCTTGCTTTAGATACCACTCATGACCTTCTACTTGAATCTCATTTTGGTAAAGAGGCTGTCCATCAAGTTCTTTCGCAGGGTTTTTGCCATCATCTTGACCATTTAACAGCATCAATATTGCATTATTTTCAGCCATCTTGTTTGCGACCATTGATTTGTCTGCCCCAAATTTAGAGCCTTCAAAATTTCTCAAGAAATGCTCAAGGATTGCTTTAGAACGCATTAGTTGGCTTTCGTTAATTTTGTCTTGTGCAATGATGTGTATCTTTCCTCCATTTGGTGTTGAGACATAAGCGTACTTATCAAAACCGAGAGCTGGGGTATATGTTTTGGCGAGTTCTTTAGGAATCGCATTAATAGAGCTGCTCTCATTACTTGCTGATTGTAATAAATACTTAGCGACCTCATCATCCGTCATATAGTGCATACCGTTGGAAGGAGCTGCATTTAAAGTAAACCAGTAGAAGTCAGGAGAAATCCCCATTTTTTTATAAAACTCGATATACATGGTATGAGATGCATCGTCTTTAGGGTAGCTACTGCCATCTTTAGTACCATCACTCCAAGAATGAACGCCTATTTTTGCACCTGAAGACCAGTTACGTTTTAAACCAGAAGCAAATAGATCAACCCCGCCAGATGTAATATGGCTTTTTGCATCGACTGTTGTATCCAGGCCTTTATCTCTAATTAAGTTGCCTAATTCGAGGTTGGCTGTGTCATCCACTGAGCCTTCAATATCACCCAAATATAAACTTTTAATTTGTGGATTTGATTTGTACATTAGGTTAAATGCTTCCGGTGAGCCATCACAGCTTACACCATTGACTTCAACCTTCTCTTTTTTCACCTGAAACGTTAAAGGGGTTAAACCACTTGGAAGAACAGTGCATTCTGATTTGAATGTGTTGTTCTGATTAGATATGGACTCATTTGTAGTGTTTTTATCTGAGTTGCTGGAGCCACAGCCATTGAGTAAGAAAGCTGATAAAGCAGTGATCTTAATTAGATTATTACGGTTCATAAGGCACCTTATATATTGGAATATATTACCAATACATCAGTAATGACCTGTTATATCAATAAGTGCTTACAAACCTTACAAATCTTACATTGCTTACAAAAATTACCTTCTAATAATTGCTATAGCTTGATTAAGCTATAGCAAACTATTAACTGTCACGGTCAGTATGAAGAAGTTTTTCATTTCTTTTCTAATCCTAATTTGGGGCATCAGTATCTTTTCAATTGATGAGCAAACTTTAGATGGGTGTTATGCATCAAGTACACAAATCACAGACCTTTCTTCAGGGCTTAAAACTTCAAAAACCTCTTATATAAATATTTCTAAATCTGAAAATGGATACCTGGTAAACGGACTTATTTGGGGGGCAAACTTTCATGTTTGCGAAGTTTTTGATGAAAGCGGTCCTTTATTAATGCTGCGAGAAGGTAATCTTTTAAAGTTTAGTTATGATGAAGCAGATTACGGTATTAACTGTAGTCTTAAAATTACGATAAAAAATGAGCAAATTGAGTTCAATGATCCGGAACATGCTTGCTCTAAAAATGTCTTTTTTTGCGGTAATAGAATTTCACTCGATGAAATCACATTACCTAAGATAAAAACTTCTTGTCCAAAAGGGTTAGTTGAGTAAGTTTGCGGACAACATTAATACTCTAGTACTTATTAACCTAAGGTATGAGTAATATCAGGTTAAATTGCTTCTTTAATAAAATTGTAAGTTTTGTAGTAGAATAGCAGAAGTTTGTTGAGGTACTGCTGCTGTATAGAAAGCTTTTAGTACCCCATGTTTTACCCCAAAAGACATGAGTTATTTTTAAAGTTATTTAAATACAGGTGGTTATAATGGCAATTCAGTGGTTTCCTGGGCATATGAACAAGGCTCGCAATGAGATTAAAGAGATCATGCCGCAAATGGATGTGATTATCGAAGTTTTAGATGCGAGGATCCCGTATAGCAGTGAAAACCCAATGGTGTCTGCGCTTCGCGGTGATAAACCAGTCATCAAAATTATGAACAAAGCAGACTTGGCTGATCCTGAGCTTACCAAGCAGTGGATGGACTATTTTGAACAAGAAAGTGGTGTAAAAGCCATTGCATTTGGTCATGATAAAGGTGCTGAAGTTGCCAAAGTCAATGAGCTTTGCAAGAAGCTAGCCCCACATAAAGTGGGTGCAGATAAACAGCTAAAAGCCATGATCATGGGTATCCCGAATGTAGGCAAGTCGACTTTAATTAACCACCTTGCTGGTCGTATTGTAGCAAAAACAGGCAATGAACCTGCGGTTACTAAGTCTCAGCAGCGTATTCGTCTTGAAGATGGCATTATGCTCTATGATACACCTGGCATGCTTTGGCCAAAAGTTGAAAATGAAAACTCGGGTTATCGTCTAGCGGCGACTGGTGCAGTAAAAGATACGGCGATGAATTACGAAGAAGTCGCCAGCTTTACCGCTGAATACTTGCTGACAGCCTACCCTGAGTTATTAAAGTCACGCTATAAAATTGATGAATTACCAGAGCAAGATTGGGAGTTCGTCGAAATGGCGGGCCGTAAGCGTGGTTGTATTCGCGGTGGTAACCAGGTTGATACCCATAAGATGTCTGAAATTCTAATTAATGAGTTACGAGACGCCATTATTGGTCGCATCACCATGGAAACACCAGCGATGCGTGATGAAGAAGAAATTATGGTTGCTGAGCTGCGCGCTGCGGCTGAAGCGAAAAAAGCCGCAAAAGAAGAAGAGAAAAAACTACGCCGAGCGCGCGCACGAAAGAACCGTCGCTAAAGTTCCTTCATATATTGCAGATATAAAAAAAGCCCGTTTAGGGCTTTTTGTGTTTCATATCTACCGTCACCGATATGAGCAATGTAGCAAGTAAAATGTGTTTGGAGAAAAGTGAAGATATCGCGAGGGGCGTTGCGATATCTCACTCCCTACCATGGCTTTAACGTGGCAACACGTGTTTCGGGTCGAGAAACAAATTAGAGTAAAGTTCACCAATCTTATTAAATGCTCGATCATTCTTGCGAGCTAAATACTGTACTAACTTCGTCGAAAACTTTTTATATAGAACAACTATATTGCAAATTTTTCTTCTTGTTATTACAGCATTACCCAAATATTTGTTAGCAAGCGCAATAACCGCTCTGGCATTTATGTGATTGGTTTAACAAAGTAAGCCGTCAATCTCGCTTTGTTGAGATTGATTATCAGTTAGATTAATGAATGTGTCAATAGTGTTTTTGAAAATAGTTCTCATTTATTTTTAGGTGGCTAAATTCGGGAATTGCAGACATAAAAAAAGCCCTATTAAGGGCTTTTTGGCTTTTCATATCTACCGTCACCGATATGAGCAATGTAGCAAGTAAAATGGGGTTGGCCGCCAACACAGGATAACAAGGGGCGCGTTAAAAAGTGTTATTGGCCAATGCTGTTAACGTGTGTGCATCACGAATTCTGGGTCGAGAAACAAGATTCAGTAGCGTGCCTTGTCTTGTTGAGATTGATTATCAGTTAGATCTTTGTAAGTGTCAATATTTATTTGAAAATAATTCTCATTTAGCTTTGTACTGGTTGTGAGTACGCTTCACTTTCGGTGTTGTGTACTTTTTCGTCTAAATCTCTTAACTTGTAGTTATCTGTAAAACAAAAATAAAAATGAACAGGTGACACTATGTTGAGTTCAATGGGGCTAGCACTTGCGCTGATCGCATTAATCGTACTGACACTGAGAGGTGTTAATTTATTTATATCTGCACCTTTGTGTGCTGTGGTTGTGGCGCTTTCGAGTGGCGTGCCTTTATTTCAAGTGAGCGAGCAAGCCAGTTTTGTATCTGGTTACATGAGTGGCTTTGCAGGCTTTGTACAAGCTTGGTTTTTGATGTTCTTGCTGGGCTCTTTGTTTGGCAAACTGATGGAAGATAGTGGTGCGGCAGACTCGGTTGCGCGTTATATCGTTAATAAGCTAGGTATGAAGTATGCGGTGTTGGCCGTTGTACTAGCCTGTGCTTTGCTTACTTATGGTGGTGTGAGCGTCTTTATAGTGGCATTTTCGGTGTATCCCATGGCACTCAGTCTATTTAAAGATGCGAACTTACCGCGTCGATTTATTCCTGCGGCATTAGCGTTTGGCTCTGTGACTTTCACCATGACATCAGCAGGCTCCCCCGAAATTCAAAACTGGATCCCGATAAAATACCTAGGCACGTCACCTTACGCTGCATGGCAAGAGAGTTTGGTTATTGCCATATTCATGGCGGGACTCGGGTATGTGTTGCTGCAGCATATGATTAAACGTGCCATAGCAAATGGGGAGCAGTTTGAAGCGCGAGACAACGACCCTGAAGCAACACGCAATAAATTGCCAAGCCCAATCACAGGCGTGATCCCTTTGTTAGTCGTGCTGGCGCTGTCTTTTACCTTACATGAATCACTACAGCAAAATGCCTTAATTGTGGCTTTGCTCGGTGGGGTGATCAGTTTGTTAATTATCAACTTTAAATACTTTATTAATATTGAAGCGGCGGTGAATCAAGCAACAACAGGTGCTTTGGTTGCAATTGGCAATACTGCCGCTGTTGTTGGTTTTGGCGCAGTGGCCAAGCTGACTCCTGCATTTCAAGATGCCGTGGTTATGATGACGCAGATCCCCGGTCATGAATTAATAGGTGCTGCGATAGCGGTGAGTGTGATTGCTGGCTTAACAGGCTCTGCATCTGGTGGGCAGGCCATCGCTTTACCTTTGGTGGCGCCACATTATATGGACTTAGGGGTGGAAGCCGACGAATTACACCGGGTAGTGGCAATAAGCTCAGGTGCTATAGATACCTTGCCACACAATGGCTATGTAGTGACAACCATACGTGCGATTTGTGGAGAAAAACACCAAGACGCTTACTGGCCTTTAGCTATGCTTACTGTGGTTGTGCCGTTAATTGGCTTAGCGTTGATTTTAGGGTTATTTATTGTTTTTTAACTTTGCTTACAATTTAAGGCTGTTAAAAGCGGTCTCTTTAGGCGCAAGATAACAGTCACAATCATGTTCAATCTAGAAGGATTACACAATGCGATGTCATGAAATTGATTATGAAATAATCGGTGAGTCAATGCAGATGGTCGAAGTTGAATTAGACCCGCGAGAAACCGTTATCGCGGAAGCTGGCGCGATGAATTATATGGAAAGCGGCATTGAGTTTGAAGCCAAAATGGGTGACGGCTCTGAGCCTGAGCAGGGCTTTATGAGTAAGCTATTCAGTGCAGGTAAGCGGATGATCAGTGGTGAGTCGCTATTTATGACGCATTTTACAAATAATGGACATGGCAAAAAGCGCGTCGCATTTGCCGCGCCTTTCCCTGGGTCGATAATTCCTCTTAATATGGCAAACCTAGGCGGGTCAATTTATTTGCAAAAAGATTCGTTCTTATGCGCGGCGCTAGGCACCAAAGTCGACATCGCATTCCAGCGTAAACTAGGAGCAGGCTTTTTTGGTGGTGAAGGTTTCATACTGGAGCATCTTACTGGTGATGGTATGGCATTTGCGCATGCGGGTGGTACGGTCATCGAAAAGCGTTTGAATAATGAAACTTTAAAATTGGATACCGGTTGTGTGGTCGGATTCAGCGAAGGCATTGAATTTGATATTGAGCGTGTTAGCGGCTTAAAAAGTATGTTCTTTGGCGGTGAAGGACTATTTTTAGCAACTTTATCTGGCACTGGTACCGTGTGGATCCAGAGTTTACCTTTCTCTAGACTCGCCGACCGAGTGATGCAACATGCACCAAGTCAGGGTGGGAGTCGTCAAGGTGAAGGGTCAATTTTAGGCTCAATTGGCGATATGATAGACGGAGATTGATGGCCGAAACCCCTATAAATTAAACGCCTCAACGCCTCATTCGCATAGTTTCTCTCGAGTGAGGCAAAAAACCTTTCAAAAAAATCACTTTTTAGCGAATTGTCTGCATTTTAAACGATAACTAGGATGATGTTCTATAAAAGAGGTGGTATACTCCCGCCGAATAATTTTCTACTTTAAATAGAGTAAAACAATGGCAGATTTATCGAAATACAGAAACATTGGTATTTTCGCGCACGTTGATGCGGGTAAAACTACCACCACTGAGCGTATCCTAAAGCTTACTGGTAAAATTCACAAAACTGGTGAGGTTCACGACGGTGAGTCAACTACTGACTTCATGGAACAGGAAGCTGAGCGTGGTATTACAATCCAATCAGCAGCTGTAACTTGTGAGTGGAAAGGCCACCGTTTAAACGTTATCGATACTCCTGGACACGTTGACTTCACAGTTGAAGTATACCGTTCACTTAAAGTACTTGATGGCGGTATCGGTGTATTCTGTGGTTCTGGTGGTGTTGAGCCACAGTCAGAAACTAACTGGCGTTATGCGAACGAATCAGAAGTTGCACGTTGTATCTTCGTAAACAAACTAGACCGTATGGGTGCTGACTTCTACCGCGTAGTTGGTCAGGTTGAGAAAGTACTTGGTGCTAACCCACTAGTTATGACTCTTCCAATCGGTATCGAAGACCAGTTCACTGGTGTTGTAGACGTACTAGAGAAAAAAGCATACATCTGGGACGAGACAGGCCTTCCTGAAAACTACGAAATCACTGACGTTCCAGCTGACATGGTAGACAAAGTTGAAGAATACCATGAGATGCTAGTTGAGTCTGCGGTTGAGCAAGACGACGACCTAATGGAAGCGTACATGGAAGGTGAAGAGCCTTCACTAGAGCAAATCAAAGCTTGTATCCGTAAAGGTACACGTGACCTTGCTTTCTTCCCAACTTTCTGTGGTTCTGCATTCAAAAACAAAGGTATGCAGCTAGTTCTAGACGCAGTTGTTGACTACTTACCGTCTCCAACTGAAGTTGATCCACAGCCTCTAACTGACAAAGACACAGGTGAGCCTACTGGTGAAGTAGCAACTGTTTCTGCAGAAGAGCCACTTAAAGCGCTTGCGTTCAAAATCATGGACGACCGTTTCGGTGCACTTACGTTCATCCGTATCTACTCTGGTCGCATGAAGAAAGGTGACACAGTACTTAACTCTGCAACTGGTAAAACAGAGCGTATCGGCCGTATGGTTGAGATGCAAGCAGACGAGCGTAACGAACTGAC
>ENA-OWNT01004471-OWNT01004471.1-seawater-metagenome-genome-assembly--contig:-NODE-4471-length-12259-cov-4.154819_pt1 | contig 12259 bp, 17 predicted proteins | sample MGYA00238136_ERZ651165 | MGnify/ENA primary metagenome ERZ651165 (study PRJEB26861, sample SAMN08777766) | seawater metagenome | isolation source: coastal seawater | place: USA: Florida | collected... | reverse complement strand
TCGTTCCTTCGTTCCTTCGTTCCTTCGTTCCTTCGTTCCTTCGTTCCTTCGTTCCTTCCTTCGTTCCTTCGTTCCTTTGTCCCTTCCTTCCTTCCGTCGTTCCTTCCTTCCTTCGTTCCTTCCTTCGTTCCTTCGTTGTCGTCGTCACTGTGCTGTTGCTGTTGCTGTTGCTGGTGGTGGTGTTGGTGACGATAGGTGGGTGCACTGTGTCGACAACGGTCGTCAACACGGTGTCAAAAGTTTCGATGCTAACGTCGACAGCGAAGGCAACGCCGATGACGAAGACGTCGACGACGTTGGTGGTGGTTGGTGGTCGTCGTCGACGGTCAACACGTCACCAACACCAACTCCAACACCAACATTGACAACGCCCAACCACCACGGCAATACAATTAAGCAACACAATAGGCCACCATGCATCATCGACGCGGCGTCACACGCGCGTGGACTCTCAACTTTTCTTTTCCTGAAATTGTTCAGTACGTTGGAAAACGGAATTCAAATTTCTATCGATTGTGTTGTTGTTGTAGCTGCTTCTGCTGCTGTTGTCGTGGTGGCGAGAGGCGGCGGCCACACCGCTATAGACAAGCGACAATATCAATGAGTTCACGACGGCCGTCAGCCGCGGTGACCGATGGCGTCGAGCTTGGACGCGTGGAAAGGTCCGGTTCAGTCTTCGAGGAAAAAGACCAAGAGGGCACGCTGTACTTTGGCCCGGACTGTTCTTCCGCCGCACAGTCTCGGCGACCAAGTGTTGCGCTGGATGAATCCGAAGAACTGGTGGACGGACCCGCCGAAGAGGAAGGCCCTAACAAATGGGAAGATCCAGACGCGCCGCCCGATCGTTGGCACTGCACCTACCTGGCATTCTTGTTCCTCGGTTCGGGATTGCTCCTCCCATGGAATGCCTTAGTCCAGAGCGCTGGTCTCTTCGTGTCCGCGGCGATGTTCGGAGCTTGCTCAGACATCGTCTTCGTGCTGACATGTGTCAATACACTGGGCACTTTGCTGGTGATGGGCATCATGCTGTACGTGAATGGTCGCTGGAAGTGCAACGGCAGGTTTTTTGTGGCGGGAGGCTTCTTGTGCAGGTGCAGTGCTTGCCGTGTTACCGATGACCTGCGTGTTCTCGTCGCTGACGTTTAATGCGTTTGTGTTTCCAGATGCATTTGCATCGCAGTGTTTGCTTTCGCCGGCACCGACTTGTCGTACGCGTCCTGTGTGGCGTTGGTTGTCATCAATGGCATTGGTGGCGGGTTCTCACAGAGTTCATTGTACGGCTTGAGTGCTGTTCTTCCCCCGAAATTCACACAGGCAACCATGTTTGGCAACGGCTTCTCAGGTGAGGCCTTTGCAACGCCGGCGCGCATTGAATCGTCCGTAGTTGCCTGGTCATCGAATTTTGCTTTATCAACGCGTAGGCGTATTCACCGCCGTGGTATACTTCGCCATTGCCGGCACATACACCGCGGCATATACCGCTGCAGTTGTACGTCCCGCCCCGATCGATTACGGTCTCCAAATCGCGACACCCGTCCTTAACATGTTCTTTGACAGGCAACGAACGAATCAGCGACGACAGTAGCAATCGATTATTTGCCTGCGATTGCGAGCTCCGCTTCAATCCTGTTCTATGTCGCGTACGTTGAAGAGCTGTGTGCTTGGGGATGATCTGGAGCGAACCATCACACGGCGACTACAAGCGTGTTGAACTTTATGCTGCTGTGGCGCTCTCGCTGTGCTGATGTTTCAATTGCAGTGCTATTATTTCGGGAGCTTGTTTCATGCTGACCCTTCTTCTCCCAAAGTTCCCCGTGTGGGTCTACTACAACAAAAAAGCGCGGCGAGGCCAGGACAAGGGTGACGACGTCGCCGAGTCCAAACGTACGGCTTCGTAGCAACGCATCGCGCTTCACGTTGTTATATTATCTGACTGCGTTGCCCTGCTTTCGCAATCGCACGCGTGACCTGTGCACTACAGGTGAGCCCGAAAAGCTGCCGGACGGAACACTCGCACCAGACGTCCGAGGGTGTGCGCGCGTGTCGTGGGTGTGGAAGAGGATGTGGATTCCGGTAAGCAAAACAAGCAATTGTATGCTTGCGACTCGGCATCCGCCATTCGACCCTAATCACTTTGGCCCGCGTGAACAGGCATTTTCCGTCTTCTTCACTCTGATGATCTGCATTTCCGTGTACCCGGGTATGTCCACGCACACGAAATTGCTGCCGCTGTCTACGCTGACGCCCCGTGTTGTTGACGGATCTGCATGCGTGATGTCGTTTTCGTAGCCGTTATCATTGAGACCGAGCCCGAGGAAGAAATGTAAGTCTTCTGCAGCCAGGGACGATGTTTGTGCTCTTGTGTCGTGGCGCTCAAGCGTGCTCATACGTGTTGGATAGGACGGGCATTCTGTTGATGTCCAACTGGATCGTCGCGATTTACACAGTTGGTGATGCGTTTGGACGAATGATTCTTCAATGGTGCGCGTTCCGCGTCATGTCGTTCCGACTCGTGCGGGGACGCTCGACTGACTCGTGCGGGGACGCTCGACTGATTTTGCTCTGTACATTGTTCGCTTTCTTCAGGTCGTGCTTTCAGATCAAACACGCTCGTTGGACGTGGATACCGGCAGTGTTCATGATCACATGGTTTGTGCTTTCGTTTCTGTCTGGGCTCAACTTCTTCGGAAACGGTGCGTTCGATTCCTCGTCACTTGCTTGCTCAACACAACTCGGGTTTGATGTCACCCGCACTCATCCGATTCGATTGCTTGCAGACATGGTGACGTACACCATCTCCTTCCTGTTCGCGACGTCGAACGGGTTCTCCAGCACGAACTGCATGATGCTCGGTACGGTCGACAATGATCAACCTTGTCGCTGAGTCACGTCGTGTGTGTGTCCGTTGCCATCGCGCTTCATAGTTGTTTCTTTGCGCGCAGGGCCGACGACGGTTCCTCCAAGCTTCCGTTCGCTCGCTGGCAACATCATGGTAAGTTGAACGAACACAAACACATGACGGTGTCTATTTGTGTCGGTTCCTCAACATTCATCCTTTGTCGTAGGTGTTCTGTCTTTTGTCCGGAATTACAGTTGGATCCTGCATTGGAGTCGGGCTATCGTATGCTATCATCGGAAGTGACACGTCGTGCAACGCCACAGTGTGAGGGTTGCGCTGCTCCTGCCGCAACTCTGCTAGTTTCTCAGTTCGGGTAATTTGCTACCTGACGTTTACTAAAGTGCTAATTTTGACCTAGAGTCATCTCCGGGGGGTAAACCTCCGCTCTTCGTTGCGTCTGGGCACAAATACTATTGCCTTGACGCAGTACCAGCGATCCGATGGTCACCGTCCTTGCGAATCTGTGCGCCTGCCCAAGCGCAACATTCATCACCACAATCTTCATTATACAAGTTGTCACCACCACCACCACAGTCGTGATAATGAAAGTCACATAGGCTAATTCAGCATCACCATCATCATTATCATCATCATCATCATCATCATCATCACCATCAACATCATCATCATCGCCGTCGTCGTCGTCGTCGCCGTCGCCGTCGCCGTCGCCGTCATCATCATCACCATCAGCAGCAGCAGCAAGCATCAACATCAGCAGCAAATGCAGCAGCAGCGCTGCGGCGGCGGCGGCATCCGGCATCACCACTCACCAACAACCAACAACCGACAACAATAACAACCAACAACGTCACTACAACCATCGCCCACGACGACGACGACGACGAAGCAACGCAACGACGACGAAGCAACGCAACGACGACGAAAGCAACGACGGCAGCGGCAGCTCGATGATGAATGAAGATCATCATCATCATCATCGCAACAACGATGTACTACGTCGTCGTTTGTCGTTCGCCGTTCGTCGTTCGTCGGTGATGCGCTGAACCACCAACACGCTGTCAGCAGTTACTTTTCGTCGTTCGTTCGTTCGTTCATCGTTCGTCGTTCGTTCGTCGTTCGACGTTTGAAGTTTGAAGTTCGCCGTTGCATCGAATCTTTCGTTGCCGCGTCGTCGGTTGCTTCCAAAGGGACCAAAAGTCGCTGTCAATGCCAATGTCAATGTCGACAATGCGGCTTTTTGCCAGCGCAGTCAACAGAGAGGTGCAAGCAGTTGAAACGGATGCAAGCAATGCCGTGACGCGATGGAGAGGTGGATGCATCGATGGGATGCCGACAAATCTGGTCGCTGCACCTTCCTTGTCGTGCTTTCAGAGTGCTTAAGAGCGGAATGAAGTGCACTTGCTTGAAACTGTGCGAGGCCCAGGACCACAGAAGAGGGGCAGTGAGAATGTGGTGCGGTTGTTGTAGGCACCGAGGAGTGCTGGCTTTCGTTGGGTGGTTGCGGGAAGAAGAATTGCGGGCGGCATTCTTTAGCGGTGTATTTTTTTTGTCGACATGAAAAAGTATCTTCAGTCAACACAACTGAGTTGGAAGGGCACCTTGTTTGTTTGAAGACAAACGCCGTCCACAATTTTCCAAGTGTATTGTTCGGCTGCGAGACGTCGCAGTTAGTTTCCGTGTGATCGGGGAGTAAGGACCACGCCCGGGCGCTGGTGCGGGTGCGAGTCGCAGCATGTTTCGTGGGGCAGCGAAGAAAAAGAGTGGTGGACGCAAGAAGCTGTTGGAGGAGGCCCGCAACAAACGGTGGGTTGTGCCAAGTGTGTGCAGATGCACCGTATTTGACGTCTCGTTTATTTTCTACAACTGCGTGCATGTGTTTGTGTGTTTGTGTCATATTAACCAGAGCACAGCGCTCCGCGCAGCGTTCGAAGCGCGTCGAGGCAGACAAAAAGGAGGCCAGACAGCGCAATGCAGCCACGAGGCTCCAAGCGATGGCGCGAGGGACAATGATGCGCAAACACCACACCGCAGATCTTCTGAAACAGTTTCAAGAGCAAATCGGGAAGCTGGAACAGGTCAAAGCGTTGATGTCAAAGCTAAAGGTGCCGTTCCAGCCTCCATCCGAATCCGTTGCTGCGCTCGTCCGCACTTTCCTCGCGATTCGAAAGAGAGCAGCCCCATCGTTCTCCACAACTGCCGGCAAGAAGTTGCTGGAGCAGTTGTGCCCTATCGTGCTGGCGTCCGTACGAAGCAACGATGAAAAGTCCAACATTTTATGCTGGACACCGAGCAAGCGGTGCTACAGATCGGGCGTGGCGTACATGATGGCTTTAAGGTGAGTCCAAAACTGCGCTGCCACCTCCGCTTCTAAGTCCGTCGTCGAGCACGTGTTGTGTTTGTCCACGGAAGCTCAATCCAAATGTGCGCGCGGTTTGTTGCAGACAACCATTGTTGCACCACGTCGGCACTCATGACAAGATGTTCCAACTAGCACTGCAACTGTGAGTATCGCGCTCTGCTGCGCATGCACATTCGCATCATCTTCGCATCGTTACATTCGGCTCGTCGACCACACATGGCCGGCCCGTGCGCGCTGTTGCAGGTTCGTCCCGATGGAGAAACCGCTAAGCGAAGAAACGAAAACCAACTCGAGGCGGGTCATTGAGGAAGCACGCGCTACGGTTCGTCAGTTGTGCCTGCAATGCATGCAATCACTGACAGGTTAACGAACTTGAACCTTGCTGTGCGTCTAATCCAGGTATACCTCGCGGCGCAGCGAGACATAGAGAGTGTCTTGCGGGACCTCAGGGTCTTCTTCTGCAGCTGCATGGAATCCCAGGTAGGTTGTGTGTTGGAACCCATGATGTGATGTGTGCACATAGAGAAACCTTCAGCATAATTCATTGTTGCAACGCTACGTGCGCCAGCTTAAGCAATCGAAGTCAAGTCACGTCAGCAGCAGTCGTGATCGGTGCGTTCGTGCGCGTCCTCGTGCACGTGACTGCCAGATCATGACCTTGCCGAGTTTGTTGCAACAGGTATAATCATGATCGCCGAGCCCAAGACAATGCAGCGTTCGTCCATCGTCAATGTTGAAACGTAGCCACCCGTCAGCGCCACTGAAGCGTTTCGTATGCGTGTCCATCCCAGCATGAAGACTGCAGTGACGCAGCTCAACACAAGCATCAATTTTGGAATGCAGTTTGTCGTCAAGGTGCTGCGGAGCGCCGCCGACCTCGACAAAGTAGGTCATGGTGTTGTGTGCACCCTTCGCCTCGCCGTTGCTCAAGCGAAGCGTTGGGTCCATTCTAGGCTTGGGAGTACTTCCGGCTGCAAATTTTATCCGTTCCTTGCTTGTTCGCCTCCGTCATAAAGTCCCTCCAAAGGGAAATGGTGCAAACACCGAAGTTCTCGCAGTTGCTCGCGAGTATCTCGAGAATGGCACGCACGCAGCAGTTTGGAGACTCTGACCTTCCGCGTGTGTCAGGCCGCTCAAAGTATTCTGTGCGGATCTTTCCAAACGGTGGCAGCGACGTATTTCTACTGGGCAATGTGCTTTCCTTGCGCGCGGTTTGTTCTCCCGACTCTGCGGCAAAGTTCGGTGTCGTTGACTCTCAACTCTGCCACCAATGTGCGTTGCTGCCGTGCGATAACAGGCATGCTGCGATGGAGGAGCGGACGTGACTGCCGCACTTCGTACGAAGGTTCGTGTATGTGCTCTCTCTGCACTGTCTGACGTTTTCCAGCGGTCGCTCAATTGGTTTCATTTGAACATTTGTCAGATTCTTACGTCGTGGGTAGAGGCCTTGCAGAACCTGTTGCGATGGGCACCTTCGGAGATCATTATGTCAGAGACGCCGTACTTAACACGGCACGATGGCAAAGGCACCGTGCAGGTACTTATTGTCAGGTGTCTGCATTTGCGCAGTGCACACCCCTTCATGCCTACCTGCTGGAAACCCTCTTGCCCAATTGTGTCAACTAGGCTGTAGCGCTTCCGCAACCACTCATTCAACAGGTTTCTTGAATTGAACTCGATTGCAAGGTTGAATTGGGCCGTGCCGTCAACTTCACTATGTGTTTGTGTGTTGCTTGGTAGATTTGGAGTTTGTATAGCACGTATACCGTCGCGTCGATCTACAGCGCGTGTTCTGGACCTATCACGGCCGCTCGATCCAAGAGCAATGCTCAACCTCGGCAACGCGCGCCGAAGAAGCGTGACAATGTCATCGACCGGTGGTTTCGCAACCTGTTCAAGCCAGCTGCCGCGACTGCATCTCCGGAACAACCTCGTGGTAGTTTGGAGGAACGCTTTTGGTCAGTGCAAGTGTGTTTGCAGCGATCACGTAGGTACGCACAACGTTGACCAACGCTGGCTGCTTTGTGCGAACAGGGTCCACGAAGCGTGCTCAGCAGCCACGCGACAGCGCTTCCATGCGCTGTGTGAATTCCTGTTTCTCATGTCCGGGGACTTGGGCACCAACACAGGGTCAAGAACGCCAAATTCCGCTGTGGTTGCCCAGCATTCTCAGCACGCGCGGCTTGCCAGCTTCCTCAACGCGGTGACATTCAACACCACGCTAACGCGTGACATTTGGTGGTACTTAGATTCCGCTTTCGACCTCGACGCGTTCGTGATGTCGTCTAAGCTTGACAAACTCCTCGAGGTGATCAACTACTTCGTGTCGCGGCTTGGAGTGTATTGCGTATGACTTCGGCATTCATCATTCAATTGCAAATATGCTCGCTCTTGCGTCCTAGGCCGAGCAAGCTGGACACCGGGGACTACTCTGTGTCGTCGCCGTCGGCTGCTTCTTTTTAGGAAGGCAATTGTTGGTGCGTAGAAGCTGTGGCGGGAACGTTGCGTGTGACCCAGACGACACAGCGACCTCATCCGTGTATCTTTTACTGTCAAGGTCATCGACGAGATTGAGATCCGCAATCACAGCAGACCACTTCCGCTGGATTTGCTCGGTCGAGCGGTGGAAGTACTCAAAGTGCTGCTGGTTCAGGTGTACTTGTTCCGCCACAAAATGTTCAAAGACGACGCTTCCGGAGGCGGCGGAAGCAAAGAGCAGACGTCGTCGCACACATCCTCCTTCTTCATAGAGCACTTGCTCCAAAGCATCAACTCGGTGCTGTCGAACTTGTCGGAGAGGCACGCCCGCAAGCCGCTCTTTGATGCTTTGCTCACAGGTGGGTCAACGCCCCCGCACGTCGTTATTTTTCGCGAAGACGTCGCTTCGCACTAAGTGGCGACTTTCACATTAGGCAACGAGGTAAAGCAATCCTTTTTCGCGCCGAAGAAGTCGCAGGTGCGTCGCATTCAGTAATGTTGAAGGCCTACCCGGCGCAGTGCCATTGACTGCTTCGCAACACGCACGTGCACACAACTAAAATTACTGCAGGCGGAACTCGAGAAAGAAAGCCGCGACTTGATTTGGAATGTGCCACCGACAGTGCTCAAGCTGCTACGCAGGGTTCGTTTCCGACCGACTTAACTGTTGTTGCTGTTGTTTGCCTCGCTGTTTGATAGCTGCGCCGTTTGTTGTGTTGTGTCGGGATGCAGAAAAAGGCGTGCTACGAAGAAGTGTTGTTCAATGCGCCGTTTTTGATACCGTTCAAAGACAGATTGGTAGGCAGGCATTTCACAACGGCGTATGCCCAACCGCACCTAACGTATCTTGTTTGATTACGCGTCTAGGGCTACTTTGAATCTCGAATTGCTGACGAAAAGAAACTGCACCAAAGAAGCCGTGGATTGGATGAGCAGGTATGGCCACCGACCTCCTGCTTTCCCGCTACATCACGGGAATATGCATCAACACGAAGTGTTGACGGGTTTTTGGGGGTCTAGATTGTAATCCGTCGGCACCATTTGTTCGACGACGCGTTCACTCGCTTCCGGCAAATCGAGGTCCTGAAGCGGCGGCTGCGCGTAAACTTCGTTGACGAATTTGGGAATTTGGAGGTACGTGAGAGAATAACTCTTCCACGCAGGGGCGAGTGGCGCACTTGAACAAGTCTCACTGGACCCCGCTGTCTGCACGCTAGGCTGGCGTGGACATTGGTGGACTTTTCAAGGAATTGTGGACGCAGCTTTCTAACTTGTGTTTTAATCCGGTTCGTGCGTGTTTCCGCGCCGGACGGAACTCCAATTCCAATGAGCAACTCGTCATCACCTGCTCGATTGCCGCGAATGCCAGGCCTACGGGCTGTTCGAAGGCACTAAGGACAACAGTGACCGGTTGTTTCCAAATGTAGCGGCTGCTGTGAGTTGATGGTGAAGGGTCGCGTTGTGACACACACCGACAGCTCTAAACGTTCGTGGTATGTATAGACGATCCACGGTCCAATGCACTTGGAATACTTCGAGTTCCTAGGCGCTATTCTGGGAAAGGTTCGAGCGCTCTCTGCGGCACCGACCGGACAGCTTAGCCTACGTCTGTATGGTATTGCTAAGCTGCGCAAATGTGTCCCGCAGGCATTGTTCGAAGGCATTGTCGTGCAACCTCTCTTCGCCCATTACTTTCTGCGTCGCCTCCTTGGTACGGACGAGCAGAGCGGTCTGCTCGTTGCCTGGACGTTGTCCCTGTTCGCTTGCCTCACATTCGCTGTTTTGTCAGGCAAGCACAACTTTCTGGACGACCTCCAGTCTGTGGACAGTGAGCTGTATCGCAACTTGATGGGATTGAAGGTACAACGTCGAGCATATTGTCATCGTGAAGACGCAACTTCCTGGTATTCATGTGCTCATGGTCAATCACTCACGCGCTGCACTGCAGACAATGGACCCCGAGGACGTAGAGGACATGAGCCTCGACTTCACAGTCACAGACACAGCCCTCGGCGTCAACAAAACTTTGAATTTACTTCCAGGGGGCGCAGGAATTGCAGTGACAGGGGTTCGACCGCCGTTCATCAACACTGGTGATGTTTGCAATGCTCTGTTTGTGACAGAGGTGCTGCATTGACGGTTTTTGCAGGCAAACCGGTTTCAGTACATTCAGTTGGTCGCCGACTACTACCTCGTGCGCAAGGGTGCAGCACAAACAGCTGCCTTTCTAAAAGGCCTTCGCCGACTGATATCCGTCGAATCGTTGCGTAAGTGTCCTTGCCGCCCGTGCCCGATTTCGTGTTCGATGCGAAGCCGTCCAAGCAGCGTGGCTCTTACCGTGGCGTTGTCACCCTGTCCCACATGCATCCTCTTGAAGGGATATTCTCGGAGCCCGAGCTACAAGTACGTCGCACTTTGCTGCCACAAAGACGTGCTCATAAATCGTACGCCCAGTGTAACACCACAGCGTTGATAATGTGCCAGGTATTGATTTCCGGCGTCGAAGGCGAGTGGGATCTGGAGGACCTGAGGCAAAATGTCATCTTCGAAGGCGGCTACAGTTCCAAGAGTGGAACGGTATGTGCCTTTTGTTGTGTCTTGCGGCAACCACCGTTTGGCTTCGAAGCGAGCATCGACTGGAATGACGCTGTGTTTTTGCGGTGTGCCTCGCGGGCGTTGGTGTACGCGTGTGTGCAGATTCGAAGACTCTTTTCTATCCTGAAGAGGGCGACCCCGAAGGACAGGCAGATGTTTTTGCGCTTCGTCACGAGGTTCGTCGCAATGTGCGTGTGTGTGATCTGTTGGTCGTCGCTCGCTTACTCTGTCGCTGTCAATGTGTGAAATCGTGCCGGGCAACAGTTGCGATCGCGCCCCTCGAGGAGGGTTCCGCAGTCTTCAACCACGCTTCACCATCCGTAGAGTAAGTTGTCAAATCGTTCCGTGTGTGTGCAATGCCAACCGTCGCACTTGTCGGCAGGGCTGCAACTTAACCTGTCGCCATGCGATTGCCATTCCTGATAAATGTAGGTCCGCTTGCAACGGGGGGAGGACCGCCTTCCCACGGCGGCAACATGCTTCAACGTGCTCAAGCTGCCCGACTACAAGACGGAAAAGGAGCTGGAGAAGAAGTTGCTGTGCTCCATACACTCCGGCACTGGGTTCAACCTGTCGTAAAGGCCAGCACGCACAGACGGGATCTCAAAGTCGCTATAGAAACTAATTTATACTTGTCGTTGAGTGGTGCTGCACAACGACGCTGGTCACACTGCTACTGCGACGACTCGATGCTGCGTCGGGTTGCTGTTATCAAAAAGGTTTATGCATGCGGGCACGCTGCCGCGCGCTCAGTGCCCGAAGCTCGGCGGCGGCGGAGGTGCGCCTCGCCCACGGCCCATCGGCATCATCATATTGCCTGCGGGGCCACCGATGCCGTGGATCGGCCCGGCCAGTCCACGGGGAGCTCCCATTCCGGGGACGATGCCACGGCCGGCCACTCTGCCCATTCCTGGCCCGACACCTGCAATTCTAGCGCGGTTGCCCTTGGACGGGGGAGGACCCTCGACCGTGAGCGAAATCACCTGTTCACCTCTGAGCAGCACGAGGCCCAAACTGCGCTTCTCGAACTTGTCGGCTTTGGCGAAGTCCGGCACGTTCTCCTCGCTGGCAGCTCCGCCCTTCTTTTTGATGGCACGGAACTCCTCGCAATCGCCGAGCACGAGGTTCATGTGCTTGTCGAAGGCCATGAAGGTGCCCACCAACGTGCGGCTGTCCTGGATTGTGACGCGCATGCGGTAGTTGATGTAACTCAACATCTTGCTCTGCTTTGAAAGCGACATCGTGACGTGGACGTGGACTTGGGGAGTCTACTCCGTCGAAACCGAGCTGCGACGTGGAGACCACGCGATTACCACGACAACAAGAGGCAGGAGAGAGTACGCACCACAGCAACAGCAACAGGCACACGCGCAATTAGGCTCGCCGACTTTGCGAGAACAGCGGGAGAGAAGCAGGAAGGAGACAACGACGGCACAACGAAAAGAAACGACAACGAACGAAAACAAACAAAAGCAGACCCCCGAAAAGAGCACGCGAACAAGCTCGAAACAAACGACAACAGCGCGACGAGGTGGCAGGCCTGTTAAAACCAGCCTCGTTTGTCGCCGTCCGGAACCACACGCAGGTCCGTTCCACCAGAGTGCAATGACCAGACCAACTCTCAACAACGACGACGACGACGACGACGACGACAACAACAACAACAACACACTTCGCTGTCGACGACGCGTCAGAGTGACGTCGGCTCTACCGATGGACGCACACGGCGAACGCACAAACAAGCGGCGGCGTGGCAACTCCAACCCTGGCAACTCTGGCAATGCACGCACGTGCTTCACGACCTCGCCGCGCTGTAGGCAAACAAAGTCTCAACAACGACCACAGCGCATCAGACACGGTGACGGACTGACGATCGAGGATGCGTCGGTGGTCGACTGTGGTCGTCAAAAAGAGCGGACAAGGGCAGGTGATCTGGGTCGTCGTCGTCGTCGTCGTCGTTTGTCGTC
>ENA-OWNT01004470-OWNT01004470.1-seawater-metagenome-genome-assembly--contig:-NODE-4470-length-12262-cov-4.194255_pt1 | contig 12262 bp, 11 predicted proteins | sample MGYA00238136_ERZ651165 | MGnify/ENA primary metagenome ERZ651165 (study PRJEB26861, sample SAMN08777766) | seawater metagenome | isolation source: coastal seawater | place: USA: Florida | collected... | reverse complement strand
GCCCGGCCCGGTCTTCAAAACCGGTGGGCGGCGGTAGCCCCGTCGTCGGTGGGTTCGATTCCCATGCGTCTCCGCCACTTGCACATCGAATATCAGTAATTTCAATGGCTTGCGCTTGGGGCCCTGGGCTCGATTCCTCCGGGACCTCACACGAGCCACACGGAGCGACATCGAGAGACATCGACGGGCATCGAGCGGTCGCCGCCCGAAGCCGGCTGGTCAGCCCGCCTCCGGCTCCAGCAGATCCTCCAGCGCGTACCAGGTCTTGTGCGGGATCCGCTCCTCGTCGAAGTAGCGGAGCACGACCTCGACCGCGTCCTCGTACCGCTCGATGTTCAGGGCTCGGAGCAGGAACCGGACGTCGGCCTCGTCGCGGAAGCCCGCGCCGATCCGCATTGCCGCGCACTTGAGCGCGAGCAGGTACTCCGGCTGCGCCGTGAATACGGCCAGGTTGGGCAGGTCGAGGTAGCGGTCGAAGTCCCCGCGGGGACTCAAGAACCCTTTGACGCCGTCGTTCAGCCAATCGGCAGGGACATCGGCCTGGAGCGCGACGCGGGCCGCGGCCTCGCGAAGCTCCGAGGTCGGCCGGAACAACGCATCCACATCGCGGGTCGACGGACGCGCGTCGAACACCAGGCACATCACCGCGCCGCCGACCAGGTAGAGCTCGCCGCGGACCCCGATCCGTCCCAGCTCCTCGTTCAGCAACTCGAAGAGCCGTCGGATGTCGTCGCTGGTCAGCTCGATCCGCTCAGACACGGTCACCCACCCCGGCGTCGACGAACAGGTTGCGGCGCCGGAACGCGACCGGCGCGCTCAGCAGCAGGTGTTCTCGGACACGCCGCAGCTCGGTACCGAACCATGGGCTGGGCAGCGGCGCGACCCTCGCTGTCCAGGGCGGCGGGAGCTCCCCGAGCCGATCTGCCGTCTCTTCGACCAGAGCAGCGAGGTAGTTCGCCGTGAATCGCGAGAGCCCTTCGACTTGTAGGTCTCGTACCGCCGCCTGGAAGTCGACCCTGGTCCGTCTCTGCAGCAGCTCGATGATCTCGGCCCAGGCGGCAGGCGACCCGTCGGCGTCTGCCCTGCGGGCCAGGGCGGTCAGGCGCTCGGCGGGCTCGGGGAACAGCCGGGCGAGAACCCACTCCGACATGCCGACCCCGGCGCGTCGGGCGGCGGTTCGGATCGCCTCCTTCTGCGACTCCGAGACGCGAATCTGGAGCTGGTGATTGCGGCTGCTCATGGGGAGAGAATCGACCCGGCGAGGCCCGTTGTCAATACAGTGTATTGACAGCGACAAAGGCCCGGTCACCAGGGACCACACAGGGTCCACACAGGGGCCACACGCCCCGCGCCCTTCGGCGTTCTTCGACGTTCCTCCAGGTTGCCCGGTGCTCCGTAAACACCCGCCATCACACGGGATCAACCCGCCAGCCCCCACTGCGCCGACCCGCTGGTCTCTCGCATGGGTCTCCGCCAGCACGACAACAAGAACAAGTGCTTTCAGCCACTTGGGCCTTCAGGCTCCAGGCTCGATTCTGTGGGACCACACAAGGCCCACCAGTAAGCGGTTGGCCCGGTCAGCCCTCCCACCACACGTCGTACGCGGTGCTCCCAAAGACCAGCCCCTCTTCCAGGTGCTCGGTCCAGGCGGGGTCGGCCACGGTCGCGCGCACGGTGAAGTTGTGGCACCGCGCCCAGCGCAAGGGAAGCCAGCGGAGCATCTGGTCGCTCGCGAGTGACCCGCCCACCGCGGCGGCGATCTCCGCCTCGCGCCGTCCCAGCTCGGCGTCGCTCTCGACGTTGCGCCGCTCCACGAGCTCGCAGCGGGTCACGAAGCGGCCGATGTTCGCCTCCATCCACTTCTCGTCCACGAACCAGTCCTCGTGCTCTGCGGCCACTTCCCGCAGCGCGGCGTGCAGGGGGCACGCCTGCCACGTCGATCGCAGCCGCTCGGCCTCGCCCCGTCGCAGCTCCTCCGAGCCGTCCAGCGTGTGCCAGCTCACGTCGCTGCTCAGCGCCTCTTCGAGCAGGAGCAGGACGAACGAGCGCGAGTCGCACAGGTCGGAGAGGCCCCCCGCGGTGCCCGTCAGACAGTTGAAGTCGACCTCAACGCCCTGGAGACGGTCGATGCGGACGTAGAAGGACTCCGAACTCATTGCTGGAGCATAGCGCCCGCCCCGTGGACGAATCGTCGACGTCGCGAACGTCCAACCAACCCTGCCGGGCGGCGCTCAGATCACTTCTCGCCGTCGTCATCGATGTTCGACAGTCTGTCGAACTGCTTCGCCCACGAACGAGGAGGTTGAAGGCACATTCCGTCGCGACGCACGAAGGCGCAGACGGTCCTCAAGCGGTTGCTGCGGCAGAAGTCGGGGTTCGTGTGCCGGCAGCCGACGGTCTGGGTGGGCGTGTCGGAGGCGTGCGGCGGCCTCCAGAATGGGCCGTCCGAGGTCATCGTGGATCTCGTCGCCGAACCGGAACCCTGCCGCTCGAGAGGGCGTGGAGGAGGCTCGGCGACGGCCCGGCCGTGATCCCCAGACCGTCAGTCGACCTTCGGAACAACCGGCCCGCCGGCCTTGGCCTTCTTCTTGGCCTTCTTCTTGGCCTGCTTCTCTTTGGTGGTGAGCTTCTTGCCCTTGTTCTGCTTGCGTGGTGACTTGTCGGACATTGGGTCGCCTGTGGCCCGCTGGGTGCTTCGGCCACCGGGCGACGCGAGAAGCGATCGGTGGTGGGCGCCCCGAGGAGTCGCGCTACCCGCAGCACTGTACGCGCATCGACCCGGGCCACCGAGATTTCCTCGTCCGAGGCCCGACGCGGCGGCCGCCACACCACATCGCCCTCCTGCCCCCGGGTGCTCCGCGCCTCGAAGACATGCACGCGGCTGCCGACCGCGGTGGCGGAGATGGCGCAGCCTCCGGCAGCTCCAGGGTCAGCGCGCTGTTGGCGAGGTCGGCGTCAACCTCACACCCTGGCTGGGTCTTTGAAGAGGCCGGCGCTGATCGGCGGCGCCCTCGGAGAGCGCCCCGGGCTTCAGCCCAAGGCGCCCCGCCGAGGGCGCGCGGTGGTCGCGTTCGCCGCCCGCGGGCTTACAACTCGCAGCTCACCTGGACGCCGCCCCGGCAGCGGTCGCTCCCGTAGCCGCCGTTGGCCGTGCTGCTGCCGGTGGTCCACAGGTCGTCGTCGCCGCTGCCGCCTTCCAGCGTGTTGATGCCCAGGTAGGACCTGAGATCATCGTTGCCCGCTCCACCGCGCAGGACGTCATCGCCGGCGTCACCGTCCAAGTCGTCGTCGCCGGCGCCGCCAACGAGCTCGTCGTCGCCATCGCGTCCGTACAGCTCGTCGTCGCCGAATCCGCGCCAGGAAACTCGAAGATTCCTAGAACGAGGCCGGCGCTGAGCGAGGCGCGCTCGATGCCGCAGACAGCCTCGGCGGTGCCCGCGAACAGCCGCGCCCGCTCCTCTTTGGGCTTCGATCCGACGACCGCCTGGAACGCCCGCAACAAGGTCGCCAGCGGCACCGCCGGCTTGCCGGAGATCCCCCCGCCGATGATGACGACGTCTGCGTGAATCGCGCGTGTGCTGGGCATCTCGCCTTCAGGACGGAGCCGACCGTCGACCCACCCTCTCTTGCGACAAGCGCCGGTGAAGTGCGCCAGGCGGTCGCGATGCTTTTCTCCGGGGGCCTCCACTTCGCCTCCGAGCGGGGATTGAAGGACAATCCGCGGGTGGGCATGACCTCCCATGCGCCGTTCGATCTCGACGGCGTGCTCGCGCTCCGGGAGCTCGCCGAGCGGGGCTCCATCCAGGGGGCGGCGAAGGCGCTCGGCGTGTCCCGCGCGACGATCCGCAGACGCCTCGAGGCTCTGGAGGCGGCCGCCGGGGCGCCGCTGATTCACCGAGGCGAACGTCTGCAGCTGACCCCGTCGGGAGCCGTCCTGCTCGAACGCGGAGCAGAGCTCCTCGCCGCCGCGGACGCAGCCCTGAGGGAGGTGCGCGACGCCGCGTCGGAGCCGACCGGGCTCGCCCGTATCGTGATGCCCGTCGGCATGCAGCTGCAGCTGGTGGCCGAGCTCTTCGCGGGAGCCCAGCGGGTCGCCCTCGACGTCCACATCGAGCTCTCCGAGGTCCCGGACCCCGCCGGCAGCTTCGGTCCCGCCTTCGACCTGATGTTTCACTTCGGGCCTCCGCCCAACGACGCAGCGCTCTACTCCCGAGTCGTCCGCCGAGCTCCCGTCCGCCTGGTCGCGTCTCCGGACTACCTGGACGCGCGCGGGACGCCGCAGACCCCCGACGACCTCGCGTCCCACACCCTGCTGATCTGGCAAGGGAGCGGTCACCCGGCGACCGAGGTGCAGACGCGAGCCGGCGGCGCGATCCGGGTCCAGCCGTGGTTCGCGTCCCCCAACATCAACCTGCTGCGACGGCTCGCCGCGCTCGGCTGCGGGATCGCCTATGCACCCGATGGTGACATCGCGGACGAGCAGGGCGTGGGCCCGCTCGTCCCGGTCCTCCCCGACGCCATCGGACGGGACGAGGCGCTCCGAGCGACCTCGCCGCTGCCGGGCCGGGTGGATCCCCGGGCCGCCACCTTCGCGCAGCGCGTCCACGCGTTGCTGGAGAGCTGGCCGGAGGTGTAGTCGGAGGTGCCCCGGAGATGGCGGATTTCTGCCGCTGGCTGGCTCGTTCTCCGACACCTCTGGAGGCCCGCGCGAGGGCCGCCGCCGCTAGGCTTGGCCCTCAACGACGCAGGGTCCAGCGATGTCCCCCTCCCCCGTGACCCACCTGCTCGCTCGCGCCCGCGACGGTGACGAGTCCGCCGCAAACGCCCTGGCTCCCCTCGTCTACGAGGAGCTGCGCAAGCTCGCGGGTTCCCACATGCGCAACGAGCACCGGGCCCACACGGTGCAGGCCACCGAGCTCGTGGGCGACGCCTTCATGCGGCTGGTCGGCGACGCACGCATCGATTGGGAGAGCCGCGGCCACTTCTATGCCATCGCCAGCCGGGCGATGCGCCAGATCCTGGTGGATCGCGCCCGCTCCCGGGCCCGCCAGAAGCGCGGCGACGGCGCCCGCCACGTGCCCCTCGAGGACGTCGCGCTCTCCCTGTCGGCCGACCGGGACGAGGACGTCCTGGCGCTGGAGGATGCCCTGGCGGGCCTCCAGGAGGTCGACCCGCGGCAGGCGGAGATGGTCGTCCTGCGGTTCTACGGCGGCCTCAGCATGCAGGAGGTCGCCGACGCGCTCGGGGTGTCGAAGCGGACTGCGGACCGGGAGTGGGCGCTGATCAAGGCGTGGCTGCGTCGGGAGCTGTCGCGGTGACGATCGCGGGGGCACGGCGGCTTCGCGACGGCGGGATCCCCGCTCGCGAGGAGCTCGTCCGGGAGATGGGGGAGACCCGGTGATCGCGCCGATTCGCTGGCTCGGCCGCGTGGTCGACCTGGGGATCGACGAGACGACCGATCCGGTCGAAGCCAGACACGTTCGCGTGACCAACACCGCCTCGCTGCTCGGCGCGGTGAGCATCGGCGCCTGGGTCCCCATGGCGGCGGCGGCCGGTCACGTGCCCTCGGTCGTGGAGAACACGCTGGCGTGCCTGGGCTTCTGCTTCGCCATCTACCTCGAGCATCGGCGTCGACACGTGCGCGCCGTCAGCCTCACCCTGGGTCTCTCGCTCTTTCAGCTGGCCTGGGCGACGGTCCTGTTCGGGTTCGCGTCCGCCTCGCCCCTGTTCTTCGTCGTGCTCGCGGCCGTTCCGTACCTGATGTTCCACCGGCCGCAGCGCCGGCTCGCCACCGGATACTCGGTGTTGAGCGCCTCGCTCCTGGTGCTGTCCGTCGCGTGGATCGACCAGCTGCCGCTGCGGGTCCAGCTCGGGGATCCGCGCGTTCAGACCGTGTTCAACACGGTGTCGGCGATGACGCTCCTGGTCGTCGCGATGTCGGCGTTCGCGCGCATCGTCGACCGCTCCGAAGATGCGCTCAAGGCCGAGCACGCCCGCGCCGAGTCGCTCCTGCTCAACGTCCTGCCTCCGTCCATCGCCCGTCGGCTGCAGGACGCGCCCGACGAGGCCATCGCCGATCGGTACGAGGATGTCACCGTCCTGTTCGCCGACATCGTCGGGTTCACGCCGCTCTCGGACCGGGTCAGCGCCGAGCGCACCGTCGAGCTGCTCAACGAGGTGTTCGGCGCCTTCGACGCCCTCTGCGAGGAGGCCGAGGTCGAGAAGATCAGGACGATCGGCGACGGCTACATGGTCGTCGCTGGTGCTCCCGAGCCCTGCGCGGATCACGCACTGCGCCTCGCCCGGGTCGCCATTCGGATGCGCGACTGGATGGCCTCGGACCCGACCGGCGAGGGCCTGCAGGTCCGGATTGGGCTGAACACCGGGGACGCGGTCGGGGGGATCGTCGGCACCACGCGATTCCACTGGGACCTGTGGAGCGACACCATCAACACCGCCGCCCGCATGGAGTCCCTCGGCGAGCCGGGACGCATCCACATCACGCAGGCGACGCGGGACCGGATCCACGAGCAGATCGCGTGCGCGTCGCGCGGCGTGGTGGAGGTCAAGGGCAAGGGGCCGATGGAGACCTTCTTCGTCGGCTAGATCCGAGCGCGGCTGCGCGCGGCGTGCGCCTGCGGCCTGGGCCAGACAATCTTCGATCACCGTGGCGCACTTCTCCGAGCCTTGACGCAGGGGGTGTTGAGGGCGGCCTCCTGCCGCTCCCGACTCGGAGGAACCCATGACCAAAGCCACCCACACGTCCGACCCTAAGCTTCTCACCATCCTTGCCGGCGCCCTGCTCGTCCTCGCCCTCGCGCCCTCGGCCGCCAGCGCCCAGCAGGCCAACAGCTACAAGGTCGCCATCAAGGCGGAGAGCGGCCTGTACCTCCGCGGCGACACGTCGCACTCCCTCGCGTTTGACAGCGCTGAGGTCGGTCCCGCCGAGACCTTCACGGTCATCCACACGGCGGAGGACAAGCTGAAGTTCCGTGCGCCCGGGGGCCGGTGGCTCGTGGCCCCCGGCGATGGCAGCCCCGCCGAGCCGATGGTCGCCGCCCCGCACACCCACAGCGACGCGGAGTCGTTCCATACGCTCGACGGCCGCGTGCCCATCTCCACGTGGCGCGCCCTCATCGCCGACGCCCCGGGGCGGGCCTGGTACGACCACGGGCAGCTGAAGACGCGCGTCACGAACTCCGACTGGACGATGGACCGGTTCATGCTCGAGCCGGTGGGCTTCAACGTCCGGTTCCTCGACCCCAATGGCCACATCGACGAGGGCGGCGGGAACTGGCGCTACCTCGGGGACCTCGTCGTGTACCTGGGCGACGGAGGCCGGGTGAGGATGAACGACGCGCGCGTGGCCTACCGCCGCGGCGGCTGGGGGGAGTTCGAGATGTTCCGGGGGCGCGTGACTGGTCCCATCGTGGTCCTCGACGGGCTCCTGAACCCGCTGCGGCCGTTGGCCGGCAAGGAGGTGACCTTCCGGCTGCGCACCGTGATGTCCAGCGACGGCCTGCCCCTGGACCGGAACGTGGACATGCTGCGGTTCTCCGTCGCCGAGCCGACGACCGTCGGCGCCCTGGAGATCGGCGCGGGGTCGACCTGGGTGATGGACCACCGCGACGGAGGCGTGTGGATCCGAGGCGACATCGACGTTTCCGGCGACGTCGCCGACCGCTACGTCAGCACCGGCGGAGCCTTCGGCGACGACCTGGTCGTGGGCGGGGCGCTGGACCTGGTGCTGGGCGGCAGCCTGCTGTCGATGACCGGACCGACGGTGATGGACGTCGCTCCGAACGCCTTCGCGGACGGTGATCTCGCGGTGCGGGATCTGACGGCGGACGCGGTGTCGCTGGTCGCCCACGGTCACGCGATCACCGTGCAGGGCGACGCGTTCCTGGACCTGGACGGGGCCGTGCGCGCGAACGGGGACCTGGCGTTCGACCTGGCCGCCGACCAGGCCCAGGTGCTCGCGGCGAGCGGCGAGGACTACGCGCTGTCGGACGTGACGGGGCGCATCGCGGACGACATCGCCCTGGACGGGACGGCCGCGCCGCGCATCGTGACCGTCGACCAGCTGGACCGAGGCTACGGAGACACGCTGGACATCGAGCTCGTCCAGGAGATGCCGCTGACCATCGAGGGCGACGCGGTGCTGGTGGGGACCTACACCAAGGTGGACGAGGGGGCGCTGGCCTACCTCGGCGTCGGGGACCTGGCGCGTCGCTGCCCGTTGACGCAGTACCTCTCGCTGACCGTCGGCCGACCGCAGGGACCCAGGATCCAGGGCCTCATCAGCTGCGACCACGGCTACGGCGACTACACCGACAACGACGCCAACGTCACGTTCGAGCCGAGGTCGAGCGACGCCACGGTCTCCCCCTGGCACCGGGCCGAGGTGACGTCGTCGGTGACGTCCTGGGGCTACGACAGGGTCGACTCGGTCATCCTGTGGACCGGCGAGGACATCGAGATCGTCGACTCGGTCCTGGACTACGAAGGCACCTCGGTCGACCTCGTGGTCGAGGACTTCGGCGGCGAGCAGAAGATGGGCTTCTGGGACCAGGGCATCTGGCGGCGCATCTGGTAGCTCCCGCCTTCACGACCCAGCCACATCGTCCCCCGGGGTCGGCTCGCCGGCTCCGGGGGACGCGCTTGGGGAGGCCCTGCTGAATCGCGGCCCATGGGGCCACGCGGGCCGCACGCTCCATCCTTCCGCTGACTTGTGCGGGCGACGGGTCTCTGCTCCACTCCGAACGGGAGGGGAACGCCTTGCAGATCCGTCGGCTGATCACGCTGACCGTCGTCATGACCATGTTCGTTTTGTGTCTCCCCGCCGCCGCGTCGGCCGAGGTGGTGCCGGGCGACGTCTTGACGGAAGTGCGTCGCCTCGGAGAGACCATCGACGCGTTGGCGGATCGAGACGTCGTCGCGTCCGCGCGGATCGACGTCGCGGGCGCCCAGCCTCGGGAGGTCTGGTTCCAGGCGCGTGAGGTCTGGGGGCTGGCGGACCGGCTGGCCCTCGAGCAGACCGGGACGCTCGGCGAGCCGCCGCTGCTGCCGGCCCAGGACATCCGCCCTGCCGATGTCCGCGCGGTCGTGCTGGCGGCCCAGGCCAGGCTGGACCGGGTCGCGGCAGCCCGCGGCGTCACGACGCCGCCCATCGGAGATCCCGCCCCCCGCACGACCACGCCCACCGACGTCTTCGCGGCGCTCCTCGTGGCGGGCGAGCGGCTGGTCAGCCTGCTCGCGTCGCCCCCCGACGCCGGGGACGCGTGGCGATCGGCCACCCAGTGCGTCATCCTCGGCGGCCGGCTGCTCGCGGCGACGGGCGTGGAGCGGCGCATCCCCGACGAGGGCACACCCGACGCGCTCGACGGCCCGGCCCTGAAGTCCCTGCTCGTCTCGTTGATCGACCGGACGGCAGCGGCGGTGCGCGCGCGGGGGCACCGCGTGAGTGACCTGACGCTGAGGCCAGGCACCGCGCCCGATGCCGCGCTCGTCGTGCAGGTCATCACCTGGGTCGAGTCCGAGCTGCGGTTCCTGGTCCTCGATCAGGGGGGCGCCTCCGGCCCCGACGCCTGGGACCCCGGCGTCGTCGAGCTCGGCGAACTCGCGGCGCGGCTGACGGTGCTCGACGCGCAGCTGTCCCAGCTCGGGGACCTGAAGGTGGCGCCGTGAGCGGTGGGCTCCGCCGGCAGCTCCTCCGTTCCCACGGGGCGGTGGCCGCCCTCGGCGTGGCCCTGCTGCTGGTGGCGACCGGACTGCTCACGGCTGAGTCGGTCGCCATCTCTTCCCTCACCCAGCGCTCCACCCCCGCGCTCAACGCCGTCACGGACGCGCGGAGCGGGGTGCGCGCGACCCTGGCGGCGCTGCGGGGGTGGCTCGCGACCGGCAACGAGGACCTCAAGGTCGCGCGCGCGCAGGCCTGGGACCGCGAGGTCTGGCCCTCCATGGACGCTGCGCAGGAGCTGCTGACCGGGGAGGGCCGGGCGCGCGTGGTCCTCGCCCGCCAGCAGGCAGCGGACCTCCTGGAGGCGCAGTGGTGGGTGGAGGATGCGGCGCACCGCCCGGGAAGCCGGCCGGCTCGGCTCCTGCTGGAGGAGCAGGTCGGGCCGCGCGCGATGCAGCTCCGCGAGCGGTCCACCGAGGCGATCGAGATCGAGCGTCGGTTGCTTCCCGACGCGAGCCGGCGCCGCATCCTGTTCGCCCTGGCGCGGCGGCCGCGGCCTACGCCGCCGTTCGAGCCGCAGAGGCGGACCCGACCGCGGAGCGGGAGCAGCAGTGGCGGGACCGGAGCGCGGCGCTCGTGTCTGCCCTCGAGCGGCTCGACGCCGCCGCGGGGCACGTGGCCCCGGCGCAGGCGGACGCGGTCCGCGCCATCCAGACGATCGCGCCGGTCTTCCTCCGGCAGTCCGAGCTGGTGCTCTCCGCCGCCGCCCGGGGGCGCGGAAGCGTGGCGGACCGGCTGCTCGCGACCGAGGCGGTCCCCCGCGCCGACGCCCTGCTCGCGACGCTGGAGGGGCTCCGGGCGGATCACCTGCAGGAGCAGGCCGCGGCGGTGTCGAGGATCCGGCGCCTCACGCGGGGCGCCATGGGAGCGTCCCTGCTCCTCATCGCGATCATGGCCATGGCTTCTCGATGGGTCGCGCGCTCCACGAGCCTCCCCCTGGTCCAGCGGGTCGGCTCACTCGGCGCCGCAGTCGAGGCGTTCGCCCAGGGTCAGCGGAGCGCGGCCGTGCCGGTGGACGGAGACGACGAGATCGCGGAGCTCGCCCGCGGCTTCGTGACCATGCGAGATCGCCTGGAGGCGGCGGCGGCGGCGCGCGAGGCGGAGCTCGCCCGCATCACAGAGGAGGCGGAGCGCAAGACACGGCTGGCGGACCTCGCGGCGGTCATCCGGAGCTGCACGTCGCCGGAGTCCCTCGCGCACGACCTGCTCGCCTTCCTGGGCCGCTCCGCGGACGCGGCCGTGGGGGCGCTGTGGCTCCCGTCCCCCGACGGGTTCGCGCTGGCGGCGCGGCACGGGTGGAGCGACGGGCAGCCCGAGCCTGGGGGGCAGCTGGTGACGGCGGCCCGGGATCGGCAGGAGCGCTGGCTGGAAGGGGTCGCGCCCGACCACCTGCGGGTGACGACCGGCCTGGGGGCGAGCCCGCCCACCGTCGTGGCCCTCCTGCCCCTGGACGCCGGGCCCACCGCGGGGGGCGTGGTCGAGCTGGGTTGGATCACCCCTCCGTCGGAGACCGTGCGCGCGTTCCTGCGCGACGCCGCCTTGCCCGCGGGCACCGCCCTGGCGCGGGCGGGCGCCGAGTCCGCCTCTGCCCGCCTGCTCCGCACCACCCAGGCCCAGGCCGAGGAGCTCCAGACGCAGACCGAGGAGCTGCGCGTCACGAACGAAGAGCTCGAGGAGCGAACATCGGCCCTCACCCGCTCCGAGGCCAGGATGCAGACCCAGGCCGAAGAGCTGCGGGTGTCCAACGAGGAGCTCGAGCGCCGTCAGCAGGAGCTGGAGGTGCGCAACCGGGACCTCCAGAACGCGTCGGAGCTCGTGCGCCTCCGGGCCGACGAGCTGGAGGAGGCGACGAAGGTCAAGAGCGAGTTCCTGGCCAACATGTCCCACGAGCTCAGGACGCCCCTCAACAGCATCCTGATCCTCTCGGAGCTGCTCGCGGAGAACCCGCAGGGCAACCTCGCCGAGAAGCAGATCGACTTCGCCCGCACGATCCACTCGTCCGGCGAGGATCTCCTCGGCCTCATCAACGAGGTGCTGGACCTCAGCCGCGTCGAGGCCGGCAAGCTGGAGCTCGACCTGGAGGCCGTGGATCCGGCCGCGCTGATCGCCGACGTGGCGGCCAAGCTGCGGCCCCAGGCGGACCGGGCGGGGGTGGAGTTCGAGGTCCACCTGCCCGCCGAACCGCTTCCGCGGCTGACGCTCGACGCAGCCCGCATCGGGCAGGTGCTGCGCAACCTGGTGGGCAACGCGCTCAAGTTCACGACCGAAGGCCGGGTGGACATCCGGGTGTCGGCGCCGGTGGACTGGCTGGTCATCGCGGTCGAGGACACCGGGCCCGGCATCCCCCCCGACCATCACGCGTCGGTGTTCGACGCCTTCCACCAGGTCGACGGGACCGTCCGACGGCGGTTCGGCGGCACGGGCCTCGGCCTGTCGATCTCGCGGGAGCTCGTCCAGCTGCACGGCGGGAGGATCGCGCTGGAGTCGACGGTGGGCGTCGGGTCCACCTTCACGGTCTGGCTG
>ENA-OWNT01004467-OWNT01004467.1-seawater-metagenome-genome-assembly--contig:-NODE-4467-length-12271-cov-5.004592_pt1 | contig 12271 bp, 11 predicted proteins | sample MGYA00238136_ERZ651165 | MGnify/ENA primary metagenome ERZ651165 (study PRJEB26861, sample SAMN08777766) | seawater metagenome | isolation source: coastal seawater | place: USA: Florida | collected... | reverse complement strand
CGTCGTCGTCGTCGTTGTCGTCGTCGTCGTCGTCGTCGTCGTCGTTGGTGTTGGTGTTGGTGTTCGTGTTCGTGGTACAGAATGAGACTACGACGACGACAATGGCGGCGGCGGCGACGACAACGACGGTTAATTAACGGTTTACGGTTTTGAACACTATACAACAACGACAACAACCCTTCGCCGACCAACCCTTCGTCCATTTGGTCGTTGTCATCTATGATGACAGTACGGGTAGTCGTTGCACCACGTGTTCTTCTTGCGCAAAGTAACCGTTGACTGACTGTGAGACTGTGCGCATCGGTGTTCGCGCGCTTTTTCGTGCTCTGTGGGGAGTGTTGAGCGGTGCGGTGCGGTGCGGTGAGTAGTGTGCCGTGCCGTGGTGTGCATGTTGAAAGTTGCAGGTGTTGTTTGTGGGTCTTCGTGCGCTGTGCGTGTGGAGGTGCGCGTGTGGAGGTGTTGGACGCGCTCGTGTCTCTCGGATCGTCTCTCTACATCTTGTTTGCTGTTCCTTGAGTGTCCACGTGCGTCTGTGCATGTGTATCTGTGCGCATGTTTGTGTGGCTCCAACCACCGTGTGCCACACGACGAGCGTGTGTGCATATGGAGGGCGTGCAATAATTTTGAGCGACGACCGATGCTTCTGCGCGTCAAATATTGAACACATACTTGACGCGATCACTGGACTTTTAGGTATTTCATTCATCTGCTGCTCTTCGGAGTTAAAAAGGTTGCGGCCTTTTCGTGAGTTTGCCTCGTGGAATGCGCATCGTTTCCGGTTGTCTTGCCCTGCATGCAGGGCTGTTCGTCGCTCAGGTGCAGCTCGCTGACGCGGCACGAGGCGCATGCCAGCTGGACCTTCTCGAGTACGGGTTGGCAGATGAGGTTGGTGAAGAATTGAGAGATTCTCGGCGAAAGTGGGGCTGCCAGTACTCCGGCACAGAATGCACTTTGGAAGAGGATCCCACCTCGGGGTGGACGACAGGCACCTGCACGTTGCTGAAATCGTCCGAGGACGGAGCGGACGGCGAGCGCTGCCAACCGAAACTCCTCACCCGAGAATTGGAGAAAGACATCGCCAAGGACATCGCCAAGGCTAAGCGAAAGTTCGGCTGCAGCGTCCAAGCAGTGACTTGTACCGGAAGCGGCGGCGTGGTGACATGCGATACCCAATCAGATCAAAGTGGGGAGGGCGCAGCGGAGCACCGCCGTAGCGCTCCCTCTGCTCCGCCGGGCGCGAGCGATGCGTGCAATCTTGGAATTCTCACTGCAAGTGTAGAGTATGAGCTCTCGGGAAAGGTGGGGAAAGCCCAGTCAAAGTTTGGGTGTCCGAAAGTGAGCGAGGTCTCCTGCCAGGTGGCTCCATCAACGAAGTGGGTCGACTGCGCACTGACGCTCGACGAAGAGGCAGCTGCAGCAGTGCCCTCTTCCTGCAACATGGACTTCCTCGCGCAGTCGGTCGCTGCAGAAATTGGAGAAGAACTCGCAGAAGCGGAGATCAAGTATGGATGCCCCGTGCCACAGACCGCAGTGTGCCGTCCCAGCGGAGCAACACGTGGCGCCATTTTTGATTGCACTCTGGAGTACGAAGAGACCGCAAGCGACGATAACAACAATGACGCACCCGACGCGGACGCCGCCGATGCGAGCGCAAGCGATCCTTCGTCGAAGGCCGCAGACGACTCGCCTGTGACTCCGGGTGGTGTGCAGTGGCACTTCCGGCACATGCGCGGAGCACATGGTAACCTGTGACACAGGGTTTGGTTGCCGATAACCATTGCCATCGTGCACTGTCCTACTCTCCAATCGGGCCGCAGTTTTACGATGTAGCTGTCGCGAACCACCGGCTTTCTTGGATGTTTGGGTTAACTTTTATATAACGACCACAATATGCGTGTCATCGCATCCATGTGCATGTACACCTACCAACAACGGCACTATCAAGAAAACGCCTGTCTACATGCAGCTTTCGTATCTTCTGCGACGCTGTGGTTGTCATCGCACGCCGTCCGTGGTTGTCATCGCACACCATACTTGTCATGACATGTTGTGAAAATGCTGGCCAAGGCTTCGATAAAACTCTGATAGGAAACCGTGAGCGAGTAAGACTGTGAGTCAGTGTAGTGTAGCAAGTAAGCAAGTAAGTACATGAAAGTCAATCAGTAATAAGTCAACCAGTCACAAGTAAGTCATTTTGAGGGTTTGGTAAAAAAAAGTCAGGGTAGTCTAACAAAGTAAGTAAGTCAGTAAGTCAGTAAGTCAGTAAGTCAGTAAGTCAGTAAGTCAGTAAGTCAGTAAGTCAGTAAGTACGTCAGTCAGCGAGGAAGGAAGGAAGGAAGGAAGGAAGGAAGGAAGGAAGGAAGGAAGCTGGGAGATCACATACATCGGCAAGGTCAATCAAAGGTCGATCAAGAGCTTACAGTGTTGTACCCCTTGGCTGGGTCGATGGTCGATGGTTGATCACGTACGTAAACCACTGCGCCACTGCGTCGTCGTCGATCCACAGAGTCGCACCTTAAATCATTACGATACACATGCGCTATCGGCATCTCCCGTTTCCCAATACCTGGGCGTTACCGTCCACAGAAAGCTCGCCGCTGATTGGTGGAGAGTGTGACTGGCTGGGAGGCGCGGCGCAGTCAGTCAGCCGCCCCCGCACTCACGCGCACTGAAGCTACGCCGATTGATTGTCAGTGCGTGGACGCCGAAGAGTGGGGTTTCACCAAGGTCGTCACCACCCAAATCAAACGCAATCGCCCGCGCGGTCATTGTACGGCTTTACAGCGTCCAGTGGCTGTAGAAATGGGTTTCTAAGCGCGCGGAGGCGACGCTCACCTCCGTGTCACGTGCGGCAGTGCCGTCTAAGCTGACGGAGGTGACGCGGTGAAATTCAAATTAACTAGTACTGCGCAGTTGGAATATGGGACATTACTAAATTTAAAGCGAAGCGCTGGACGCCAGATGAACTAAATGTAAAAGGGGTTTAGACAAGCATGCAGTAGTAGGAAATACGGAATAGTTGGTCGATGTGGTGATCGCCGTTCGTTCGTTCGTTCGTTCGTCGTTCGTTCGTTCGTTTGTTTGTTCAGTCGTTCGTTCGTTCGTTCGTTCGTTCGTTCGTTGTTCGTTCGTTGTTCGTTCGTTGTTCGTTCGTTGTTCGTTTGTTCGTTCATTCGTTCGTTCGTTGTTCGTTCGTTCGTTCGTTGTTCGTTCGTCCGTTGTTCCTTCGTTGTTGGTTCGTCCGTTGTTCCTTCGTTGTTCCTTTGTTCGTTGTTCTTTGTTCGCGTTCGTTGGATTGACTTCGCTCTCTTTCTTTTTTCGTTCGTTCGTTCGTTCGTTCGTTCGTTGGTCCCATCGTTGGTTCGTTGGTCCCATCGTTGGTTCGTTTGACCTTTCGCTTTCGCACTGGTGTTGCTTGCTTGCTGGTGCCGAGTCGCTTTCGAGTGGCGGCGTGTTTCTTTGCCGAGTTGCGCGCGTTGCACGTGGAGTGTTGGCGTGTAGTTGGTCCGGTATCTCGGTTCGCCTATGGTCTTGTGCGTCCTTGGTGAGCGAGCTATAAGGCCTGTGCTTGACGACTTTCTTAGTTGTGTACATGTCTATGCCTGAAGCGCGCACTGTATGTGTGTGTGTGTGTGCGTTCGCGTCGTGTTGTCGTCTGGAGGTTTTCGTTGCTGCTGTTGTTCTGCCGCAGTGTGCAAGACTTCAGCGTGTGAGAGAAAGTTCCTGCCCGAGCGTGTTTCGAGCTGGACAGACGCATATAAGACAGCACAGCCCGAGCGCGCCGACGACATCGTGTACTTGAGCTCGCCTCATCTCGGACCCATGGTTGACACATGGTCACGACAACCGGACGAACACGTGACGCCATTGCTCTTCGCGAACACAATAGCTCTTCAGGTACCCAACAAATGGCAAAGAACGCCCGATTCCGACCCATCTCGTCCGCCCACACCTTAGTCCGGGCAAGAAAATAGAAGCGAGTCCAAACTGCTTGTTTCTGGTGGCGCACCTCCTCTGTTGGTCTTGGTGGGTGTGGTGCGAGGGAAGGACACCAGTGCGGCAGCAACCAAGATGGGGTGAGACGTGGATAGCGCGGACGACCAATACCCCACAACAAACAGCGGAGAACAGCCTGAATCGGCGACGCGCCATACGAGTTTAATTTGTAGTTGAGCACACCCGTGGTGAACGGTTCGACGTCGCCTGGCGCCACCGCAATGGCAAGACGAAAGAACACCTCAAGGCCCGCTGGTGGCTCGAAAGCCACGGACAATGCGAAGACAAAAAAGGTGACAGCCAAGGCCAACCCAAAGGCCAAGGCGACGGGTGTCAAGCCCGTCAAGGCGCGGTCCTCGTCAAAGCGAACGTCTGCGCGCACCTCGTTGCGTCGATCCACGAGAGGAGCAAGCGGCACTGCCAGCAGACGGGCCAATGCCGTCGGCGGCAGCTCGGATGCAGCTAAGAGCAAGACTACCGAGGCGCAATCAAAGCGAGCCGCTAGAACTTCTGCGCCGCGAGTGTTAACCGCAAGTGTCGCAGTTGTCGACAATGGCTCAGCACAGTCGTCCGCAGGCCCAGCACCCATCGCCGTCGTCGCAGCTGCTGTCACGGCCAAGGTTAAAGGCCCCAACAGCCAACGCGTGGTCGCCAAGCGCGTGCAGCCCTCCAAGCGCAAGGGGGCTGAGCAGGCCCACGCGCGAGTCGCAGACACCTCTCACAAGCGAGCGCGGAATAACGTGGTGGTGCAAGCCCACGCAACCATTCGGTCGTCATGGCTAAAGAATTTCCACTTACTCGAGAGTTTTGCGAAAGAGCATGGTCACGCCCAAGTGGCTCAGCGACTAGATACAGAAGCCTATCCCAAGCTCGGCAATTGGGTTGCGAACCAGCGCCGTTCGTACCGGTTGGAGAAGCTTCGGGCCGAGGGCAAAGCTGCCAAAGGGGGCGGCCGTATCAACGCAGAACAGATTCGGATGCTCGAGGCAGTGCCCGGGTTCGCGTGGGTCGGTTGCAGAAAGACAAGCTACAAAGGCCCATCGGCTAAAGTTCGCGACGGGTCGCCCCCAAAGGTCATCCTTCCGGCTTGGAGGCGCAACTTCGCGGCACTGCAAAGGTTTGCCGCGGAGTTTGGACACGCGCGCGTGCCAGTGAGCATGGACTCCAAAGAGTACCCCAAATTGGGAAATTGGGTCCACGTCCAGCGGCGAGCGTACCGTCTGGAGCATTTGCGCAAAGCCGGCCTCCCATGGAAGGGCAACAACCGAATCAATCCCGAACAAATCGAGCTGCTGGAGAGTGTGGGGTTTGAGTGGGCCCCAACGTCTCGGTGCGTGTTCGTGTTCCAGTGTGAGCGCGACTGTGGGTTCACCGGCACTTTCAAGGCAGTCAAGGAGCACGAGGCACAATGCCAGGCGACGCCACGGACCTCCACGGCGCAGGAAGCCGAGTCTGACGCTGATAACACGCAGAAAGTTTTCCAGTGCGAGCATGATTGTGGCTTCGAAGGCAGCTTCGAAGTGGTCGAGCGGCACGAGCGAGTGTGTCCTTCACGGCCTGCCAACGACACCTCCTCGCCGCGCAAAACTGTAGGTTGAACGCGCGACCAAGAGAGGCCTCACGCTGTGACACTAGACTGGGCAAGGGCACACACCGAGCCTCTGCCACGCCGCCATATTGCTGCGCGCGTCGTTCGCTGCTACTGTGGATTTTTTCTTTTTGAACATACAAACCAGCCATGCGCACAACAAACGAACAATGTGCCGCGGATGAGCAAGGGCAGGCATTTAATTTAATCCAACTCGGATCTCCGTCTGTGTCATCGTTTGTTTGCACGATTGCTGTTTCGTTCCCCTCCGCAACAGTGGCGCCGCACGAGCTCAATGTGTTCACATTGTCACGCCCATTGGCCGCTGCCGCGTGTGTGGCGGCAGCTGGACAGCTCTCTTGGATCGCGACTTGGTGTTCGACTTTTGATGTTGAACATTGCCGCGGCGCCCGATGTTGGGAAGCAAGGGAGCTCGAGGATTTCTGCGTTGGGTGGTCCCATGCCCGGCCGCTGTGCCACCAGGTCTGGACGTTGAATACCCGCCACTGCCAAACACACAACACCACATGTAGCACACATATCGTCAAGTACAAACGTTCATCGACCAATGCAGAAAACTTTATTCAGGTGTCCGTACGCAGTGCTTCCGCGCGCAAGCCTCATCGCGCCAAACGGATTGGGCAATTTGACGCCCTGCGGCAGCTGCGTCGTCTTCTTTTTTTTCTTCTTCGACCGCTTGTTCTTTGACTTGGACCTCTTGGCTCCAAACTCTCGCAATGACAGGTTTATGGGGCTGGGCGCCCTATCCTTTGCAACCTCGTGGTTTGTGTCCGTAGTTGGCCGCAGGCGGCGACCTGGTCTGGCCGTTGTGATTCGCTGAAACTTTCGCACCTTCCACTGACTCCTCTGAAGCAGCGGTTCGTCAACGTCCTCCTGCACGAGCACAGCCGCAAGTGCAAAGCGAGTTACAGTTCATCAAACAGCAGCCACCCGAGAGACATATGGTGCCCACCTCATGCTTGTGCAGCAGCAACTCCATGTTAGTGGAGTCATCGTAGTTGAAGACGCGGAACGACTAACCGCACAAGTGGTCAAAAGGTGAGACAGCGCTTGAGCTTCGCTCGCACAGCAAGAACAATACAACTTACATCTTGCCGGTGAGCGGCGCTCAAAAAGCGATGGGCGTCATCCATTGCGCCACGGATTATCGGTGGTCTTGACTGGACGTGGATCAAAACATTCCTAACAGGCTGTGGTGGTTGGAACGATGAGGCTGGTCGACGGCTTTGCGACAGGTGCTCAGGTTGTTCCAGGTCGCTGGAAATTCGTTCTCGGATGGCACTGACCCTGTCCTTCATGTTGACGTACCGCGTTCCAACCGGCGTGGACGACTGAGTTTGATACCTGCACGTTGCCACAATCACCCGTAATGGTCAAGACCCTATGGACAGAAAGGTTCTGCATCACGGTTCCCACAAGCTTACGTTGTACTGGGAAGAAGCTTGTGTTCTCCGAACTCCTGTCGTTTGTGCCGGGTGTCGCCATGAGGGTTGCGGTACATTCCATCATCCCACATGTCCTGTTCATGGTTGGATCCGTCATTGAGGTGCATAAGCTGGTTGCGTGCGGCATCTGTGTTGATCGGTGACACAACACCATTCAAGCCCATGACACCATTCCGAGAGCTGGAATCCTGACAGTCAATGCAAAGCGACGGATCACCGTGTGAGATGCGGTCGAAGCGTTGCGGCTCAGTGTGCGAGCAAGGCATACCTGGCCGAGGGCTGAAGCACTGCTGTCTGCATTGGGGTCAGTCGCCCCATCAGCAGATGAGCCGCTGCGAGAACGGTGGAATGCTCCATCGCTACCCATGCCAGACCTGCTGGCGTCAGATCCATTCTCTGAACCACCTGGGCGCCTGTTGTTGGCGTTTACAGTGCCGTCGCTGCCGTTGTGAATTGATCCGTTGGCGTTATTGGCGGCGAAACCTCCGTGCGCGCTCGTAGCACCACTGTTGTGACCATCACCATCTGCAAACTGCCCACCATTACGTCCACGGCCACCCATGTTGCCTGCAGCCGATCCATGGGCGCCGGTGTCGTCTGCGCTACCGCGACGAGCGTTTGCATCGCGTTGCGCTGCCGCCAACCGGCGCCGCTCCTCGTCGGACATCCCATCGCCATCGCCTGTAGAATCCAGGAGTTGCTGCCCTAAGTGCACAATCGCCTCTAGCATGCCGCGTGCATCTGCCCAACTCAGCTTAGGTCGATCGGAGAACTGTGTCATGTGGCAGACCTGTGAACGGCACACAATGACCGATTGTTATGTCCGAACACTCGCATGCAGCTCAGAGACAACAACAAGACGAAAAAAACGCACCTCATCCCAAATACCTTGGTAAGTTGACCCGCAAGAATCGATACTTCCCAGAATATCGAGTGCACTTCGAAGGCACCTCGCAAGGGCTTTGGCATCTACAGAATCGTTGGAGGCATCAAGCATTTGTTGCAGCTGCAGTGTTGTGTCCTTTGCACGTAGCAGTACTGCGCCCAGAGCCTCTTCGGCCTTCGCGAGTCGATCCTGAACAAACACCTCACGGTCAGCACAGCAGCGTACACAACGGAAAGCACAGCCTAACAACACGACGCGCGAACCTCGTTCTCCCTGAAAATTTCAGATGCAGTTCGGTGATGGCCCCGGTGCCGTCCATTGTTGCCCATCTCCGCGCCGTCTGAGTCCAACGATTCTTCACCGTTGCGAGCTCCATTACTGCCATGGCTGGCACCGCTGCCTCCACCCAAACTTGAATGTGTTCCATGCCGGTCTCGGTTTGAACCAGCTCCACCCCCTCCGTGTAACGATTGCCCATTTTCGGACCTTCCAGCAGCGTTGCGGTCACGATCGTGAGCGTCGCCATCACTGCCACCTTTGCCAGCGTTGTTCGTGTTGGCACAGCTACCATCATTGGTGCCATCGCTCGTACCAATGCCGTTTGCCATTCCACCCGCAAGGGCATTGCCATCGCTGCTCCCAACATTATTGCCACCGTTGTCGCGCGACCCACCAGCAGACCCGTCACCCGTGCCGTTTGCGTGAGCTGACGATCCATCCCCACGCCCACGCCCAGACGACTTCGAGTCCTTCTTATCAGAACTAGAAGCGTCGTTGTCGCTATCTCCATCCGCGCCGTTGCGCTTGTTCTTGTGTCCCGAGCCCTTGCCGTGCTTTGTGCTGCCACGTCCGCTTTTTCCACGATTGCTATTCTTCCCACCTTTTGTATTACGTTGGTTGGCATCATTATCACCATCCTCCCCATTCCGTCCGGACCCCCCGCCGCCAGAACCTTTGTTTTTGCCTAGTTTTTGCCTCGCTTTTGCCGCGGCAGCAGCCTCTTTCAACTTTCTCCTCCGCTCCCTCTCAGCCGCTTCCTCGGCGGCTCGTCGTGCTGCTTCCTCGGCGGCTCGTCGCGCTGCTTCGGCCTCAGCTGCGTCCTTTGCGGCTTGCGCCGCCTCGGCTTCCGCGAGAGCACGTGCCAACTCCTCTGCTTCTTTCTTTGCTTTATTCTCTGCTATTTTCGCCAGCCACTGCGGCGCCTCGTTTTTCTCAAGGATGGTTCCGTGCGTTGTTTCGAATCCGTAGGTCGAAATTTGATCCATCTTTTTGAAACGTAGCGAGCCAATCTCCGCGTCGGATTCGGCTGCATCCTTGGCAATGGTGTCAAGAACTGCGTGGAGGAACAACACATACCTACAGTTTAGCACAGCACAATCGGGACGTGCCACTCAGAACAGTTGCTGCTGGTTGTGCAGACACAACGAGGCTTCTGTCGTCGTACTCTTGTAGCTTTGTTGAAGTGCACCATAAATCTGCCATTTCAAAAATAGAGTCTTCGAACGCTTCTCGTGTCATCACTAGGTGTCCTTCATCGTCGAATTCTTCTTTGCCGGCCTGCGCACCCAGGAGCGTTTTCAACATCAGTACATGTGTGAAAACGGTTTCAGGAAACATGTGGACGCCGACGGCCGGCGGAACACGTAGCATTTGAAACGCGTATCAAAACGAACCAGATCGTGAGCCCAATCTTGCTGAGCGCATTCGAAAGCCTGTTGGAGGTCGAAAGACGGGGATAATGCCTTCTGCAGCTTGATGCTCATTGTGACGTAGGATTCGTATCTGCGGTGCACAACATAATGTGGCGTGGGTTAAATTTTGGGGCGAAGATGTATCAGCATGTTCGCAAGTGCGTAAATTGCCTGAGGCGACCACGTCGATCGTGCTTGTGGTCCATGATGTCCCAAAACAGTCCGAGTGTCTGCCCGCAATCAAGACATCATCAAGTTCAAGTTCATCTTCCACAACATCAATTGCCTAAGCCGGCGCAAACACACCCTCTCCATGTCGGGATGATGTCGGATCTTCTTGCGCTTCTCAATGTTTTCCTTGGAGTACATGGAAATGTCGCCCTGGTTCATGTAGTCAACGTCTTCGTCAGCTGATTTCGCAATTTCAACCGATCCTAGTTGCCCGAGAGTGTGCCTGCGGATTTCCTCGGCCGTGGCTAGGGCAAAAACAAATTCGGGTTCGAGGTCGTTCGGCGACGAAGGTAAGATAACGAGACGGGTTTGACTGCGGCGGCACAGCAACGCATAATGCAATGCGGCGTACCATTGGCTATGCTTATCGCGGGTCCACCGTTCTGTTTACCTGGACGGTGCGCAATGGTGTGTTTGACAGCAGCAGCGAGCCTGGAAGCCACGAGCAGGACAGAGACAAAACAAAAGGCGGCGACGATGACGACCAAGATTGCACCAGTGCATAGCTGAGAGGCAAGCCAAGTAACGCCCGGAGTAACCACGTACCTCTTGATAAAGGACTCTTCCTCCTCCGAGGACTTAATGTCGTCCAGAGCGTCGGCGTCCAACCCTCGTTTTGAGTCCGCGGCAGCCTGTTGTGCCGCTGCCAATGCGCCAGCAGCACTCCGCGAATGCGACTTCGACTCACCGTTTGCCCACTGACTTGAGAACCCAATCTTTTGTCCTTGCGTCTGAGCGAGAACTTTAGCGATGGTTCCTGCCGCGAAAGGGTACTTGACGTGGCACACGCCCTTTGGGAGCGCGGCGCGGATGCTGTCTTGCTCGTGCTTGTGTCGCATCCTTTCGACTGTTGACATGTGTATATTTTCGTGCTCGTGGCTCGCATCTTGAACGCTGGAATAATACACCACCGTCGGTGGCGTGAAGTCGTGATATTTGGCGAATTCTTCGAGCTTTTCTCGAAGCGGCTGTAGGCCTGCCAGACCCCGTTCGAGCGTGTTGTCGTGGACGAAGATACCGCTGAAGAGAATGCCGTTGTTTATTTTCTCGTCTTTCACCCATGACAGCATGGTGTCCCACAGCTGCGACTCGCTGGTCCCGATCACCTTTTTGTAGAGCAGGTGGTCAAGTGTCTGGCCCAACAAGTGCAGGCACGAGCCGTCGGCGTCGAGAATGTACACCACTCCGCGGTACCGCGTCTCCATAAATATGTTGTTCCATCGAATCATTGCTCGTACGGTTTTGACTGCGACTCTGAATTTCATGAGCAACTTTGGGTTTGCCTCGCGCCGGCGCCGCTCGAACGCGCGCTCGCGCTCCAACTCCGCCTGGCGCTTCGCGTCCGCAGCTCGTTGAGCATCTTCTGCTGCTCGCCGCGCTTTCTCCCGTGCATCGATTTCATGTTGCGGGAGCTTATCACCAATGAAGTCCAACAGCTCGTCGATGCTGAGATTGCCGTCGCCGTCGCCCAAAGAATCGATGTGGACGAAGAGGTCCTGGAGCTCCCGATCGGAAAGTTGTTGCTTGCCGATTTTCAAGTACGTCCTGCAGGCCTTGTGGAACTCCTCGAACTGAAGGTCGCCGCCGCCATCAGTGTCGACTTTGCGGAACAGTGCCCGCAGATTCTGGCCCCCAAGTCCATACGACGCGGCGAGGATCTTGTGTTTGGCATCCTCGTACTTTGCTTCCTTGGATAGCCTGGCGGCAGCGGTGCCTGGCAGCACGCTCATGTTGCGTGGGCGGTCCACGTGACGAGGCGGCACAAGTGCCACAACACCCGCTGTCTACATCTCCACCAGCAGGGTGCCTTGTCGGGTGGATGGCACTTAGTGGGTGTGCCACCACCGTCAGAACGCAATTGAAGCTGGAGTGCAGTAAACCAGGCAGGGGGATGGGCCGCGAAAAGTGCAACAGCAAAAACCAGCCGCTTGTTAGAATCGGCACGAGCAAAGGTCGACGTTCAAGCTGAAGGATAGCCGAACCCAGCAACGAGCAACAAGGCTCCACACCATCACTGTACTCGAGTATCATACACTGCCGTTCTCCAACTCTAACTAAACGACTATCGCACTGTCCATACCCCACCATCAACCCTTTGCGACTCTCCCGTCAAGCTACCACCCGTCGTTGTTCGCTGCGGAATGAACCAAGGCACCAAGGCACCAAGGCACCAAGGCACCAAGGCACCAAGGCGCCAAGGAACCAAGGCACCAAGGAACTGAGGAACCAAGGACCTGAGGAACTGAGGAAGGAAAGTGTGGCATACATCAAGGGGGCATAGGTAGCTCCGTACCCCTTGTGTACATGCATACAGTGTATTCCATACACAAGATCGAAGGGAAGCACAGCAACAGCAACAGCAACAGCAACAGCAACAGCAACAGCAACAGCAACAGCAACAGCAACAGCAACA
>ENA-OWNT01004466-OWNT01004466.1-seawater-metagenome-genome-assembly--contig:-NODE-4466-length-12272-cov-4.478967_pt1 | contig 12272 bp, 7 predicted proteins | sample MGYA00238136_ERZ651165 | MGnify/ENA primary metagenome ERZ651165 (study PRJEB26861, sample SAMN08777766) | seawater metagenome | isolation source: coastal seawater | place: USA: Florida | collected... | reverse complement strand
GAAGTCGTTGCGTCGTTGCTGTACTCGTTGTATCGTTTTGTCGTTGTCGTTGCCGTTGTCGTTGTCGTTGTCGTTGTCGTTGTCGTTGTCGTTGTCGTTGTCGTTGTCGTTGTCGTTGTCGTTGCGTGTCGTTGTCTGTCGTTGCGTCGCTGTGTCGTTGTCGTCGTCGTTGTCGTAAGCGTATCAACCAACAAAGCAACGAAAACTCGACGACCTCTCGAGTAACGTGCACAGCCCCCACTCACACGAGAAGTCGTCGTTGTCTGATGTCGTTATCTGTTGCTGTCTGTTGGTTGAAGTTATCTGTCATCATTGTTTGTCTTCGTTGTCTGCTGTTGTTGTTGCTGCTGCCGCCGCCGCTGCTGCTGTCTGCTGCCTTTGTCTCTTGTTGGTTTGGTGACGGTGACGGTGTTGTGTCGCAGTTGTTCACTGTTGGATCCGAATAGCCTAACGACGAAGTACTTGCCGGTTGCTTGCTTACTTTCGTGTCGGTCCAAGAGGGCTGGAAAGTACCCATCGTCATTTGAACCGAAGAGAAAAAAAAGTTGATACAACGAAAAGTCGTGCACGTTGGTTCCGGTGCAGCGGCGGCCGCGTTGTGCTGGCGGCACCATGTTGATTCCGAGAACGCGTAGGCGCTAGCGCAGGTTCCTGCCTTTCTCCCTTCCGGCATGGCGCAAAACACAAAGAAAGTCCTATATGTTGCGCTGTGGGACTACGAAGCTATTGAGGACGATGAGCTCAGTCTCAAGAAAGGGGACATGATATGCGCGTCAGTGGACTACCTGGAAAATTCATTCGGCGAGTGGATGATGGGGGAGAACTTTCGGGGCAAACAGGGCAAGTTCCCAGCGACGTATGTCAAAGCCGTGCGTCCGGGGACAGAAGCGGAGTCGGCTCCACTGGCGATGAATGCGAAAATCGATGTCGGCATCGCAAGAACAGTCAGTGGATCCGTAGATGAAGCAGAGAGCTACAGCGATGGCGCGGATCCTGAACCACAAGTAATGTCCAAAGACGAGAAGGCGCTTCGGAAATTCCTGAAAGAAAATTCAGCGCATCATTACTTTGAAAGCTTGTCTGAACTTGGCGTGGAGCGAATCCGTGACCTGAATTTGGTGTTGCCCAGTGATCTCAAAACTATTGGCATGGACGACGCTACCATCAAGAGAGTACTCTCCGTGACGCACCGCGGCTCACGCCTGCGGTCACAAACAGGTGTTGAGATCGAGAACAAAGTGGACGACAAGTCGCAGTCGCCCGCACAAGAGGTCCACATCACGAAGACGCAAAATGTTCACCGACAAAGATCAATTGCCAGAGCAATAGTTGACGCTCTGTCGCCGGTGAGTGTCGTTGACTGCAGAATGCATGAACCATTGTGAACAACCCCGTCGTGAAATTTCAACGCTTTTGCACTTCAGGTTGAGTTAGTCAAACTGAAGGAATATATCTTCACTCCGGATGGCTTTCGTGGACAATCAGGACCGAATCAAGGAGGGGCAATTGACACCGACCGAGAATCATCCCAGAAAATACTGTCCCTGGAGCAGCAAACTGTGTTGCTGCAGTATTCAACTGCTCAGTTTGAGGTTGGTTTCATAGTCAGACTCACCACCGGCACCAAACATGCGCGCACCAACACTGCAAACACCGTGATAGGCCCTCGCTCAATATCGCCAAATGGAGGACCTTATTCGGAGAATGTTCTTGAGCACCAAGGTGTGTACCAATTTAGAATGGGGATATTGATATATGCTAGCATCGTACACTGGCATCTCAAGATTCCTTAACCGTATGTCGTCTGCACGTAGTCGATTGGACCCGGGAAGGCGAAATCAACACTTCCCGCAGCCGATACGACGGCAGATGCAGCGAACGAGAAGTATTCGGCCTGCCACCAACTACAGAAGGTGTTGGTGCAACTAATTGAAGCCCAAGAAATTCTGTGTACTTTTCTCAAGAAGCATGGCTTGACATCCAGTTGCGGTGGTTTCATTCACGACCATGTCCAGCGTACTGCCACCATTTACAAGAGCTACTCCAAACTTCACCCACAGGTACTTGAACTGGTGCAAGATGTGCCGTCCTTGTGATTTGTTTTGCGTTATCGTTCCCCTCACACCAATACTGCAGGCCAACCACGAGATTCTGCACTTCATCGCAAACTTGGAACATGAGACACACGGTGAAGAACTGCTGACAACCATCGTTCCGCTCAAAAATATCCTGCAAATGATTCAACGAGCGCTACCGTGCCCATTGAAACGGGTCAAGGTGCGTTTTGCGTAAGATCCGCGGCAATTGACTGCACTCCTTTCATTGAAGTCGACAATGACGTATCACTTGATGCAGGATGACTCGCTGATCATTCGACGCATGTCGGAGCTCCTCCCGGAAACCCACACACTGGCTCTGGTTTTCCGCGATATCGCTGCGCTGTATAACGCAGGCGAAGACGAACGCCGATACCTCCTCAACCTTCGTACACTTCTCCCAAAGGTAATCAATCATGTGCGACACAATGTGCTTTGGTGTCAACTCTCTACTTACGCGCTACGTTTATTCCGGTGGCGCAGGTTCTGAAGCTCAAGTACCACAAGAATCCGAACGACACCGGCACAGATTCCAAGAAGAAGGTTGCTACTTGCTGCCACGTGTCTGTCCGATCCTCTTCGTGTCACAATCGATAACTGCCTCACCATCGACAACTGCCTTGACTGATACCACAGGTCGCACCTATCTGGCTGAAGAAGAATTGCTTCCAAAATTACAAGGTTTGTCGGGTTCGCACACAGTCATGCTGTGTGGTGTCACACCACCTAAGCAAACATGTTACGTGGAACTTTTTCAGGTAGCTGTTGCTGCTGTTTTACACGACGAATGGCGCAAGCCTCGCTTGCTTCCGGATGGCACGTACAATCCTCGGCCAAAGGAGGTACACTCACTTTCTGCAGTTGAGGTGGAGGCTCTGTGTCAACACGTCTTACGTTAACATGCTTCATTTTTGCAGGTTGAGGGCAAAATATACGACATTGCCAACCTTCCGTTCCGTGACTTGCCGCCGAAATTTCAACTGGAAAACATGCTCGCTTCCGACAATGCGTGCTGTTTTGTTCTGATGTCCACATACGAACATCGAGGTTGGACACCAGAACAATTGGAAGAGGGCGCAATGTACCAGCACGATGCGTGGATGCAGCGCAACGGATCATGGGCGCCTCCGGAGCAGATGTTGCCGTACGTGAAGTTGTGGTGCACGGAGCAAACAGTCACAAGCTCTAACACATTGGCATTGTTGCTGTTAGGTATGCTGAGTTGACCGAAGAAGAAAAAGAAAAGGATAGAGCAATCGTGGTGGTAGCCGTGGATTACTTGCGGCGCCACTTCAACAACAAAATTTGGGCTACAGACCGAGCCCCTCCACGAATCTAGTTGAATCTACCTCGTTATGTTTTTCTAGCATGTGCAATTCGCAAATACGGCCACAGGTGACCACGTCAAGATCTTGTATCACGATGGGGTACTCGAAGTACCGTAGAAAACGATTGTTGGGCTGCTAACTTTTAATAACATCAAAAAATGACAAAACACAAACAATCAAGAGTTTGGGAATGCATTGAATGATGTCGTATGATTCAAATGTCAATTGGCTGATCCTCGATGAGGGCATTCAACCTTTCAACTGTGTTCATCACATCCAATCGAGGGAATTCATTGGGCTGGATTGCTGCTTCCTGTCGTAAGAGATCAAATTTTGAAGGTGAAGCATGAACGCTTGGGCTGCGAAGGGACAAACAGGGTGCTCACCAGCAGTCTGTGTTGGTTCTGCTCATCTTCGGCAGCTTTCATCTGCATTTCGTCCAAAAAGTCGACAACCTCTGCTGAGTCACTTCTTGTGTTTTGGGAGAGTTCTGCGACGCGCTGGACAAACGAGAGGATGAATAATGCGGGAACTGAATGTGATGGCGGGTAGCACTTTTGCAACACTCACGTCAAGTTGGCGCCGCAGGGCGACTTCGCGATCACTACAGTGCTTAATGTTGGCCTGGCATCTGTGAACGAGCTTGTCTGAAGCCGTCCTCACCTACGCACACGGTCAAACGTCGGTCGTGGAATTACAAGTCTTACGAATGACACTTGATTCAAACCTCTTCAATCAAACTGCTTTCGAGCAAATCCACGATATTGCGGAGATTGCTGCAGTAGTGGTATATTTGTTGATTTTGTGAAGCCTGGAGGTCATGCACAGTCGCGATGACAAGTCAACTTTCCTTATTACTTCAGGAGATGACAAGAAAACTGGTGACTCGCAATGATCATACCTGGTTCTCGTTGACTTTGATTATCGTGTCTTGATACTGCTTCAACGCTCCTTGAGCCTGCGACGTAGGGTGTCGCAACACGAGACACAAACTTCAGTCCTGCTCAAATTTGCAAACATCCGAATAGAAGGCAGTGGCCTACCCCTTCCACTTGCTCTTGGAATTGATGACGAAATTTAAGAAGCTGCTTCTGATTCTTTTCAAAGAGATGGGGGTTGTGGTATCTGTGCAATGTTTGCAAGCCAACAGACCTCACTTGGTTGTGACACGAAGAAGTGCATACTGCAGAGAGTTTCAAACCTGGAAGGAGTATTGATGATCATACTGTGTCGACTCCCATTTGGGGTGGTGGGAAATTGCTGGGAGTTGCTTTGATACGTTGTCGCCATCGCGCCACCGTCGCCATTCGCAGGATGTCCGTCAATTTCACCAGCAGCAGCCAGGCGCTGCTTGACACCAAAAAATACCTTAGCCGCGTGAATAGTCTTGACTCCTAACTCTTTTAAATATTGGTGACCATTCCGCTCGTCTCGACAAATTTCGAGGAGCATATTCCCGTCAATAGCGCTCTCCACGAACTCGTGACAGTATTGATGGTATGCGCGTCCTAGCGATGCCAGCCAGTTCGCAGTTTCACGAACACTCCACATGTGCACGGGATGTGTGAAAGACGGTGCCTGGTTGTCGGTCGACTCGTCAACCGAGCGCACTACCAAAGGTCCATGCTGAGGAGGCTGACGCTGCGACCGTGTACTTGCACCGCGGTCATCCCTCCTGAATTGTCGCGGGTGCCCGGAGCGATTTGAACTTTCGAGCCACGAACTTCCGACGCTGATATCGTCCTGATCATCTTCCAACGCATCATTCACTTGCTGTGCGCGAAGATATGAGTGACTCAAAGACTTTGGTGGTGAGCGAATTCCAAGATTGGCAGCCAGAACCGACGTTGAAGGATTCACGACTTTTAGGGTCAAAAATGCTTCCTTCTTCACTCGACTGAGATCATCGAGGTCTCCATTGCCATCGTCGTCCGCTGCAGTATTACCCAGAAGTTTGTAATAATCTGAAGTGATTGTGTCAAATGAAGCGTGGAAAAACATTGGTGGCAGTACGTTTTTCAAAATGCTGGCATCTTCCAGCAGTATGTTGCGCCACCACAGTTGCTGGCACGGGACAGGAATCGAAGTATGCAACGCCATGATTTCTTTCACTGCAAGGACCATGATTTGCGGGAGCACGTCTACTTCGATGACAGCGCCGCTGCTCTCCACCACTACACGGAGACGCATTCTGACTGGACTGGTGGAGCGGCAACGTCAAGGATCTAGATCGGAAAGAAAATTGACTGCGTTCAACGACAACTTCGTAAGAACCCTTCTTGTCCCTGACCAGGCAATATTGGGCAACTTTGGTTGTTCGTTCTCTTGTCTGTGACCACGAAAACAACGACGACGACAACGAAAAATGCAGCAGGCAACGAACAATGAAGGTAACGCCTAATCAAGACAGTGATCAAGAATAACAAAGCACGAACACAGGAAGCAACGTCTAAGAATGAACATCGAAGCGGCAAACACCGAAAGAGGCACCAACGACGACGGCGACGAACATCGAAGCGGCAAGCGACAAGCGAAGACGTCGAAGCGACGAGCGACAAAAGCAAAGAAGACTAACTGACGACTAACGACCAACGACCAACGAAGACCGACGAAGACAAACGATGAACGAAAGCAAACGACAAACGAAGACAAACGACCAAACGAAGCAACAACAAGCAACGAACGAAACAACAATCAACGAACGAAGCAACAACGAGCAAACGACGACAACGAAGGAACGAACGAAGCAACAAAACAACAACCGAAGACCAACGAACGAACGCACAAACGAACGAACGATGAACGAATAATGAACAAACGAACGAACGAACAAACGGTGACAACACAACAACAACTAACTAACCACTGACTGCACGCTGAACTTGAACCAACCTGAGACTGAGTGAGTGGGTGAGTGAGCTGCATTGTGTGGGGCTGAGTGCTGGAGCACCAGAATGATTGAATACATGGTGAGATGAGATCAGAAGGGTGCGCTTGGTCGAATGTTGAATGTCGTTGGGAAGCACTATGCGTAGACTTCATGTTCTGTATGCAACTCGAGTAATAAATAAGTTGTGTGTGCCTGCAATCCAGGTGTCCAGTGTCGTGATGACACTGTGATGCTGCGATTTATACCGTGACGATGGAAACTCGGTGGAAACTCCATGGCGGCCAGATGGAAGCGCGATGCAAGCTCGATGCAAGCTCGATGGACGCTCGATGGAAGCTCGATGGAAGCTCGATGGAAGCTCGATGGAAGCTCGATGGAAGCTCGATGGAAGCTCGATGGGATCTTGATTGCTGGCGACATGGAGACGGTCGTCTTTTGATGATCGTCAACGTCTGTTGATGATCATCTACGGGTTTGATCATCGAAAGTACGACTGTGACGATGTGATGATGGTGAAGCTCGATGGGATCTCAAGCGGGCGTTGGAATTACATTGTGATGCTGTGATGATGAAGGTTGATAGGATCTCGATGGAATCTTGATTGCTGGCGAACGGTGACTGCCATCGTGATATTTATTTACGACTAACCGAGAGACGACGACGTCCTGATCAATGTATTAAGTAGTTGTCGCCGCCTTTATTCGAGAATGTGTGCTACGAACCAAACAGACTCTGCTCCACGAAGCCGAGAAAGCGTGTAGAGTATGACAGTGGGGCCACAGTGGCAGGCTGCGAGCGAACCGAAAAAAAGTCATTTGTGGTATCATCACTCGAGCACACGTCCAGAGCTGCTTGGATATAATGATGTGACGTCGTTGTTGATCGTCCACACATGGAAAATACATTTGACAAATACAGCTGAATGCCCTGCACAATCGGGCGTCCGTCCTCGCCGACTCTACACATGCACACGAATAACATACATGGGTTCACAATATTCTCGCACTCATGTCGATGCCATCGCTGGCGCTCAAACTTACCCTTCAGCAAGTACAACATCAGCATTGGTGGCGAACGCAAAGTTGTCCAGGTAGTTTGCGTCGAAGCACGGCGCTTGCGTGAAAAAGGCACTCCCAAGTGCAACTTGATTCGCAGTGGCCGACGACTGATCAAGTGACATTGTCGTGACGCTAACAACAAGCGAGTAATCAACCATCTCGTGATTACGCAAGAATGCCTAGTCAATACAGAGGAACGAGAGGTCACGCGCCAAAAGGAAAATCAACTGGCGTCAACAATACATTTGCACTACACAACACACCACATCGTTATTCAACCGATTGAGCAAGTCCTGCAAAGTGTTGGGGCCAAACTTGACTTGGGCATTTTCTGTCTGAAACGCCTTCAAGGTTTTCATTGCTCCGAGATGACGGATACTGCCAGCGTCTGGCCCAGGGGCATTTCGAAGGCGCACAGCTGCGGCCGCGGCCGCGCCACTGAGAGGATTTTTGAATTCTCGGTTCGCCGGACGGGTGCGCAGCTCCTTGCTCTTCAACCGATAATGCTGAGTGGACAGCGATGTCAGCGACACCGCGCCGACAGTGCCAGCTCTTGCTTCGTGAATGCGACGCAGACGTAGCTTCTCAGGCAGTTGAAGCCGATTGTATTTCACTACTACATTTTGTGGTCCAATCGGAGCGGGCAAATCGATTTTCATGACCAACAAATAACGATCGAGCAACGAATCAGGGTGCGACTCCAAGTGTGCAATATAAGATGGAATTGCTTGCAAAATTTCTTGCAACTTGGCATCACTGCTCACAGTTGAGACTATCACTTGCGAATCTTTCGAACGAAAATTCAACATGGACGAGGTGTCCTGCTGCGCATCCGCGTCCTCTAATGAGTTCGCGTTGGAGATTTGGCTGTTGTGAGCAATACCAACTAACGCTGAGCTCAGTGAATCCAGTAAGTGGTCTGTTGTTAACCCGAGCAACTCGCGACACTTTGCGAAATAATGTGGGTGGTATGCGACGCAAGCCATATCGCCAAATTGCTGCCCCGAAACAGACTCCAGCGATGGGTGTTGCTGCTCGGAGATGGACGTTGGGATGGAGAACGCCTCCACGTCCACATGACCACCCGCTGACACCAGTGGCGACGAAGGAAGTTGCTGTTGAAGTTCGTGTTGCAAAAAGGAGTACGCAATTGAATACGACAGCAGTGCTGGAGTGTCACGAATGGCGGCCATAATCGAGTTGTAGTCCTCGTCCTGGGTGGTCCACGATCTGAAGTGGCGACGCGAGGCGGTGTAGCCCACACGAGCCGCGCCTTGCTGCTGGGTTGGAAGTCTGAAGCCTCTGCTTTTCAAATGACCAGTAATGGCACCTTCAAAGCTTGACGCATTGTCCAAAATATCAGCCGCCTGCGACGATACACTAGCGTCCGATCCCGCGTGACTAGTTGACGCGCCAACCTCTTCACGGCCGGTGGCTTGCCCAGAGTCTCCAGTGTTGGTCCCAGTCACGCTGGACTGTGGCACTTGCTCTCTACGACCACGTCCCACAAGGTGTCGAGTGGATTGCCTGCGCAGCAGCTGTTGTTCATCAACTTGGGCGTGCATTTTCTCAGCCTCCAAATCATGCGCTTCGATGGCGGCCTTTTCTGCCTCTTCAGCAATTAGTGCAATTGCCGCGTCCTCTTCCTCAGGCGCGATTAGGGTAGGCTCGTGAGCAATGGATACATCCAGTTCGGTGCGGTCTTCATTATCTGTCGGAAACGACGTAATGACTGTACCATCAACGTCGCTCGCCACCTTCGATTCCTCAACACCAGTGATGCCAGCTTGTGTGGGCACGCTCTCGGGCACAGGCTCAACAGACTGTGTTTGTTGTTCAGGCAGGGTCTTTTGGTCACTCGATTGGCGCAGGAGTCGTCTCGACGACGATGCCGCAATCAATTTTCGTCTGAACGACGCTGCATGAATCAAGCTCTGCTGCCTCTTTTGCTGCAGGAGCTGAGCACGGTGTTCGAAATGCTTTTGCTGAGCCTGCTTTTCTACGGCCACATCTTCTTCGTCTGTGCCGTCATTGTCGTCGCTATCATTTTCTTCGTTGTCAGACCAATCATCTCGTGCAGGGAGCGGTGGAGGTTTCGTGCGCGTCTTGGAGTTTTCTCGGGCCTCGTCAACGGCGGCTGGTTTCGCAGCTGGTTTCGAGGGAGGCAACGAATTGATGCCCGCACCGGTATTGGAGGCGGCAACAGGGTCGGGTTCTTCGCGCTTCTCAGCGACTGTGCGCTGTGCCGCCGTGGTGGTCTGGGGAGCGGAATATTGCCGCCTCTTCATCGAATCATTTCTCTGAATGGGACCCACGACCACCTCAGCATGCAGGACCTCACACTTGTCGCACACCCTCCGAATGTAACCAGTGATTCCATCAACCTCGACAGTATCGATTTGAGTAGAGTCGGACGACTTTTTGTTCCCGAGCAGTTTGTCAACGCCGCGTCGCACTGACTTCCAAGCTTTCCCAAGACCCTTCTGCCCCTTATCCTTCTTCGGCGTTGATCCCGTGCCAGAGGATGTTTGCTGCAATAATTCATGTTGCTCTTGCTTTTGCTGGCGCTTCAGAGACTGTCGTTGCTGTTCACGAGCTGTTTTCACCGATATGGCCCCTTTATTTGCCCCGATCTCCACGTGTTTTGAGGGCTTTTGAATTCCTGGCTTGGAAATTATCATTTTCTGGGAGCAGGAGGTGCAAACACAAAGCCCACACAATCTGCAGTGTCGCAGCTTTCGAGTAAACACGCCAAAGGGGCGCGAGCACACAGGGCACTTCGTTGCTTTCGAGTTGGATTGCCACAGCTTGCCGAGCGAGTGGTTCGCGTCATTCTCTTCAGGCGAAATTGCTGAAAACCTCCCGGACTGTCGCATCAGCTCATCGTTCTTGCGGCGATGATCGTCCCTTGCGGCAACCACAGCTTTGATGTCTTGCACCCACGTAATTCGGTCTGAATCTGACCGGAACTGTAAATGGAGAGAGTCTGGGTCGCCGAGGAGAACAACGCTGGAATCGGCATGGCGAACAGACTTCTCATCTGTGTGCAAGTCGTTGTGACCGTCGACGTAGGTCATTGTCGTCACATCTGCACCCTTGTTCACGAGTTCCCCGTCTTGTAGTGTGTACTTTTCGTCCACTCCGATCGGAATTGTTTGCGAGACAAACTTGAAGAGGGAGATGCCTTTCGAGACTGGCTTCCCCCACACTAGCAAGTCTGAGAACAAAACAAACCAGTATTGACGGCGACCCTTCTTGTGGTGAATCAAGTCGATGAAACCCTCTCTCACGAAGAATCGCTCGCGCTTTCGGATGTCAAGCTGTCGAAAAATTTGTCGCGGATAGAACTGCTTCTCTAACAGCATCACTTTGGCCTGGTTCTGCCACTTCTCAATGCCCTTTTCGATGTGGGAAGCACTCTGCCGAATGGCTGCAAGCGCTTCTGTACACTGCGAGATCTCGGCCTTGAAACTTTGGGCAAGCTTCTCTTTCAGGTCATCCGGGATGTCTGCAGAATCCTGAGTGGCTTTGGCGAGTTGCGTATTGCACTTGATAATCTCTTTCACCAACAGAGACATCTGCGGGATGCGTTGAATTGGGCGAATTAGAAACGATTGGAGGTTCAAATTCTTGCAACGTGGTAACGTCGCCGCCCAATTGATGTATCGCTTAAGGCTTGGGCGCGTTGCCATCAAGGACACCAGCAGTCGGTCGCTGGCATCTTGTGCAGTGAAGTAGTGCCGATACATTTTCAAATGGGGTGCGAACTGCACCAAAATATCGCCCACTTGCACACGATACCTATCGGTGTCGTCGACGGACAAAATCCGGTTCTGAAGGTCGCGAAGAAGGAAATCGTTGATCACGACCAGCGACTCAATGTCTCTAAAGATGGCGCGTGCCTCGCTGGCAGACAACGGCTCAATGGATGACTTATACTGACTCAGCACTTGCATTCCACTTTGGGTTCGCGCGCGACTCTGCACACGTGTAGACGTCGCCCGAGATCGTGGCACTGCATTTTTTCCGCGCACTGGCGCTGACGGTGTTGCATGTCGGACTGGGGTTGTTAGATCCGGTGTTAAAACGTCAGCATACACCTTGATCAACGTCTTGATGTTGTTGACATAGTCCCACTCCGTTGTATACAGCTCGTTCACAGCGTACCTGAGTGAGGTCTTGCATTTCTCTAGAGGCGGGGTGTCTGGGATCTCCAGGAGAAATCTCTCCGGTTTCGACATGGTGAACAGCACTTGCTGGGTTTCACCTCTGCGTGGCGGACAGAACCTCAACTCATGTTTTCGTCGGCGTAAAAACTTTTGGCCAAATTGGCAGTGCTTTTCAAACGGCCAGATCTCTACACGGACAACCGAAATAAGCGCCAGTCACCCTGTTGGACCAGAAACTTTTGGTGGTGCTGTTGTCGTCGTCACTGTCACCGCTATTGACGTCTGTGATAGTGGTGATCGTACACGATGTGCTCCATCCACGACGCGAGCCCTAACCACCGCGCAATACCAACATACAACCTGACGTGCGAATGGAGAGGGGAAGAGAAGTGCACGCCAGAGCGCGACTGCGGGACTGCGGGACTGCGAGCAGGCCGAGAACACAAAACACTGACTGGAATTCGCATTCCGCGGTTCCGGCAGCGCGTGATGCACGACATAACGTACGTGGTTGGTGGTTGGGGCAATCACTGTCTCTTCCGTCCCTGTTGTATTACACCTCCCCCTCTGTATGATACTCGAGTAAGTACTCTAGTACCCTCGTCTGTCTCCGTCCCTTTTCGCTGTCGGGTGTCGGCTGCGTGAGTTGCGGAGTGTTGACTTTCGGCGTCGTCGTCGTCGTCGTCGTCGTCGTTTGATCTTTCGGCGTCGTCGCCGTCGTCGTCGTCGTC
>ENA-OWNT01004465-OWNT01004465.1-seawater-metagenome-genome-assembly--contig:-NODE-4465-length-12276-cov-4.203869_pt1 | contig 12276 bp, 14 predicted proteins | sample MGYA00238136_ERZ651165 | MGnify/ENA primary metagenome ERZ651165 (study PRJEB26861, sample SAMN08777766) | seawater metagenome | isolation source: coastal seawater | place: USA: Florida | collected... | reverse complement strand
TCGAGGGTCGAGGGTCGAGGGTCGAGGGTCGAGGGTCGAGGGTCGAGGTCGATTTCTGTGTTGCCAGTAGTGCGTGGCGTGTTGTATGTTGTGCGTGTCGTGGTTTCGTGAAAGAACACACTGTTCGTCCACGGTTGAACGGAACAACGCCTCTCCGGGTGAGTGAAATTGTCCTTTTTCGATTTCGACAACGATACTGCGGCTGGACTCTCATTGCATAAATTTGAAGCACCCTGTTTTGATTGCCACTTTGTGCATTTTTTGCATTTTGTCGAACCTGCTAGTACAGTATCGAGCAACAGCCGCCGACGAAATGTCACTCAGCGGTGCCGCAGAAGTCGGCAAAGACACAATGAAAGCCGTCGTTTATCAAGAGTTTGGCCAGCCAGAGGATGTGCTTCAAGTGAGAGATGACGTACCAGTGCCACAATTTCGCCTTCACGACGTCCTTGTTGAAGTTCACGCCGCTTCATTGAACCCCATCGATTGGAAAGTTTTGGTTGGGAACTTTGCACTCCTGTCTGGTCTCACGCAAAAGAGGCCTGGGTTCGATTTTGCGGGCAAGGTTATTGCAGTTGGTCCGCGCTGTCAGCGTTTGCAAATCGGTGACTTGGTTCACGGTATGACCGTCTTTCGCAGAACAGGTACGCTGGCGGAATACCTCGCCGTCAACGAGGCTGAAGTAGCCAAAATCCCGGAAGGGATGTCGATGGTCGATGCCGCAGCGCTGCCTCTTGCAGGACTGACAGCAAACAGCATTTCAAAGTACACGGGCGAAGGATCCCGCGTTTTAGTGCTTGGTGGTGCAAGCGCGACAGGGTCGGCCGGAATTCAGATTGCCAAACTGAACGGGGCAAAAGACATCACAACCACTTGTTCACCTCACAGTGACGCCTATGTTCGCTCCCTCGGAGCGACGGAAACGGTCAATTACAGAAAGTTAGATGTTTGGACAGCGATGCGGGAACAAGGCAAACAATTTGACGTAATCTTTGACACAATTGAAGACGCAGTTCCGGGTGAAACCTGGCGAGGTGCAGTTAAGGGGAAAGTGCTTGCTCGCGGCGGTCATTTGGTGACGATCACTGGGGATAAACAAGGAAAGTTTACGGTAGGAGAGTTACTGAAGCGTGGCTGGCAAATCTCAGCCAGAAACACTGCGCTGAAAATCAACTACGGCGGCGCTGGTTATCATCAGTACACTCAAACGAAGGGCGATCACGAAGCACTGTCTGTTCTTAATCGGAGTGTCAGACTCGCTATTGATTCCGTTTATCCATTACATGAGACTGCAGCGGCTTTCAGGCGCCTTATGTCCGCACACCGAGGAAAAGTTCTCGTTGCCATCAAAGACACAATTAAGACTCGAATTCCGGAGGGCGGACAAAATTGAACAGGAACCCGAAGTCGACCTGTGATATTTCCAGTTAAAATAACGCGTCTGATGTCTGATGTCATCTGAAAGGTGGCCGCAACGATTGCTATGGATGATTTCGCAAAATGTACTAGACACCTGCAGACTACGCAATAATGATCACAGGATGATGACCTGGATGCCGATCCGTCGGAAAAGTTACAATCGCACCAACTAAGCCTGATAGTTCACGAAACCACCGTTAGCCAAATTCCAATGATATCGTATGACAAACACCGACAACGTGCACCACACCATGCAACGAACCAATTTCGAGCCTGATATCACACGTTTCTTCCATGTGTCTCAGTGTCGTGAGCGACATGTGTGGCTCAATGCGGTTTGCCCTGTCACAATCATCGTTACCAGTTATGCTCACGTGCTTATGTCTGGGCAGTCCACATTTCAGAGTTGAAAGCACCCGTACCCATGCGTTGACATTTCTTGGCCATTTGCCTGTGGCCACTCCAGTTGAGAGTGTTCGAGGCATTGCTTTGCAGCGTTCGTGACCTGCGACCACCGCGCCACACAATCGGTGACCATCAAAGCCCACATGAATATTATCTGTAAGCGAATTCTGCACCACTGACCGGTGTTTGTGGAAGATTCTCCAGTAGAACACGAAACTTGTCGTTGTCACTTGCCTAAACATTGGGAATCACCACGGCATGAGCATGAACGCCGTGCCTTCGTGAACGGCACCTGAACCGTCACAAGGTCTCACGCACCGCTATGTCAATGCGTGGTATGCCGTACTGATTCAACAGCTTCTCATGGTTGTCGTAAATGATGCCCAGTCTCTCAGTTCTCGATCTCTTGTTTGTGGAGTCACCTAACAGGTGGGCTTGTTTCATCAAGAAAGAACCGCCGGCTTGTGGATTGGCACTCATGCTGTGAATCCACGAAGATCGATCGCGCCAAGTCGCCACAACAAAGGCGTTGGGATAATGCGCCTTTATCGATGGAATCAAGCCGTAGCATGGAGTGTCCGTGAACGCTTGAAATTGGTCAAAATGCTGTTGCACAACTCCAGTTCCAGACTGCCTAAACTGCGCCAAATGCTTTGACAGACCTAGTTCTAGATCGAACCTCGTGCGGTTGAACATGACGTGCGAACTGCTGAAGTTGAGCAAAGCAAACGCTTGGTGAATGGAGGTGGTCCCTGTTCGTGGAAGTCCAACATTGAACACGACGGCAGGTGTGGCCACATGGCAGCAAAATGCAGCGACGAGCAGCCAGCAAAGGTGCTGGATTTTCATTGTGATCAGCGACCAAGTTTCACCGCCAGATGGATGAATGGCTTACGGCAAAGTTGTCAAAGCTCACACTTTTGATTTAGCACTTTTACTTTTGACGGGGTCACGAATACCGCAACACGGTCGTGCCGTTCGTGGCGCAGAGCACCCGTGGACGAAGCAACCTGCCAGCCTGATCTCACACCAACCCGCGGCCGCCGCACGCTCTGTTGAGCTATGACGTCTGATCGCTGTCTTTGATCGCTGTCTTTAGATACCTTTGCACGAAACAGGGGTGGGGTGGCCACGTGACACAGCATCGAACACGGCAGACAGCAAACACAACGAACAACACGTAGCGAACAGCGCACGGCGAATGTGTTGCAGCAGTCGTGACGGCACGCGGACACTCTGTCGGACAACTGCGTGCGTCGCTGTACGTTGTGCGTAACTCAGGCCAGCTTGAAAGTTTCATGGCACTGCTGCCGTGATGCATCGTGCGTGTCGTGCAGGCACGGAGGCACGGAGGGTGGTGGACGAACCATCAACACGCGCACCTTCACGTGACAACGCACAAACGAACGAACAACAACGAACGAACAAACAGCGAACGGGTTTGCCGCGTTTATCCCCACACATCACACGCCACACGACATACATGCACAGTATTTTTGTGACGAAACTGCGTGTACCAGTGTACACCTGCAGTACAACAGGTTTCTCGTTTTCTGTTTTACAACTCGGCGTACAACGCAACAACGCAACAACCCATCATCAGCAACACAAACACTGCGACAACGCAACGACGCGCAACGACGCGCAACAACGCAACGACGCAACGACGCAACGACGCAACGACGCAACGACGCAACGACGCAACGACGCAACGACGCAGCGACGCACTCAACACAGTTGAAGCGTTTTTTTGTTAAGTTACTTGTTGAGTTGTTGGAACAGACGCTCATGAGACATAACCTACTTGTGAATGCATCGCAATGCAGTTGCGCGGCTGTGTGTCAGTTGTGTCGTGTTGCGACGATGGGACTGAAAGATGCATGTGCTTGCGGTCTGTGGACGGTTGTTCTGTCAAACGAGCGCATCAGCGGCGGCGACGTTGTCGGTTGTAGTGACGGCAGTTCTGTAAAGTTAATTGTATTGGTCCAGCCACGAAGCACCGGCGTGTCCAGAATCGATTAACAGCTGTGCGGTCGGCAAAGTAGGTTTTAGCGCCGCGCACATTCTTTGACAAAAATGATTCCGCCACTTAAGAAATGGCGTAGAGACAATGGGTAGTTGCCGTTGCCACAAAAACTCAACGACATAGCATGGACACTTGAAGTCACGCGGCTGCCCCGGGCATGCTGCTGCAAATATGCGCTGCTGCGCTGCTCTGTTGGTGGCAGATCGCAGAAGTTGGGGCAGTGTCAAGGTCGACGTCGGAATATTTTGCCATGATGAAACTTTACTTCGGAGAAGACCGCTTCGCAAAGCACAAGTGTCTGCCATTTCAAGAGAAGCACGGGTGGGTATCAAACCACAGTGGTCGTCGTGACGCCTATCCGCCGTTTGCATTAGGCGTCGAAGGAACAGGTCACCATTCCATTATTTCCATGTTCAAATGGGGTGAGCCAGATTGGGAAGGGCACACCAAGGCGCACTTCTCGTCCGTACACGGACGAATTGGCGCACCGAGCATCCCGATGGGGTGGCGTGACCCAGATGACCAGCGCGTGGTGATGCGAGGATCTCATCCAGATGTTGAGGAAATGGTTGCGCAAGGAAGACTTATTTTTGTTCTCTTGCGGTACCCACCGGCATCGTTCATTTCTGTCATATCGAGATTTGCATACTGTCAACGCGGTCTGGATCACGAGAATGCCAGCTGGGTGCCTCCCAGTCCCACACAAGCGGAGTATGTGGCCAAGCACTTGGCCCTTAATATCACCATGCGCCACGAGGTAGATGTGTTCATGAACTCGCTGACAACGATGGATAGTTTACTTCGTTTTCCCGATCTTGATTGTGGACGAGTAGTGTATGTGCCGTTCGAATTGTTGACACAGCACCCACTTGTTCTAGAAGCCCCGATTGCGGAAGCTTTGCAGTTGGATGCCCAATCGCTTGAATCAAAGCTTCTTCATCGTCGCTTGAATAAGTTGCGAGAAAATGCGCCACAGAGTTTGTCCACCATTCGATCTATTGCCGGAAACTGTTGCAAGCAGCTGGATCTGAAGGCGAGCCCACGGCGTCTGAGCCACTTTAGTGTGTTTGACGACGTGTTTTCAAAGCAAATAAGCGACACTTTTTCGCGGCTCTGCGCTGACAGACACGACGGCGTTGATATCAGGGCACTAACGCGAGCGTCTGCGGTGGGGCAAGCCGAACCCATGAATCAAATGCAGCGGGTGCATGCTGCTGCGCACATCGTCAAATTCTTCGATGGTTTGGTTGGAAACGCTGATGGCATAATATCCCGTGATGAGTTCGCGCTCGGTGCCAAGGTCCTGGCCCTGAGCTCCAGCCCTGAAGACGAAGAAGTTTGGCGTCTGATGGAAACGTTTGGTTTTCCGAAGCGGCCGGCCAGTGAAGTTCGCGATGATGCAGGGTCACAGCCAGCGCATTGTGGTGAAACTTTGTTTCGTTTTGCGCGGCAGCACTTTGATAGTCACAGGTATCAGTACCCGTCCATTTATCCGGCACAATCTACAATATCAAAAGCATTTTCGGCAGAGTATCGCGGCTCCGAACTCCGCCTTGCGGCATAGATACTGTGATGTACCCTTTCTAGTTTCTTTCACATAATCACACCACTTCCCGAATCCACGTTCTTTCTTCCTCTCAACGCTGCTGTGCTCAGTGCCTCTGCCTCTCGCCTGCCTTTCGCTTGTTTTTCGTGAATGCAACATTGAACACAGAGCCAGCGTTTCCGTGCCTCCTGATCGCCGATGAAAGAAGCGAACACCTGACCAGCAGGTGTTCGCAGGAACGCCACAATGTAGGCGGGCAAGCAAGCAAGCAAGCGGCAGCGTGCCAGATCTCAATGTATATGACAATAGGGTGACCTTCAACTTTCAACGCATGACTTCAAGCATCCACACAATCTCAGTCCATTCATTCAGTCAGGGTCAGAATGACATTTTTGTGTCGCTGATACTGACTGCATCGATTGCGAGAATTTCAAATCCGTCTCCAAAATGTTTAATGTTTCAAAGCAGAAAAGCAACAACAGCTCGACTTCGACTTTCTTTGTGTTTGTTTGTGGAACGAGTTCGTTCGAGCTGCGTTCTGCTTTCTGCACCGATCGACGCTGACTTTATCATGGACACTGCGTTGGTCTGTTGCGGGCGTGGTTTGCGTGGTTTACTTACTTTCGTCTGCACTTTCCCACGGGCACGGCTCGCCACAAGATGCGTTGGGGCGTGGGCACCGTATGTGTGTGGTTGCGGGTCTTGGGGTTGCTTCTGTTATTGCATGCCGTCACAGCTTTTACTGGTGTTTGTGACGTTCGTCGAAGTGTGAAAATGGCTCAGCCTCCCAAGCGTGCGAGACGTATCTTGGGCAGTCACATCGTCACAAACTGCTGAACGTAGAAACGGACCAAGGGATAGGGCACATAAATAATGATGTAGTGAGAAAAAATTCGGTTCCTACTCACTTTGTGCAGATTATTATTTCGAATTGGGTGCTGGTGCGAAAACAGTACTGCGCCGTCGACGCGGCTCGAAGGAGTCAATATGAGCCGTTACTGCACAGCATGGATGGCTGTCATAGCGCTAAGTTTCGTCAGCATCGCATTTAGTTCTTATCATGCAGACCACTCTGTCGAAACTGTAGGGGATGACGGGGTTGCAGGGCACGTTCATGACCACGACGAGGAAGAATTTTCTTGCGGCTGTTGTCACTCCCACGAAGACGATGAATTCGAAGCACAACACGCGAGTTCCGTCGCGGAGGTCGGACAAGCATTCCTCCACAATGCTCTAGAAGCTTGCCCTTGGTTGTTGGTTGGGCTGACTGTTACCGTGATCCTACAAGAACTAGTGGAAGTGGTGCTACCGCCAGAAGCGGTACAACAGTTCCTGAGTCTTTCAAGTGCGACGCAGGGGGGATCTGTGTCAAAGTACGCACTTGTGCGGCTGTGCTTCGTCGCCACATTTCTTGGGTTGGTAACACCTCTATGCTCTTGTGGCGCAATTCCACTTGCTTTGGCTCTCGGTTCAGCGGGGTGTGAGCCAGCTGCAGTTGTCTCTTTCTTGACCGCGGCCCAAAGTGCTGGTCTTGACACTGTCGCAATCACGCTTGGAATCCTCGGGTGGCCGACCGCTCTTTTCCGGCTCTTCGGGTCAGCAGCTATCGCGATGGCCTCTGGGCTTGCAGTTGGCCATCTCAGCGACAGTGGGGAAAATACTGAGGACGTGTCGTCCACGAAGTCATCTCCGCGCAAGCCACGGACGTGGGCTTCGCGAGCAAAAAAAGTGTACAGCCTCTTAAACGAGGTCTGGGTTGTTCTTGTCATCGGAGTTTTGGCAACGACAATTGCGGAGGACCAACTCGGTGCAGAAGACCTCTTGTCCTCCAACGCTTGGTTTGGGGACAGTGTCGCAGGTGATCTAGTGACGCGGCTATGTGTAGTATTTGGGAGCTTGCCGTTTCAGTTGTGCGAACACGGCGTTGTGTCGTTTGCCAAAGCACTGCAGCAGAGCGGGGCATCGCCAGGGTTGGCGCAAGCGTTCCTTCTGTGTGCGCCTGCAACGAACATCGCAACGCTCGGTGCCGTGCTGCGAAGCACAGGAAACAACGCCAGCGCTGCCCTCCGCAGTGCGGTAGCACTCGCCATGGTGGCCCTGGCACTATCGTACATTGTTGACAGGTGGCTCTCCCAAACCCTGTCACTGGCCTCGGATGATCACATCGACAGCTTTATTCAACTGCCTCAGTGGTGGGCAAGTGTTTCTGTATACATTTGTGCTGGTATGCTTGCCGTTTCGCTGTTCACAAATCGGACCAAGGTCCTCACTTATTTGACCTTTGGGGCCCTGGGTGTCTCGGTGTTGTCCAGCATCTTTTAAAGGCACTGACGTGTACAGCGAACGCCCTTGCTTGCAGTGGCAGATTCATTCATAATATTAGTCTTTTCGGCGTTGGCATGGCACAGCACCAGGCCTGGTCAATCAGCTCGATCTGTCAGCTGAGCCGGTGCTACCATCAGATCTGACTTCTACGCGCTGAGTTGTCTCATGCGCCGCTGGTGCAGTCGGTTGCGTTTTGTCGGCTTGCTTGTCTGTTGAGGAAGAACGTCGTGTCATTCTCTCAGCCTCCTCCATCGTTGCAACAGTCGGATCTCTGTCGTCATCGTCCGGAATGGCTCGGTGAATCTTTAGTTCTTCCTCAAGCTTCTTTTCTTCAGCACGCACTCGCGCGACAATGGTCTGACTTTGCTCCGCTGCGGTAATCGCAATCGCTTCTGCTTCGGCAGCAATCTCATCAGCACGCTGCACCTCTCGTCTAACCTCAGACAACGTTTTTTCGAGCGCGGCTTCGACTGTACCGCGGCATGAGCTGTCACTTTGCGCCCTTTTCCCATCCTCAAATTGTCCAACCTATTTGTGGCACCCGGCAACAACTTCAAACACTGATCACCGCGGCGGACCAGATGACAGACACACACACCCATTCCGTCGTGCCCCAGATCATTCCTGGGCTTGCCTCGATTCCACAGCCTTGCCTTTGGCCTGATCATATGCACCCAGAAATGTCAATAATTTACACACTGGAACAGAATGACGAGACAACACATACCATGTTTCCAAAACCCGGTGTACGTCGTGCTTGTGGAGGGCACTTCCAGAGACCCAAATCCATGCTGTGCAGCACCTACAAATTGCCCTTCGAAAACGAATTTTTTGTTGGAATACCTACAAGATACGCATTTCAACGTGATACACCGACACACTTGGACAAACTAAGGCATAAATCCAAAATTCACCGCCCGAATCCTTCCATGTGGTTGTCTTTGACCTGTCCGCGGTACTCGCTCTCATCTTCGAATACAATTTTTCCAATTCCTGAGCGAGAGTTTTCCTTAAAGGTCCCCATGTACATTGCATTTGAGAGCACAATAACGCCGAGTCCGTGCTGAGACCCTTCTTTAAACTCGCCGTGGTACTCAAACCACGAATCTTGAGAAACTGCACGGACGAAGTCAATTGCGCCCAGACCGTGCAGTTGCCCGTTAGAATAAACACCGATGCTACGCAGGCCAGACCCGACGTCAATATGAACTCCGATGCCTTCTTTTTTGCCATTGACCCACTCTCCTTCATATTCTCGGCCACCGCTCCCCACATTCGGTTGGAGCAAATAAGCCCAGCCGGAGAGTCGGCCTTCTTCATCTGCGTCGCCACGATACACATTTCCAATACTATCTGTCTTGTATCCAAATCGTCTGTGGACCCTGGACTTGCCATAAATAACTTGTTCCTGTCCACTACGTGGATCCACCATCTGTGACACATCAACGGCATCCGAGATCTTGGCGCAGAACCAGTCTTGAGATGCCAATAGAAGTGAAGCCAATAGCCATTTTGACGACGGCATATTTGCCTTTGTTAAGTCACAGCTCGAAAACACTCCAACTCGACGTTCGCACGCGCCAAAATAATTCCGGCGAATTGCGGTCCATAAAATCAACAGCGAGAACAAAATATTAGAAATAGAACACCTTCATGGTTCCATTGACATTGTGTCCACTCCAAAGCGCAGCAACTATCACTCCGACGTCGCGTTGACTCGCCGGCGTGTTACAACACACCATTCACGCGCGAGGACGACAACAAACAGAACGCCAGACCGCAGACCGCAGACCGCGGACATCAGACTTCGTGCTGTCGTGCTGTCGTGCTCCATCTTGTTGAGCCATCCATCCGATCTGTGGTCTTTGGTCTTTTGGCTCTGCATCCTTTCTCAGTCGTACTCAAGTACTGTATACATCACAACAAACCTACCTGGCGTTTTAGTGAATACTTTTCGTGATCAATACCGTACTAGTACATATAAAACCATCATTAAACAAGGTACCATGCCGCACAGCCACTGGGCAGCCAGCCAGAGTGGGTGTTGAGGGAGTGACAGTGAAGCTGTGAGTGAGTGAGTGAGTGAGTGAGTGAGTCCCCCACCTCGTTTGAATTGTGTCGTTGGGTGGGTGCGGTGAGTGAGTGAGTGGAGCTGACTTGAGTTGAGTTGACTTGACTGGAGCGAGGGAGTTGAGGGCGCAGGAGTGCCGAGCGGTTGGGGGTTGGTTGGCTGGTTGGTTTGTTGGTTGGTTGGTTGGTTGGTTGGTTGGTTGGTTGGTTGGTTGTTGGGCTGGCTTCTGTCGCTTCGTTGATGCCTTCCTTGGTTGGTTGCGTTGACAGCGTTCGTTTGATTGATTGTTCGTCTGCTGCGTTGGTTTCGCTTGGCTTGTTCGTTTTGTGCACTTGCTGGCTTGCTTGCCCAGTCGAGAGGTTTGCTTGCTCGTTTGAGCGGTGGCTGGCTTGCTGGCTGGCTGGCTGGTCGCCCGTCGCCCGTCGCCTGTCGCTTGTCGCTTGTCGGTGGCGTTGTTCCTTCTTCAGTGTCGTCGTTCATCCCACTGTCCAACTTCCTGCTTTCGTTCTTTCTGTTTCACAGTCGTTGTTGCGCGTTCGACGTCGCAGTTTCAAACTCGCCTCTGTTGGCGGTGTTGTGATGGAAAATTGCTGTTCGTTGTGCGGCTGGATGACCGTGTATCTCATGTGTTGCGAGTTACGACGGTTTGGTGGGTTGCATAGTTGTGTGCTTGGGGTGAGAGCTGGTTCCAAGAGAGCACCTCAACGCTCCAAACTGACGTCAACCTGGTTGACGCATTGTGCCGTTCACAGACGCTTATTGTGACAATCTTGAGTTAATATCAAGCAAAAAGCTCGCGAGATGTTCCTTGGGGCTAAATTTATCGCGTGTTGACAGATCCGTTGCATCTTTTCCTCTGCTCTTGGACCTGTATCACTAAGGTTGCTTGACTATGGAGAGCACCGACTGAAGAACACTCGCAGTGCACCCGTGACTCAAAGAGCACCAAGTTCTTTGTTCTGTTAGCCCGGCAACTGTTTGCACAATGGAAATATTTTCTGAACCGCTATCTAGGCGGTATCGCGCATCTTGCTGCTCATGGGCATCCCTGTGCAATTTCATTCTAGTGCTCATCGCTATTATCATCCCTTATCTGTGGGCCTTCACATCAGAGTCATTCTGGCTGAAGCAGAGCACATACCGTGAACAGGCTACTCTGGCTTTCACCCACAAGGTGTTGGTCGAGCTGGAGATAGTTGATTCCACTTTGAGCAACCCGTATTCGGCCCTGATATGGAGCACGGAACCCGCTGTAAACGCAGTTGCAAATCAACTGTACAGACCAGCAAAAATATTGGCAAATTCGAATGATGACAACTCGGACGGCAAAGTTGACTCTGTGAATATCACAGTGGATTTTCCTTTGTCTGATGATGAGCAAGTGGTCGGCGTCAAAGCGCTGGCATTCTTCAACTATCAACTTAATGACAGAGTGAGTGACATGAATTGCATCGTGACAGACCGTTTGTTTCAAAGTGTCAAATGTTCACTCGCGTTGCGGCATTCTCTGACAGGCAAAAATCACGATGGAAGGCTTGGCAGTGTACCAAGGTTCTACCTCAAGGCCAGCATCCAGACTCTTTGTGGATGGTACCTTGGACTTGAACCAGAGATCACTGTTGTGGACAAACGGTGGCTTTTTGACCTTTTACGAAGACGAGCCGCTGCTCGACACAAATGGATATTCGTACGTATATTCGACACAGTTGTGTTGAAATGGTACCACCCTTCATCGTCACCAAACGCGCATGTCCACGCAGATCATATGATGAAGTGACGCCACAAAAGATCTTGGATTTATACAATCAGCGAAATTTCACAACTCGATTCGACGTCCCGTACCCTGCTTGGACGGTACAGCCCCCCGTTACAATCGGTAATGTTTTGCCTCTGTTCCGTGCACTAGTTGGACCCCACCTCAACAGTACTATCGCTCCTTGCAGACACTACCCCACACTTTGTCTTGGAAATGCTGGTGCGCAACATTCATCAAACAGTCGAATACGTGCCAAATCTAGCCGAGATGTTGAAGTTTGCATGGATACAGTAAGTTGGCGCACCGGTGCACTCGTTATGGAATTGTTCTCTGATAATGCCCACTGCGCACGCAGGTACTTCGCCATGTTCGTGATCGTATATGTTCTCTGCTACGCCATCAAGTTGCTTGTGTACCCCAACCAAGTTTTCGAAACGGAAGTCATCATTGATCAGGGTGCTTACCGAGGCCCGAAACAGCATAATTTTTAGTTGCACACATAAAACCATTAGCACTGCCCACTCCATTTAGCGTGTGTGTGTGTGTGTGTTGTAGCCTATGTTGGCTTGTGCACAGCTCCCCCGGCTAAATAACCAAATGCCGGCGCAGCAGCTTGTCCAGACCATCCGTAGCCGTAGGAACCTCAACTTTCAAAAACAACTTCTGCCAAGAAAACGACGACACCACACGCAGAGTACCCGGGTAGCACGTTTTTTTTTTTTTTTTTT
>ENA-OWNT01004463-OWNT01004463.1-seawater-metagenome-genome-assembly--contig:-NODE-4463-length-12279-cov-4.900426_pt1 | contig 12279 bp, 11 predicted proteins | sample MGYA00238136_ERZ651165 | MGnify/ENA primary metagenome ERZ651165 (study PRJEB26861, sample SAMN08777766) | seawater metagenome | isolation source: coastal seawater | place: USA: Florida | collected... | reverse complement strand
GTATGAAGTGTGTCGTTAATGAGCATTGCAACCCTTTCATAGAAATAGCTGTAATAAAAAAGCGTTCCCGCCGTGATGTTGTGCCACGGTGTCATGGAAGCGGCTATAAAACAAGCAAAGTCGAAACTGTGCTTAACGCATCGTAGTTCTTTTTAACTTTATACTTTTAGATGAAGATCACGTATGCGCTCAATTTGCGCGGATGTTAGCACACAAAAATCGCCTGCCAAGCTTTAGAGAACAAAGTTTTTTTACTGTCAGAATAACAAGAGTTCATTCACGTTTACGCTTCTTAGCCGTCACATTATCAAACGCTAGAGTTTGCACAACGCAGCGCAGTGTAAGCACCTGACAATGAAGCACTTCGGTCATTGCATAACTTGTTGCAACACAGGCTTCTTTGTGTGCTCTTTTATGCGCGTTAACACAAAGACCTTTTTATTTAACATTTTTTTAAAAAACAACGTCACCCCATGTAGATAGCGAAAAACCGTCTACACTTAATGAAAAAATTGCAATTTATGATCGGTGGTAATTATTTTATGTGGTTAAGAAATTTCAGCCTGATCCAGCGTTTAGGCATCATTGTTGCCCTTGTCGTACTGTTGTTTGTGATGCTTACCGTTGTGGTTTTAAATCGACATTACGATGCATTGAAGCATAAGTCTTACGAAGAAAATCAACATGTTGTTGAAGTTGTACATACAATGCTTAGTAGTTTTGCTGCACGCAAAGACTTAGATGAAGCAACAGCAAAACAACATGCGCTTGAAGCAGTGAAAGCATTGCGCTACGACGGTAATAACTATTTTTGGGTCCAAGACAGAACGCCTTCCATGGTTATGCACCCCCTCAAGCCAGCGCTAGATGGACAAGACCTCCGCTCGTTTAAAGATGAAAATGGCAAAGCATTATTTGTTGAAATGGCGCAGCAGGTAAAAGCCAATGGTGAAGGCTTTGTCGACTATGTGTGGCCGCTACCGGGGGAGACAAGCCCTACCGATAAAATCTCTTATGTGAAGGAGTTTAAACCTTGGGGTTGGACGATAGGCTCGGGCATATACCTCACTAATTTAGACAAAGAGTATGCGAGCTTACGCAACCTTATTGTGATTTTCAGTGTGATTAGCATTGCGCTTGTTGTTGTGCTTATTTACGTGATCGGTGGCAGCATTGTTAAACCGGTACAGGAAGTGACCGAGCGCATGAAAGATATCTCGCAAGGCGAAGGCGATCTTACCCGCTCGCTTCCTGAATCTGGTCAAGATGAAGTAACCCGTCTTGCCCGTTACTTCAATCAGTACACCGAGAAAATGCGACAATCGCTGTTGGGCATTAGAGAAAATATTAACTCGCTCAATCAACAAGCTGAGCTGGTTGAAAGGTCGAGCAAAAATAGTAACCAACAGGCTCAAGACCAAAATGAAAACATGCTTCAAGTTGCTGCGGCCATGGAAGAAATGACCACACAAATAAACGAAGTAAGTGACAATGCCGATACGGCAGAGAAAAGTACTGGCAGTGCTAGAACCAACGTTCAAAATGGTGCAGCGGTGGTAGATAGTACAGTTAGCGACATTCGTTCGCTTACCTCTGATATTGAGAGTGTGAGCACAGTAGTAACAGAATTGGCTGCCCAAACAGACAGTATTGGCGCGGTGTTAGACGTAATTCGCGGCATTGCGGAGCAAACCAACTTGCTTGCACTTAATGCAGCTATTGAGGCCGCACGCGCAGGTGAGCAAGGTAGAGGCTTTGCCGTAGTGGCAGATGAAGTAAGAACGCTGGCTAGCAGAACTGGGCAAAGTACTGACGAAATTCAGGCCATGATAGAAAAGCTTCAAAGTAACGCGAAAGCGGCAGTTGACGCCGTAAAAGTCAGTCAGTCAGCCTCTACCAAAACCGTTGATAATGCGATTCAAGCGAATCAAAACTTACAAGAGGCCGACCGCTTGATGACCGAAATATCAGATAAAAGTAGCGAAATTGCACGCGCAACTGAACAGCAGGCAGAAGCCGCCACTGAAGCAAACATGCGTATAAACGCCCTTTCGGGAGCGGCCGACAACAGCTTACGTACTGCCGACGAACTGGCTTCGGCTAGCGAAGCATTACGTGCAAGCTGCTTAGCCATAATGGATATTGCTAACCGCTTTAAGCTGTAAAACATCATCGTTTAAGCCACTTACTGAAAAAAGGAGCACCTGCTCCTTTTTTTGGTTTTTGTGTGCTGACTTTTTTGCACGTGGAAGATTAGTCACGAGTGCATTACACTGGCAAAATAGTACGTATTTTATGACAACGGTTTTACAGCACACCTGTGATCTTCAATTGTTTTAACCAAAGTAGTAAATAATACCATCATCGAATACCGCGATAGGTACAAGCTTAAATTCAACCAAGGAGTGTGGCATGAGTAGCGATTCAAAGGGTAAATCGATATTAACGTGGATAGCAGGTTTTGTTGTGCTGCTCTTCGTTGTGTATTTTGTGTTTGCAAATAGCATTATTAAAGTAGTACTGGAATCTAAGCTGGGTGAATCATACGGTGCAGAGGTTAATATTGATGAATTCGACCATTCGCTTTTCCCCACTACGGTAACCTTAACCGGTATTGCATTAACGAACCCAACCAAGCCATCGCATAATCAGGTATTTGTAGGCACAGCGAATGCTGACGTTGAACTTATGCCACTTTTAAAAGATCAGGTTATCGTTAACAACCTAAACCTGCTTGAAGTGCAGTTTGACACCGAACGCGCAAGCCCTGGTGATGTGTATCGTGTACCAGAACGCTCACTCTCATTCGATGAAATAAAAGCAAAAGCCAAAGACGCTGTACCTTCGGTAGACGAACTATTAGCGCGCAATCCTCTTAAAACAACCGCGGCTGTTGAGCAAGCGCAAGCGGCATACGAAACTTATGGCGAAGGTTTAAAGGAAGACTACGAAGCGCTGCCTGATAAATCTCGTATTGAGTACTATAAAACTCAAGTTGAGCAGCTCAAAAATACTGATTTCAAAAATCCACAAGCTCTTGTTCAAGCTAAGTCAGCATTCGATAAGTTAAAAGAAGAAATGATGGCCGACAAGGCAATGATTAGCGACTTCACTGAAAAAGCATCTACCGCTAAAACCGCGCTGAGTGAAAGCGTTGAAGCATTAAAAAATGCCCCGAAAGAAGATTACGCGTTATTGAAAGGTGTGATTGCGGGCGATCAAGCCGCCCTTTCTGAAGTCACGTACTTTGTATTCGGCGACAAAGCAGCTGAATACACTGAGTACCTAATGGCTGCCATGCAAATCGTTATGCCGCTAATTCAAGGTGAAGAAAAAAGCGAAGCACCCGCCGATATTCCGTCTATTTTAGTCAAAGAAGCCAACGTTTCCGTGCTATGGCAAAACGAAGCTATTACCAGTAAATGGAACAATATTACCAATGTGCATGAAGTATTCGGTAATCCAACGACCTTTACCATAGAAGCTGCTGGTGACATGCTAAAAGAATTTACGTCCAGCGGTGAGTTCTGGATAGACGCCGACGGTGTAGACGCCAGCCAAGTTTGGCAACTAGCTGGCGTTAATATGAAAGATATCCCATTTAGCGGCAACGAAGCGTTAAATGCGGTGTTAAAGTCGGCACTGATGAAAACCAAAGGGTCGATGGAAGTAACCGACAACATGCTGTCTGGTAGCGGAGAGGTAGACCTTCAGCAGCTTGTGATGGAGGCGACCGGCACAAGTGACATGACCAGCGCAATTGCTAGTGCATTGCAAACATTGAACAGCTTAAACATGACCATGTTGCTAGACGGTACGTTATCTAACCCTGGATTCAATTTGAAGTCTGATTTAGATAACAAACTGGCCCAGGCGGCCCTTGGACAACTTAGTGCATCGCAACAAGACAAACTTGATGAACTTAACAGCAAGCTGAACGGTATGATTGGCAGTCAGCAGTCTTTGCTGTCTGGTGAGCTTGTAGATGTAAACAGTATGATAAGCGCCGCACAAGGCGACAGTGCAGCATTACAAGAGCTACTGCAAGCGCAACTTAACAACGTTGTTGAACAGCAAAAAACGAAATTGTTCGACAAATTAAAAAGTAAATTAGGTCAAGGCGAGTAAAGCACCTTTGACTAACCGCTGCTTCGCGGCATAATACGTAGGCACAGAGGCAAATTATGCCTCTGTGCTTTTTCCGCTTAACCAATTGTCAGGTGAATCTGTGTTACAAGGTAAATGGCTTCCCATTGTATTGCTAGTGCTGTTAGGGCTACTGCAGTACCGACTATGGTTTGGAAAAAACAGCATTCCTGATTATTTTAGCCGCCAGCAAGAAGTACAAACTCAAGCACTTCAAAACGCAAATCTTGCGCAACGTAATGCGCTTCTTCAAGCCGACATTAGCGACCTCAAGATTGGGCTTGAGGCAATAGAGGAACGCGCGCGCAACGAGCTAGGGCTAATTAAACAGGGTGAGACGTTTTACCGCATATTACCTGCAGAAACTAAGTGAAGATAATGACCACGCCTCGTGTTGTTGCGGTAATACCCGCAGCGGGAGTGGGTAGTCGTATGCAAGCCGACCGCCCCAAGCAATACCTCACAATTGCAAATAAAACTATTCTTGAACACACCATCGATGCACTTGTCGATCACCCTCTTATCGATGACGTGGTAGTGGCGATAAGTAAAGACGATGCATATTTCGACACACTTGGCTTGCGCCAAAAACCGGTCCACGTTGTTGACGGTGGAAACGAACGCGCCGACAGCGTGTTAAACGGCATTATGGCATTAGGTGATGATGACTGGGCACTGGTGCATGATGCTGCGCGCCCCTGCGTAGACAGCGACGATATTACCGCGTTAATTAGCCTCGTGCATGATGACAGTGTGTCGGGCGGCATTTTAGCCACGCCCGTGCGCGACACCATGAAACGCGCGCAACCAAACAAGAATGAATCTCATGCTGTAGTTTCTCACACCGAAGATAGAGAGAATTTGTGGCACGCGCTTACACCTCAACTATTCCCCGCCAAGCTTCTTAAAGCTGCGCTACAGCACGGGTTGTCAAAGGGCGCTACAATTACCGACGAAGCCTCTGCAATGGAATATTCAGGACACAAAGTGGCAATGGTGAACGGTAGCCCAGCTAATATAAAAGTTACGCACCCTGCAGATTTGCCCCTTGCGGCATTTTATCTACAGCAAAAAATAGTAAATACAGACATCGCTCAACCACAAAAGGCACAAAGGTAATGCGAATAGGACACGGATTCGACGTACACAAATTCGGGGGCAGCGGTCCCATTGTAATTGGTGGCGTAAGCATTGATTATGAACAAGGCTTAGTCGCCCACTCAGACGGTGACGTACTTCTGCATGCGCTGTGCGATGCACTTTTAGGTGCTGCCGCTCTAGGTGATATTGGCAAGCACTTTCCCGATACAGACGATGCTTATGCAGGTGCAGACAGCCGAGTATTGTTACGTCATGTGGTCAATGTAGTAAAACAAAAAGGCTATCGCCTGGGCAACGCCGATATGACGATTGTTGCGCAAGCGCCAAAAATGGCAGGGCATATTCAGGCCATGCGCGAAATTATTGCCGACGACTGTGAGGTGGAGGTGGATGATATAAACGTGAAAGCCACAACCACCGAAAAACTGGGCTATACCGGACGAAAAGAAGGTATTGCCGCTCATGCCGTTGTACTACTGGAAAAGCTATGAAGCCACTACACACTGACCACTGGGAGTACTATTACGCCAAGCCGGTATCTACCGGTATTTTTAAGTTTCAAGCCGACGATTTTCAAGTTGTTGAAGACTTGGGTTACGAACCTTGTGGCGAAGGCGAACATCAATTTATTTTCGTTGAGAAAACCAATAACAATACGGCGTTTGTTGCTGAACAAATTGCGCGCTTTGTGAAACTGCCCTTAAGGCAAGTGACCTACGCAGGCAGAAAAGATAAATATGCCGTAACACAGCAATGGTTCGGCATTCACGCTCCAGGTAAACCTGACTTCGACTTCAGTACATTTGAATTAGAAGGCGTAAGAGTGCTTAAGCAGGTACGCCACAACAAGAAACTACGAACGGGCCAGCTTAAAGGGAATCACTTTACCATTACACTTCGCCAAGTAATGCACCCTGAAGCCATAGAGGAACGCTTGGCCGAAATAGCTAAACATGGAGTACCGAATTACTATGGCGAGCAGCGCTTTGGTGTAATGCGTCTTAACGAAATGGGTGAAGTACAGCGTGGTGGCAATTTAATGATGGCCGAACGCATGGTAAATGGAGAGACCATACGGCATCGAAATAAGCGTTCTATGGCCATGTCTGCACTACGCAGCTGGCTATTTAACGAAATGCTATCGACTCGTTTGCAAAGAGAACAATTTAACACTGTGCTCACCGGTGACGCTTTAGTTTTATCTGGCTCAAACAGTTTTTTCATTAATGACGACGGTAATAATGTTGACGCACAGGAACGCTACAACAATAAAGATGTTTGCCCGTCGGCACCACTTTGGGGCAAAGGCACACTAGCCACCACCTCTGATGCGCTCGCTTTAGAACAAGGTGTAGCGGCAGATAATACAGAAGTTATCGACTTTTTAAGTCAGTGCGGGTTTGAACAAGAGCGAAGGGCAATAAAAATTTGGCCATCGGAGCTTGAATGGCAAAGCAAGGGTGATACATTTACTATCTCATTTGCACTACCAACCGGCTGCTTTGCAACATCGGTCTTGCGCGAGTGCGTTGAAACCTTATCACCCATTAACCGAGTGTAAGATAAGAACAGCAAACACGGTTTTGTGTTGTGCGACTGGCTGTAGTATCTATTTTCATGCTATAGCTAGTGCCATTACCTAATACTCGCAATAACGCCTTATTGCGAGTATGTAACCTTGATATATTACAAGCGTGGCTCGCAACTTAATTTTTCGCGTGGCTGTAAATAAGAATAAAGGAAAGTACGCAACATCATGAGAGCTTCTAGAAAAGGAGACGCGTTAGCACAACTGCTTTATGACGAAGGAATACGTTCACAAGCGGTGTTAAACGCCATTGCGGGAACGCCGAGAGAAGGCTTCTTACCTGATACGTTAAAACACAAAGCCTATCAAAATACGGCGCTGCCTATTGGTCAGGGGCAAACTATTTCGCAACCCTATATTGTTGCGAAGATGACAGAGCTATTACTAGACAGCCCTAATAAACCTGAAAGAGTGCTTGAGATTGGTACCGGCTCGGGTTATCAAACTGCTATTCTTGCGCAATTGTTTTCCAAAGTGTTTAGCGTTGAGCGCATAAAATCGCTTCAGTTTCATGCTAAGCGTAGAATGAATCAGCTGAATCTACATAACATTTCCATGAAACATGGCGATGGCTGGAAAGGCTGGGAGTCGAAAGGCCCCTATGACGCTATTATTGTTACCGCTGCAGCTGCCACACTTCCGCAAGATTTGTGCGATCAATTGAAAGAAGGTGGTCGATTAATAATCCCTGTAGGTAACGAGCAACAGTCGCTGTTATGCATAGATAGAATAGAGGGTGAACTTAAAACCTCAACCATAGAATCGGTGAGGTTTGTACCTCTTGTGGCAGGAGAAATAATGTGAAGTTGTTTGAGCCATGTTACGACATGGCATTGCGCTGGGCAAAACATCGCCATGCCACTAAATATCTGGGCGGCCTTAGCTTTTCAGAATCCGTTTTCTTTCCCATTCCACCTGATGTCATGCTTGCGCCTATGGCATTGTCGCAACCAGAAAAAGCGTGGCGCCTTGCTTTTATTACTACGCTTGCATCTATTCTTGGTGGGATAGCAGGTTACTGTTTGGGGTACTTTGCTTTCGATGCATGGCTTGCACCTCTTATCACCGAATGGGGATATGGCGAAAAAATCGCAAAAGCGATGGAGTGGTTTGAAACTTACGGTGTATGGGTTGTGTTCTTAGCCGGGTTTTCGCCTATTCCGTATAAGATATTTACTGTAAGTGCAGGTTTTTTACAAATGGCGCTGCTACCTTTCCTATTAGCTTCCGCCATTGGTCGCGGTGCGCGTTTTTTCCTTGTCGCAGGATTAATGCGATGGGGCGGCGCTGCTATGGAGCAAAAACTCCGCCAGTATGTTGAAGCCATAGGCTGGACGGTAGTCCTTCTCGCCATTCTTGCCTATCTATTACTGCGGTAACATGCAATCGACTAGGTTTAACGTTACTTTACTCCTACTTACTCTTTTCTTGTTACACGGATGTGCAGGGCGAACAGCCCCTGCCCCCGTTGTACTATTGAACAGCCAAGTTACAGACGGCAGCGAAGAATTTACACAAGACACCTATAAAGTACAGCGTGGTGATACCTTATTTGCCGTTGCTTGGTATACCGGAAATGACTATCGAGATTTAGCGAAATATAACAATTTATCAGCGCCTTACACGATCTTCCCCGATCAGATCCTCAAGATCACACCACCACCAAACACCGCCACAACCCGCATTGAACCTAAGTCTAAGACCAAACGGTCAACAGATCCGACCACGTTAAATAAAAGTAAAAGAGTTGTTGACCGCAAAAAAACAGAGGCGTATCGTGAAACTGAAAAAGTTGTTCAGCCACAAAAAGTTACAACTGTCAAGAACTTGTCACAGCGCGTCAAAAAAACTGCTCCGACAAGCTTCCCAGACAAAGTTAAACAGTGGGTGTGGCCTGCAAACGGTAAGTTGGTTGGGACGTTTAGCAAGGCAGAATCGGGCAATAAAGGAATTGATATCGCTGGCGCCAAAGGCAGTAACGTTGTCGCGGCGGCAGATGGAAAAGTGGTTTACTCAGGTAATGCGCTTAGAGGTTACGGTAATTTAGTCATTATAAAACACACCGATACCTTCTTAAGTGCGTATGCATACAATGACACCATAGTAGTAAAAGAAAGAGAATGGGTGTCGGCGGGTCAAAAAATTGCGACCATGGGTAACAGCGGAACAGATTCGGTAAAACTTCATTTCGAAGTAAGGTATCGCGGGAAGTCCTTAGACCCCCAAAAGTACCTGCCATCATTAAAAAAATAACAATAAATAATAATAATAAAAGTAATAAAGGAGAAACGTCATAAGGTAAACCTTGTAGCAGGAGATTCACCATGGGTAAGTCAAATAAAGCCTTGGAATCAAAACAACACGATGAACTTGATGTCATTGAAATGCCAGCAGATGTTAAAGCTGACGAGACCTTAGAAAACGACTCAGAACTGGAAAGCGATGACGCAATTTTCAGTCAAGACGACCAACCAAAAAATTTGGATGCAACGCAACTTTATCTTGGTGAAATAGGCTTTTCGCCTTTGCTTACCGCAGAAGAAGAAGTGTATTTTGCACGCCGCTCACTGAAAGGCTGTGAAGCCTCGCGCAAGCGCATGATCGTAAGTAACCTTCGCCTCGTTGTGAAGATTGCACGTAGATATAACAATCGCGGGCTAGCGCTTCTAGACCTCATTGAAGAAGGAAACTTGGGGTTAATTCGTGCGGTTGAAAAATTCGACCCTGAACGCGGGTTTCGATTCTCAACCTATGCGACATGGTGGATTCGACAAACCATCGAACGCGCCATAATGAACCAAACACGGACTATTCGACTGCCTATTCACGTGGTGAAAGAGCTTAACGTGTATTTGCGCGCTTCGCGTGAACTGTCACAAAAACTCGACCACGAGCCAACTGCTGAAGAAATTGCAGCAGCGCTAGATAAGCCAGTAGAAGATGTTACTAAAATGCTGCGTTTGAATGAACGTATCACCTCAGTAGACACACCAATTGGTGGTGAAAACGATAAAGCGCTGCTAGATATTATTGCCGATGAGAAAGAGTTTAGCCCCGAAGAGAGCTTGCAAGACTCTGACATCAAGACAAATATCGTGGCTTGGCTTCAGGAACTTAACCCGAAGCAGCGTGAAGTACTTGCACGCCGATTTGGGCTAATGGGCTACGAGCCATCAACGTTGGAAGATGTAGGTGCGGAAATTGGCCTTACTCGCGAGAGAGTACGCCAAATTCAAGTTGAGGCACTTCGCCGTTTGCGCGACATGCTTGGACACCAAGGTCTTTCACTAGAAAACCTCTTCGAGCAGATGAAGTAGTTTTCAAACCAAAAATAATAAACGCCAGCATGATGCTGGCGTTTTTTTTGGTAATGACGACGGTAAGCTTTACTATCCTAGAATAATTTATGCGCGCTCAAGCGTGACAAAACTATAGGCATGTTTATTCTTTTCGTCAGGTGAACATGTCTGTCGGTCTACTTCGTTCCATGTTGCAGCCGCATTGTAATCAGGAAACTGCGTATCACCTGTTACTTCTAACTCGATGAAGGTCAGGTACAGAGTGTCTGCCATATTCAAAAATGATTGATATATGGTTCCCCCGCCAATTACCATTATCTCGTTCGCTTCTGCTCCCAGTACTTTGGCAACTTCAAGCGCCGACTCAGGTGAATCAACAACGGTCGCATCAGATAAGCTGTACTCGCTGTTCCCAGTAATGACGATATTTGGGCGACCGGGTAATGCTTTACCAATAGACTCATAGGTTTTTCTCCCCATGATGACAGGCTTTCCTAGCGTCACCGCCTTGAAGTGTTTCAAGTCTGCAGGTAAATGCCACGGCATGTCGTTGTCTGCGCCGATAATTCGATTATTTGCCATAGCGGCAATCATTGATAATTTCATACACTGAAACCCTAAATTATTAGGTCACCAATACTACCTTATCCGCCTAAAAATTGGGGTATAAATTTACACTTGAAACTGTGCCATCTTTTTTCGACTGCCATTTCAAGCGCTTTTAATTCGGCGCTAGATTGCTTCATATTTCGCTTTTATGTAGCTACCTAATTGACACTTGCATCACCACTTTGTGATTGCGCATTAAAAAGGGCGCAGTATCTAAACTGCACCCTTTTTTTTAATTTTACTTAGTCGGAAGAACTAGAGACTGTTTCTCAGCGACGATACTCAACTTCTACGTCGTAGTCGTCATCGTCCCAATCGTCGTCATCTAAATCGTCGTCTTCAAATTCATCGTGAGCTTCAAGGGTATTCTTATGGTATGTATCCCATTTGAATTCCACTTCTTTCTTCTCTTCTTCCTCTTCCAGTTCACTTGGAAGTGTTTCAATGAAATCCATGATGTCGTTACAAAGCGGATCTAGGTTCATTTTTTGGAATGCTGAAATTTGATAAACCGGACCATCCCACTCAAGGGCATCGATGATGTGCTGGCAGCGCTCTTCTGCTTCTTCTTCTAGCAGTAGGTCGACTTTGTTAAACACTAACCAACGCGGTTTTTCGGCCAATTTAGGACTATATTTTTCTAGCTCTTCAACAATGGCTTTTGCATTTTCTGCAGGGTCGCTTTCATCTACCGGGAAAATATCGACAACGTGTAACAAAATACGGCAGCGTTCGAGGTGCTTCAAAAAGCGAATACCTAGGCCTGCACCGTCAGCAGCACCTTCAATTAGGCCTGGAATGTCTGCAACCACAAAGCTACGCTGAGAGTCTTGACGAACAACACCTAGGTTTGGCACCAGTGTGGTAAACGGGTAGTTTGCAACTTTTGGCTTCGCCGCTGACACTGCACGGATAAAGGTGGATTTACCTGCATTCGGCAAACCCAGCAGACCCACATCCGCCAGTACTTTCAGCTCCAGTTTCAGGTTACGGGTTTCACCCAGAGAACCTTTAGTGGTCTGACGTGGTGCACGGTTCACACTGCTTTTAAAGCGGGTGTTACCCAAACCGTGGAAGCCACCCTGCGCGAGCTTTTCACGCTGGCCGATTTCAGTCAGGTCGATCAGCACTTCGTCGGTATCGGTATCGATGATGGTGGTACCTACAGGGACTTCCAGCACCAGGTCTTCGCCTTTAGCACCGGTACAGTCACGGCCCATACCGTTTTGACCGTTTTCCGCCTTAAAACGACGGGTGAAACGGTAATCCACCAGGGTATTCAGGGATTCGCTGGCTTCAAAGTAGATTGAGCCACCGTCACCGCCGTCACCATCGTCACCATTGACTCCATCAGGAGCATCGGCAGCATGACCAAGGTCGCCACCGCTTCCACCTTCCTCGGCATCGGAACCCTCACCCACATCGTCATGACAACCTTCGTTCTCCACAGCAAAAGCGCCCCCGATGTCATCGTCATTGATCTGCAGCGGCGAGTTGTGGTCATGGGACACAGTGCTCGAGGCGTCACCGACGTGG
>ENA-OWNT01004462-OWNT01004462.1-seawater-metagenome-genome-assembly--contig:-NODE-4462-length-12280-cov-3.194296_pt1 | contig 12280 bp, 11 predicted proteins | sample MGYA00238136_ERZ651165 | MGnify/ENA primary metagenome ERZ651165 (study PRJEB26861, sample SAMN08777766) | seawater metagenome | isolation source: coastal seawater | place: USA: Florida | collected... | reverse complement strand
ACGTGACTGGAGTTCAGACGTGTGCTCTTCCGATCTGTGGTGCTCTATGATCGTGCCACCGGTGACCGCGACGCCATCGGCGCGCAGCTGGCCGCCGAACGCGGGCTGACCCTGATCAAGCCATATGACGAACCGCAGGTGATCGCCGGTCAGGGCACCTGTGGCCTGGAAATCGCCGAACAGGCGGCGGAGCTGGGCGTTGACCGGGCCGAGGTGCTGATCCCCTGCGGCGGCGGCGGGTTGACTTCGGGCGTCGCGCTGGCGCTGGAGGCCAAGGCGCCCGGCCTGCGCGTGCGCCCGGTGGAACCCGAAGGGTTCGACGATGTGGCAAGGTCCCTGCAATCGGGCAGGATCGAAAAGAACGACCGCCTGACCGGGTCGCTCTGCGATGCGATCATCACGCCGTCTCCCGGAGATCTGACCTTTCCGATCATGCAGCGTCTTTGCGGCCCCGGTCTCGTCGTCACCGAAGAAGAGGCGCTGCGCGCCATGGCGCTGGCCTTTACCCGCCTCAAGATCGTGATCGAACCGGGCGGCGCGGTGGCACTGGCGGCGGCCCTGTTCCATCCGGCGGACACGGCGGGCGACACGGTGATCGCCGTCGCATCGGGCGGCAATGCCGACAGCGGCCTGTTCCGGCAGGCACTGGAAACCCATGCTTGACACCTGCCCCATGCCCGCCCGCCGCAACCCGCGCGCCCAAAAATCTTTCAAAGATTTTTGCCAAATTTCTTTGAAAGAAATTTTCCCCCCGGCCGCGCCAGCATCCGAACACGGGAGCGTTGCGCATGATGATAGCTGACCTCGGCGACGTCCGCCTGCACTACCGGATCGACGGCGACCCGGACGGCGCGCCGGTCGTTTTCGCCAATTCGCTGGGCACCGACCTGCGGCTGTGGGATGCGGTGCTGCCGTTGCTGCCCGCCGGCTTGCGCATCATCCGCTATGACAAGCGCGGACACGGGCTGTCTTCCCTGCCGCGCGGTCCCTATTCGATGGGGGCGCTGGTGCGCGATGCCGAGGCACTTCTCGACCACCTTGGTGTGCGCGACTGCTTGTTTGTCGGCCTGTCGATCGGCGGCATGATCGCGCAGGGTCTCGCCGTCAAGCGGCTGGACCTCGTGCGCGCCGTGGTCCTGTCCAACACCGGCGCCAAGATCGGCACCGCCCAGATGTGGGCCGACCGCATCGAGACCGCCCGCACGCAGGGGCTTGGCGCGCTGGTTGACGGAACCATGGACCGCTGGTTCAGCAAGTCGTTCCGTGCCACCCCCGAGCTGGAGCTGTGGCGTAACATGTTCCTGCGCCAGCCGGTTGAGGGCTGGACCGGCTGCGCCGCCGCCATCTCGGGCACCGATTTCTATACCCCGGTCAGCGGGTTGCGGCTGCCGGTTCTGGGCATCGCCGGGGACGCCGACGGATCGACCCCGCCGGATATGGTGCGCGAAACCGTCGATCTGGTACCCGGCTCGCAGTTCCACCTGATTCGGGGCGCCGGCCACCTGCCCTGCGTGGAAAAACCCGCCGACTATGCCGCCCTGCTCGGCCAGTTCATCGCCGATACCGGCCATGCATAACCCTGTGACCGAGACCTGACATGGCCCGTTTCCTGCTTGTCCACGGCTCCTGCCACGGCGCGTGGTGCTGGCGCGACCTGATCCCGGCGCTGGCCGCGCTGGGGCACGACGCCCGTGCCATCGACCTGCCGGGCCACGGCGACGACACGACCCCGCTCGCCGATCAGACGCTGGAACGGTGCCGCGACGCCGTGTTGGCGGCCTCGACCCCCGAAAGCATCCTGGTCGGCCATTCCTGGGGCGGCTACCCGATCGGGCTGGCCGCCGAGACCGCGCCGCAGGCGATGCGCGGGCTGGTGTTTCTGTGCGCCTATGTCCCCGCCGATGGCCAGTCGATGGTCGACCGCGCCCGCGCCGCCGCCCGCCAGCCGCTGAAGGGCGCGCTGAACCGGGGCGACGACGGCGCCACATATTCGTTCAAACCCGAGGCCGCGCCCGCCGAGCTCTACCACGACTGCAGCGCCGAGGCCCGCGACTTTGCCCTCGCGCACCTTGGCCCGCAGGCGACGCGGCCGCAAACCACTCCCGCCGCGATCACCGACCGCTTTGCCTCGGTGTCCAAGGCCTACATCCGCTGCACCGACGACCGCACCATACCGCCCGAATACCAGGCCGAGATGTGCCGCAACTGGCCCGAAGGGACCGTTCACACCATGCCCACGTCGCATTCGCCGTTCCTGTCCGATCCCGCCGGGCTTGCCGGCGTGCTCGACCGCATCGAAAGGACGCTCTGATGGCCGGTTCCGTCTTTGACAGCCCGATGTACGCGCGCCTGTTTCCCGCCACCGAGGTTGGCCGCCTGTTCACCGACAGCGCCGAAATCCGCGCAATGATCCTGGTCGAGGGCGCCCTGGCCAAGGCGCAGGGCGCGTTGGGTGTGATCCCGGAAACCAGCGCCGCCGCCATTTCCCGCGCCGCGATGGAGATCCAGATCGACCCGGGCCAGCTGGCGGATCCCACCGGCCAGAACGGTGTCTGCGTTCCCGGCCTGGTGGCGGCATTCCGCACCGAGATGCAGGCGCCGGAGCACGCGCAATACCTGCACTGGGGCGCGACCTCGCAGGACATCATCGACACCGGTCTGATGCTGCGACTGCGGCAGGCGCTGGCGCAGATGGAAAACGGTCTGCGCGGGGTGATCGCGCCGCTGGCCGCGCTGGCGGAAACCCACGCCGACCTGCCGATGCCCGCCCGCACCTTTGGCCAGCACGCCACCCCGACCAGTTTCGGTGCGGTGACCGCCGCCTGGGGCATGCCACTGATCAATCTCATGCGCGAGCTGCCCGCCTTGCGCGCGGACTGCCTGCTGGTGTCGCTTTCAGGTGCCGCCGGAACCGCCTCGGCCCTTGGCCCGCTTGCGGCGGAAACCCGCGCGCGGCTGGCCGCCGACCTGCGGCTGGGCGATCCCGGACGCAGCTGGCACACCGACCGCACCCCGATCCTGCGGATCGCCGACTGGATGACCCGCACTGCACTGGCCCTTGGCAAGATCGGTGAAGACGCCACCGCCATGGTGCAGACCGGCATCGCGGAACTGGATCTGGGCGGTGCCGGATCCTCTTCGACCATGCCCCAGAAACAGAACCCGGTGGCACCCTCGGTGCTGGTGGCGCTGGCCCGGCACACTGCCGGGCAGACCGCCACATTGAATGGAGCGGCCATGCCACGGCACCAACGCGACGGGGCGGCCTGGTTCACCGAATGGATGTGCCTGCCGCAAATCGTTCTGGGCGCCGGATCGGCGCTGCAGGTGGCGGGCGCGCTCTGTGCCGCGATGGCCCCGAAACCGGACGCGATGAACGCAGCCTTCACCGGTGGCCTCGACATGATCCACGCCGAGGCGCTCAGCTTTGCGCTGACTGCCCACATGCCCCGACCCGAGGCGCAGGCCGCCGTGAAATCCGCTTGTCGCGAGGCGCTGGAATCCGGAACACCGCTGGCCCGCATCGCCGCACAGCGCTGGCCCGACCTGGACACCGCCACGCTGTTCGCCCCGGCGGCGCAGATGGGCCAGGCTCCGGCCGAAGCCCGCGCCTTTGCCGCGCTGGCCCGCGAACTGGCCCCGGCATGACGCCACGCCACCCCACATTCCCCCTTTTCCAAATCCGCGCCACCCCCTAGCGTCCGGGCAAAACCCCGAGAGTGTTCCGTGCGTCTGCCCGTCCTATTCATCCTCGTGACCGTGATGATCGACGCCATGGGCATCGGCCTGATCATGCCGATCATGCCCGATCTCATCCGCGAGGTTCAGGGCGGCTCGCTGGCCGACGCTGCGCTTTGGGGCGGCGTGCTGTCCACCGTCTTCGCGGTGATGCAGTTCCTGTTCAGCCCGATCATCGGCAACCTGTCGGACAGTTTCGGCCGCCGCCCGGTGATGCTGATCTCGCTGGCCGTGATGGCGGCCGATTACCTTGTTATGGCGCTGGCCGGGTCAATCTGGCTGCTGTTGCTGGGCCGCATCGTCGGCGGCATCACCGCCGCCACCCAGGCCACCGCCGGGGCCTATATGGCCGACATCTCGGAACCCACGCAAAAAGCCGCCAATTTCGGCCTGATCGGCGCGGGCTTTGGCGCCGGTTTCGTGCTGGGGCCGCTGATCGGCGGGCTGCTGGGAGAATACGGCACCCGCGCGCCATTCTACGCCGCCGCGATCCTGGCCGCCGTCAACTGTGTCTTTGGCTACTGGGTGATGGGCGAAACCGTCACCGACCGCACCCGCCGCCCCTTTACCTGGGCCCGCGCCAACCCGTTCAGCGCCTTTCGCGAAATCGCCCGCCTGCCCGCGATCCGTCCGCTGCTGATGGTCTATTTCTTCTATTCCGTAGCACTCTATGTCTACCCGGCGATCTGGTCCTACTTCACGCAGGAACGGTTCGGCTGGACACCGCAGGTGATCGGCCTGTCGCTGGGTCTCTTCGGGGTCACGATGGCCCTTGTTCAGGGCTGGCTGATCCGACTGACGCTGCGCTGGTTCGGCGAACGGTTCACGGTGATCTGGGGTCATGTGTTCGACATGATCACATTCGGCCTGCTGGCCTTTGTGACCAGCGGCACCCTGGCGCTGATCCTGACGCCGCTGGCCGCACTCGGCGCGGTGGTCTCCCCGGCGCTGCAGGGGATCATGTCGCGTATCGTTTCCGACGATCAGCAGGGCGAACTGCAGGGCGTGATGACCAGCGTTCACGCCCTGTCGATGATCGTCTCGCCGCTGATGATGGCCAGCGTGTTTTCCGCCTTTACCCGCGACGGGGCGGCGCTCTACCAGCCCGGCGCGCCCTTCCTGCTGTCCATGGCGCTGCTGGTGGTCGGCCTGTTCCTGTTCATGCGGACCCGGTTTTCCCTAACGTGAACCGACCTGCGCAGGTCGCTTTCAAGCTTGCGACAGCATCCCGCCCGGTCCACGCTGCCCGAAAACGGGGAGTTTCATCATGCCAACCATCAAGGCGGCCGTCTGCCGCGAATTCGGCGCACCGCTGGTCATCGAAGATATCCAGATCGCCGCGCCCGGCTTCGGCGATGTCGAAGTCACCCTCGACGCCGTGGCGATCTGCCATTCCGACATCTCCTACGCCGAAGGCGCCTGGGGCGGCGATCTGCCGGCCGTCTACGGGCACGAGGCCGCCGGCACCGTCACCGCCACCGGGCCCGGCGCCGGCGACTTCAACGTCGGCGACCCGGTGGTCGTCACCCTGATCCGCGCCTGCGGCTCCTGTCCCAGCTGCGCCGGCGGCGCGCCCACCATCTGCGAAACCCCTTACGACGGGCTCAAGGGGCCGATCACAACCGCCGACGGCGGCCCGCTGATGCAGGCGATGGCCTGTGGCGCCTTTGCCGAAAAGGTGGTGGTGAATCACCGCCAGATCGTGCGCATCCCCGATGACATGGGCCGCGACGTGGCCTGCCTGCTGTCCTGCGGCGTGATCACCGGCGTCGGCGCGGCGGTCAACGCAGCCGGTCTGCGGGCCGGTCAGGACGTCGTGGTGATCGGCGCCGGCGGGGTCGGGCTGAACGCGATCCAGGGCGCCCGCATCGCCGGCGCCCGCCGCATCGTCGCCGTCGACATGACCCAGGACAAGCTCGATATCGCCCGCGAATTCGGCGCCACCGACGGCGTTCTCGCGACCCACAAGGCCCCGTGGAAAGCCGCGGTCAAGGCCCTCGGCGGACGCGGCGCCGACGCCGTCCTCGTCACCGTCGGCGCCATTCCCGCCTACGAGTCCGCCCCCCGCTACCTCGGCCGTGGCGGCAAGGCGGTGATGATCGGCATGCCCCACTCCGGCGCCATGGCCGAATACGAACCCGTCACCATGGCCTTCCTCGGCCAGGGCTTCATCGGCTCGAAAATGGGCGACGTGGTGATCCAGCGCGACATCCCCTGGATGATCGACCTTTACCAGCAGGGCCGCCTGAAGCTTGACGAACTGATCTCGGGCCGCTGGCGCTTCGACCAGATCAACGAAGCCATCGCCGACACCAAAACCGGCAGCGCCAAGCGCAACGTGATCCTCTTCGACCGCTAGGCTTTCATCTCTTTCCAAATACTCCCGCCGGAGGCATCCCCCCGCCGCCGCACATCCGGACCCGTGATATGAAACTGCAAGATCTCGACATCATCGTCACCGCCCCGCCCGCACCGGGCTGGGGCGGCCGCTACTGGATCCTCGTCAAACTCACCACCGACACCGGCATCACCGGCTGGGGCGAATGCTATGCCTCCTCGGTCGGACCAGAGGCCATGCGCGCCGTCATCACCGATGTCTTCACCCGCCACATGGCCGGCGAAAACCCCGAAAACATCGAACTGATGTTCCGCCGCGCCTATTCCTCGGGCTTCACCCAGCGCCCCGATCTCACCGTCATGGGCGCCTTCTCCGGCCTCGAAATCGCCTGCTGGGACATCCTTGGCAAACACCGCGACCGCCCGGTCTGGGCGCTTCTGGGCGGCAGGATGAACGACCGCATCCGCGCCTATACCTACCTCTACCCGCTTGCTCAGCACAATCTGACCGACTTCTGGACCGCGCCAGATCAAGCCGCCGAAAGCGCGCTGGATCTGGTTGCGCGCGGCTACACGGCGGTCAAATTCGACCCCGCCGGACCCTATACAATGCGCGGTGGTCACATGCCCGCGATGTCCGACATTTCGCAGTCGGTGGCCTTCTGCAAGGCCATCCGCGAGGCGGTCGGCGACCGCGCCGACCTGCTCTTCGGCACCCACGGGCAATTCACCACCGCCGGCGCCATCCGGCTGGGCCAGGCGCTTGAACCCTATGCGCCGCTGTGGTTCGAAGAACCGATCCCGCCCGACAATATCGACGAAATGGCCCGCGTCGCGCGCGCCGTGCGCATCCCCGTCGCCACCGGCGAACGGCTGACCACCAAGGCAGAGTTCGCCGCCGTCCTGCGCGCCGGGGCCGCCACCATCCTGCAACCGGCCCTGGGCCGCGCCGGCGGTATCTGGGAGATGAAGAAAACCGCCGCCATCGCAGAAGCCTGCAACGCGCAGATGGCCCCGCACCTCTATGCGGGCCCGGTGGAATGGGCCGCCAATATCCACCTCGCCGCCTCCATCCCCAACTTGCTGATGGCCGAAACCATCGAAACCCCGTTCCACGCGCAGCTGATCAACAACACGATCCGGGTCGAAAACGGCTTTATCACCCCGCCGGAAACGCCCGGCCTCGGCATCGAGGTGGACGAGGCGTTGGCACGCGCCCACCCCTACACCGGCGACGGGCTGCACCTGCAAATGCAGGAGACCCCATGTGACTACGTCAACGGCAATTCCTTTCAGGGCGGCGCCCCCGCGGCCGATCCGGACCGCGATGATACAACAGAGGGGTGACAGACCCCCGATTTCTGAGGCATTATGTCGGGAAAGCCGAATATGAGGATCCACCCGTGACCGCTCAGCCCGTTCAGTCCCTGACGCCCGAGACCCCTCGGGACATGGCGCACCGCGCCACAGATGCCGCCGCCTTTCTCAAGACGCTGGCACATGAAGGCCGGTTGATGATCCTTTGCCACCTCGGCGCGGGCGAAAAATCGGTGGGCGAACTCGAGGCGCTGCTCAGCATCCGGCAGGCGGCGGTCAGCCAGATGCTGGCGCGGCTGCGGGACGAGGGGCTGGTCAGCACCCGCCGCGACGGCAAAACCATCTTCTATTCGCTGGCCGATACCAACACCGAACAGGTGATCGGCCTGCTCTACTCGCTGTTCTGCGGTCAGGACTGACACGCGCGCTGCCGCCGCGAAACCGGCCCGCAAGGGCCGGGTGAGCGGCCACCGGCCCTGCTTTTCAACCCTCAGGCATGTCCCGCGCTGGCCGACAGGCTCAGCGGATCTACCCCCAGCGACTTCAGCGCCGCACCCCATTTCTCCGCATCCGGCATCTCGAACAACAAGGCGTCGTCCGCCTCCGCCGTCAGCCAGCCGTTCATCGCGATCTCCTGCTCCAGCTGCCCCGGGCCCCAGCCGGCATAGCCCAGCATCATCAGCGCCTTTTCAGGCCCCTCGCCGCTGGCAATATCCTCAAGGATATCCAGGGTGGCGGTCATCCGGAACGCATCGCTCACTCGCATCGAATGCAGGTTCGCGTCATAGTCGGGCGAATGCAGGACAAAACCCCGCGCCGTCTCCACCGGTCCACCAAAATAGACGGGCATCTGCGCATGTCTGGGCTGTTCCGGTGCGATCTCAAGCTGGGTCAGCAAATCGCCCAGCCGCAGGTCCGCCGCCGGTTTGTTCACGATCAGCCCCATCGCGCCGTCGTCGCCATAGCTGCACATGAAGACGACCGAGTGTTCAAACCGGATATCCCCCATCCCCGGCATCGCGATCAGAAGTTTGCCTGTCAGATCCATCTGGTCCGCCCTTGCTTTTGTCTCCCAAGAATGGCCCCGCCCCCGGCCCAGTGCAAGGGGCGCCGCCCAAACCTGCGAAGATTGCAATATGTTGACCGGATCGTGACTTGGCATTTCACCGCTCAAGGCGCATCTAGAGGGCATGATGATGCGAATGATCACCCGCCTGACCCACTGCGCCGCGCTTTTGCCCGCCCTCGTGCTGGCCTTGGTGCTGACCGCTCTGCCCGCCCGCGCCGACACCCGGTTCGGCGGCGTCGGCGATCTGGTGCGCATCGACGTGCTCGATGGCGGAATGACGCCGCGCGGCACCTACCAGACCGCCCTGCGGCTGACGCTCAAGGACGGCTGGAAAACCTACTGGCGCGCGCCCGGCGATGCCGGCATCCCGCCCAGCTTTAGCTGGCGCGGGTCACGCAACGTCGGCGATGTCGCCATCACCTGGCCCGCGCCGCAGGTCTTTGACAGCGGCGGTCTGCGGACCATCGGCTATCAGCGCGAACTGGTGCTGCCGGTCGAAATCACCCCCTCGCGCGCCGGCCAGCCCGTGCGCCTGCGCGGCGCTATGGAGGTCGGCGTCTGTGCCGACATCTGCGTGCCCGGCACCCTGAAATTCGACCACGATCTCGACGCCGCTGCGGGCAGCAACCCGGCCATCGTCGCAGCCCTGGCCCAGCGCCCCTATTCCGCCCAGGAAGCCGGCGTTCGCGCCGCCACCTGCCGCCTGAGCCCGACCGCCGACGGCATCCGGGTCGAGGCGCGCATTCAAATGCCATCCGCTGGCGGACGTGAACTGGCGGTGATCGAACCCGGTGACCCGACTATCTGGGTCTCGGGCATTGACGTAAACCGCAGTGGAGACACCCTGACCGCAACGGGCGAGCTGATCGCGGAGAGTGGCGGCAGTTTTGCGCTGGATCGTTCTCAGCTGCGCTTTACCGTGCTGGGCAGCCGCCACTCGGTCGACATCCTCGGCTGCACACCGGGCTGACCCGGCATGTCCCGCACCCCGCTTCTGGGCGCCATCGCGGTGCTGATCCGGGGCGACCAGGTACTGTTGGCGCGGCGCGGCAAATCGCCCGACGCCGGGCTCTGGGGATTTCCCGGCGGCCATGTGGAACTGGGCGAAACCGCCCTTCAGGCCGCCATCCGTGAACTGCAAGAGGAAACCGGGGTGCTGGCCGACCCGCTGGGCTATCTGACAAATGTCGATGTGCTCCGGCATCACCCCGACGGCTCGGTCGCGGTGCATTATCTGCTGGCCGCCGTCCTGTGCCGCTACCGCTCGGGCGATCCGGTCGCCGCCGACGACATCACCGACGCCGCATGGTTCGACTGCGCTCGCATCCGCGCCGGTGAATTGCCGATGAGCGCAAGCGTCGCCGAAGTCATGGAACTGGCGCTGGCCCGCCGTTAGACCTGCCGCGCCGCGCCGCGTCCATAGACCAGCGCCGACAGCAGGAATGCCACGACCGTGATCGCCAGCGCCCCCGGCACGAACAACGCCAGGCCGGCGCGCACTGGCGACAGCGCATTCAGCGCAGGCACCGCATCGATCAGCGCCTGCGGCAGGGTCCCGGTCGCCAGCGCCCAGCCCAGCGTCACCGCCAGCCAACCCAGCACCACCAGGCCGGTCAGAACGACCACGCCCCGCAGCGCCCGGTTCGGACTGCGCAGCGCCCGCCGCAGCGCGGTGATCGGGCGCGCAACGTCGTTTTGCACCGCCACCAGTGCCGGCACCACCAGCAGCACCAGGAACATCCCGAACCCCAGCCCGTACACCAGTGTGATCACCGTCGGCTTCAGGAACTGCGCCTGCTGCGACTGTTCATAAAGCAGCGGCGCCAACCCCAGTACGGTCGTCAGCGTGGTCAGCAGCACCGGCCGCAGCCGGTCGGCGGCGGCATCCACGATCGACGGGATCAGCCCGCGATCCTGCGCGTACTGGTCGATCGTGGTCACCAAAACGATGGAATCGTTGATGATGATCCCGGTCATCCCCAACAGCCCGACCACCGTGAACATGCTCAGCGGCACCTCCCACAGGTGGTGGCCATAGATCGTGCCGACCAGACCAAAGGGGATGATCGCCATCACCACCAGCGGCCGGGTCCAGCTGGCAAAAATCCAGGCCAGCACCAGGTAGATACCGGTCAGGCACAGGATCAGCCCCGTGCGCGCCTCGTTCAGGAAATCGTCTTCCTGCTCGCTCAACCCCGACATCCGCCATTCCACCTGCCGCTGGCTGGCGATCTCGGGCAGGATCTCGTCCTTCAGCGCGGTCTGGATCTCTTCGGCGCGGGCCGGGTCGTCTTCGGATATGTCGCCGGTCACGCTGATCAGTCGAATGCCGTTTTCCCGCCGCACGGTCGAAAACCCGGTGCGCTGTTCGACGCTGACGATATCGGCCAGCGGCACATAGATCCCCTTGGGGGTCCGCATCAGCGTCCGGTCCATGAAATCGGCGGTCAATTCGCCCTCGGGCAGTTCCACCCGGATCGCGGCACTGCGCGGACCATCGGGATAGGTCGCCGCCTCGATCCCGTTCAGCCGGTGCCGCAGCGCCCGGCCCAGCGCGTCGATAGTGAACCCCAGCGCCTGCCCCTGCGGCGTCAGGTCCAGGATCAGCTCTTCCTTGTCATAGGCCAGGTTGTCCTCGACCGCCGACACCTCGGGATACCGCAACAGCGCGGTGCGCAGATCCTCGCTGGCATCCTTCAGCGTCTGCACATCGGCGCCAAAGATCTGCACGTCCAGCGCATCGCCCCCCGGCCCCGACCGCCAGCCCCGGAAGCTGACGGTTTCCACCATCGGATGATGCCCGACGCGGTCCTGCAGGTCGGCGACAAAGGCGAAACTGGAATAGGGCCGCAGATCGGCGTCGATCAGTTCGATGGATATCCCGCCAAGCAGGTCGGTGTCCTTGGTCTCGACCCCAGACAGCCCGCGCCCGGCATTGCCGCCGATTTCCGCCATCACATATTGCAGCGGGTTGCGCCCGTGTTTCTCTTCGTATTCGCGGCCCAGTTCCTCGGTCGCGCGCTGCATCTCGCGCATCATCGCCAGCGTGTCGGCGCGGGTCGCGCCCTCGACCATGGCAAAGTTGCCGGTCACCGATCCGCGTTCCGGCGCGTTGAAGAACCGCCATTTCACGTCGCCGCCGATAAACAGCGCCAGTTGGGTGGCCAGGATCACAACCGTCCCCGCCAGCACCACGTAGCGCCCCCAGACCACCCAGCCCATCAATGGCCGGAACAGGTGGTCGCGGACCCATCGGAACCCCATGTTCACCACCCGGTTCGGCAGGTCGTACCAATGCTCCTTCGAGGAATGCGCAATGGCATGGGACATGTGGTTGGGCAGGATCAGGAAACATTCCACCAGCGACGCCAGCAGCACCACGATCACGGTAAAGGGGATGTCCTTGATCAGGTCCCCGAACCGGCCGCCAATCGCGGTCAGCCCGAAAAAGGCGATCACCGTCGTCAGGGTCGCCGCCAGCACCGGCATCGCCATTCGGCGCGCGGCGTTTTCCGCCGCGGCGACGGGGTGTTCGCCCAGCCTTCGGGCGCGGAAATCGGCGTGTTCACCAACCACGATGGCGTCATCCACCACGATACCCAGCGTGATGATCAGGCCGAACAGGCTGACCATGTTGATGGTGATGCCCGCGGCATACATCAGTGCCACCGCAGCAAACATCGAGGCGGGGATACCCATCGCCACCCAGAAGGCGATGCGGGTGTTGAGGAACAGGAACAGAAGGCACAGCACCAGCCCGAGCCCCATCAGCCCGTTGTCAACAAGGATATCCAGGCGGTCGGTAATCGACTGTGCCCG
>ENA-OWNT01004460-OWNT01004460.1-seawater-metagenome-genome-assembly--contig:-NODE-4460-length-12281-cov-5.285808_pt1 | contig 12281 bp, 8 predicted proteins | sample MGYA00238136_ERZ651165 | MGnify/ENA primary metagenome ERZ651165 (study PRJEB26861, sample SAMN08777766) | seawater metagenome | isolation source: coastal seawater | place: USA: Florida | collected... | reverse complement strand
TGTCGAAGTGTCGAAGTGTCGAAGTGTCGAAGTGTCGAAGTGTCGAAGTGTCGAAGTGTCGAAGTGTCGAAGTGTCGAAGTGTCGCAGTGTCGAAGTGTGGAAGTGTCGAAGTGTCGAAACGAAGTGTGGAAGTGTCTCCGGGCTTGGTGAGTTGTTAATCTGCGTGGTTGCTTGCAGCGGACTGCACTTGACAGAGCGCACCGCCAAGCTCTCTCCAGCGACAGGTTTTGAGGGAAGCAATGGAAGTAGCGGACCAGCGAACAAGAGAAGCTGGCGAAACCAGAGAGGCAAGTCAAAAGGCTTGTCGACAATAAGTATAAAATTGAAGCAAGTCAGGGGGGAAAAGCGCGACGAACCAAGTTTTTCAGGTTACATCAGAACGGACCTGCGCGGTCTGTGACCCAAGGAACGTTGACATCATGAGAGGGAGCGGTGTGGGTTGCGTCGCAGCCGCCACCATCGCTGCGCTTGTCTCCAGAGCGTGCGGCACGGACACCCCGTCGCCAGACTTGAAATCTCCGAGTCCGTCTTTTGGAGCTACCTCGACCGCTTCCGCGGCTTGGTCCCCAGCACCTATCGAAGCACCGGCCCCGTTCGTACAATCGCCTTCTCCAGGATTGCGAGAAATTCCGGCCCCGTTTTCAACTGCTTGCCCATCCACTTGTCTCTTCAAGTCTTGCACAGAATGGGTCGCCAGCAGCGTGAATACTTGTGCCGGTTTGGAAATGTTGGGCTGCGATTGCACGGGCTGCGATTGTGGCCAAGGTGAAATTGCTGACGTCTTTTGGACTGAACTCGACAATTGGGCATGTGGGGTTGAAAGCACAGAAGGCCCGGTGGACATTGGCCACGACGGTGCAGATTTTGACATTATGGAGATTGGAAAGTGTATGGACTGGTGCGCGCAGAACGAAGAATGCGGCGGGATCTGGCACGACAAGGCGGAAGGACGCTGCACGTACGTGGCCGACACTTCCATCGGACAGTACAAGGACCCGTGGTCATCGTGCTACAGCTTACACCGCGATCAAACTCTACCACCGGTACCCCCAGACGACGCCCAGCCTTCGTCGACGACAACAACGACGGCAGCTGCTGGCAAGGTAACAGGTGGCACCAATCCCAAAGTCACTGCAGCGCCCAAAGAGGTTTGCCAAACGGGGTGCATCACTAATGATCGTACCTGTGAGGATTGGGCGAGCTACTACTCTTGCAGCGACTTGGAGTCTAAAATCGGTTGTGATTGCAGCTACTGCTCCTGCCCTGTCGATTGCATTGGAGAGTGGTCTGCCTGGGAGACATGCGATGCAACGTGTGGTGCTGGAAGCACGTCTCGCACTTTTGAAATAGCAGTGCGAGCCGTCAACGGCGGGCTTGAATGCGAGGTTGAGGATGGCGAAGTGGAAAGCACCGACTGCAGTGCAATGGATCCTGATGACACGGACTCCGTTTTGAACTGCCCTGTCGATTGCTCCGGGCACTGGCTCGCATGGGGTGAGTGCACGACAACATGTGGAACACAAGGCACCAAGGAACGGTCGTTCGCCGTTGAGATTCAACCAAAGTAAGTCAATTCAAAATTGCATGCTCGACGAAGTAGACATCACATCAAGCCGTGGCATGTATTGGTTGTGTTCTGTTTCTACAGATATGGCGGTGACGCCTGTCCAGTGTCTCAAGTCAATGGATGTTCAGGACTTGTGGACTGCGTGTGCCCGAAAACATGCATCGTGGACGGCTACACATGTGACGACTGGCTCGAAACTAGCGCTGAGTAAGTAATTCGACAGCATGACGCACATGCCCATCCTCGCGAAACTGCAGAACGTCCCCACAAACGAATCTAACTCTTGGGTCCGATGCCGTTGTGGGTGTAGTTGGACATGCAGTGCCCTCGAGAGCGCCGAGTATTCTTGTGATTGTACAGCTTGCCTCTGCGATGCTGCCATCAGTGGTGCCAGCGGCAGCGGGAGTGATGCGGACTGTGATGATCCCGACTGCTCCTGGTGGACCTGTGTGTGTTGATGTTGCCAAGTTGTCAGCTGGGTCCAAGCGGCGGCATGGAGGTTTATTGCTGTCAAAAGACAGACGCAACTAGTTCAATAAAAAAAAATTGAGATATTTGAGATGATTCAACATCGTAGCACCTGACATACAACACTGGCTATTGTTCTCGCAGAAGACATTTGTAGTTTCGCGCATTCTTTGCTCTACCCCAGGAACTGTGATCAACGGCGCTGTTGCGGCTGCGAACAAGTGAGCAAGGGATTCCACAATCGAAGCGAATATTATCTACATTGACATTCACAGGTAGCCCAGCCCCACCAATCCAATTCGACAGCACTTCAATCAGCGTAGGGTCACATGAAATCGCCTTTACGCCAATCCGCATTGCCGCAGACAAACTGCCCACTGCACAACCGCCTGCAATACATCGATCAGCAATCAATTACCGGAATGGCGAACCATTCCATGGCAGAATTGAAGGTGTCACTCAACATGCAATCGCAATCGACTTGGCAACTGCTCAAATGCGCAAAAGCGCAAATGAATTCAGTGCATCTATCAGCAATCAATCACCGAAGCGGAGCGTTTCGGCGAGCGTTTCGGCGGTTGCATCGCAGACATGCATACATTCAGACAGACAGACAGACAGACAGACAGACAGACAGACAGACAGACAGACAGACAGACAGACAGACAGACAGACAGACAGACGACGGACGGGCGGACTGAAACCAGCAACGGCGGGTTGAGAACACGCACAACATACATACAACATACATACACACAACATCATGGACGCCATCATTGGGTGCGGTGCCCGGTGAGGGTCTCTGCTTGTTCGTTGTCGCACAGTGCGACTTGTTTTCTTGCTTTTTTCATGTGCGCGAATTGGGTTGCTAGGGTGAGAAAAAGGGAGTACACTATGGAAGAACGCACCCAAACTGATTTTGTACGCAGTCGATTGTGTGCGGTGGCACCCTTCCGACGCCGTTTCTGCTCAGTTGTTATTCGCAAATGAGTCAATGAGAAGTAAGTGTCGAGGCGGTGAGTGATTTGGTTTGTTGGTTGGGTGATAAATGGGTGATTGATTCTGGCTTTCATTGGATTTGTGATTTGTGTGTGATTGACTGCGAGTGTGCTTTGGCGTGCACGTGTACCAAAGTTTTAAAGCAGTACTGAAGTACCAGTGCGATTGTCAATACCACACCAATTCTGTGGCTGCTCCGAGCAAAGACGCAAAGACGGTATTTGTCAACAAGCAAGCACCCGAGTAAAAATCTTAGGATCCCACCGCATGCTGGCTGCTGGCTGGGATGGCGATGCTATTCGATCACGAATTTTGTTAACGGTTGGGGTCAAGTATTTCTCGGGAATTTGTGGCTACCTGAAGAACAAGGTTGACAGAATGCCGCCGTCAGCTTACTAGACCACGGAACAACGCCGACCACAAAAGCGCTGCGGCGCACACAAACGCACCGCCACCACGCAGCTCAGACAGCAAGCGTTGTCATGGTACAAGCACTCGCAATCACCCATCGGAGTTGCCGTCCAACACTCCTCTTGCACACTTTGTTGCATAAGCTGGAAATTCCGTAGTCGTGTTGCAAACTTGGGGATGGCTGCAATCATCATGTCTAGTTGTCGATTGGCCTACATTCGTCATTCCACGGATCAGTTCTGTTCGCACTTAGCAATCACAGCTGACATGCGGCCGTAGTGAAACAACCTACCTCTGCGTAAATGGCATAATCTTGCGCATTGCTCATGATGAAGCCATTTTGGAGATAATCGTTGATTTCTGTCACCAATTAAGTCAAGCGCGTCGGAGTGATATGCCGCGCACAAAAACAAAAAAGTACTGCACAAAAGATGTGAACCTGAATTGTTTTCAGTTTGCGGCGTGGGATGTCGGTTCACCATTTTCAGTTGTCCGTCGAGCATACCAGGTCGCTGCGGCACGTGATTATTACTAGGTGTTATCGATCTTTCTCTCGGCGATGACACAGCCGCAGCCACGCACCTTTGCTGATATATGCAAGACATCTTGGAATCTCAACTGCAGCAATGCCTTCAGTACCACCTTGTGGACGGTGCAAGCAAAGCCATCAGTATCAGTGGTTCAACAAGTTTGCACAATTCGCAACGCACCATGCTTTCATCAAAGCGCTCGGTGATGCCAACGAAGTGGTATGGTCCAAGTCCCGCTGTCACAGACTCCGGGCTAACATAGATAGTCGAGTTGGACAATTCGTGAAGCGTGGCATTAGTCGTCACCTTTACACGGTCACCAAGTTGCCGCGTGGGCGCGTGATCACGTGTGCCACTGTGTCGTAGCAATGATGATTCCCTCTCTTTGCGCTGGTCTTTATTGATGGCCTGCATTGAAGCGGGATCAGCTGTGAACTTTTGCAACGGCACAGTGGTCGGGCATCAAGTGTAATTTGAACGCTAGTAATGAACGACCTTGAGGTGGCGATAGAGTACGTTTTGACAGGATCGCAGATTTTTCAAACGATTCTCGGGTGTGTCTGGCACATGATTTCGGCCAACCTGAGCATGGAAAGGTAAATATGTCAAAAGTGGTGACGGTCATCGATCGTCAACGTCGACACTGTTATTTCCGACTCTCGTTGCAAGTACCAGACATGTGCAAACCTTGAAGTAGTAGTAATCAGAGTAGCAACGTGAAGCTGGGTCACGAATCCAAGAGGCGACAAAAACCGGAAGTTTCAGAAACGGCTCCACCTGCCAAGACGAGTAACATTGAATAAATGATTCGAAACACCCGCAATGCTCAATACTGTACTCGAGTACTGTTTGGGAGCCACAGCGATGCAAGACAGCAACAACGAATAAAGTGGGTAGAAGCGCTCACCGATGATAGCGCGTTCCACACGTGCACAGCATCGTGTGTTGCCATCACAAACGGCTCCGGCACGACTTGAGCAACCCTGTCAGCAGATGCCTCTGCCAGCAACGATTTCACCGATTTAGATGTTTTCATGTTGGTCATGTGTGTATCTGGAGTGGCGTTTCGGAAATAGCCGATAGCTCGCATGACTCCGCCTGCAGTTGAGCTCGAACACTTCTCGATTTTGTTAAACACTAGACTGAAGCGTTTGTGTGGGCGCCACGGTTGCAGTCGAAAGCTTTTGTTACGCCAAACATCAGAAAAGGGCGAAGTGATCTCGTGTTCATGGTTTGTATGATGACGAGAGGCGTCTTGGGAATGATTTCGCGATCGCATGGCGAGATGTTCGCGGCTGCTGTGTTGGCTCTCCGGTTCCGACCATTCAAAGCAACGGCACAACACCACGGCAAACAACAGCAGTCGTTGCCAGCGCAGGAGCAACATAGTTTACTCAGCGGATTGTGCCAACGCACGAACCGGTGACTAACGAGGAGTTAGACAGTTTGAGTGCTCTGAGAAGACGTCCAACACAAAAGGAATGCATCCATGCGGACAAACCAAGCTGGTCTCCAACAATGTATCTGTCCACCGCAATTGTTTTCCTTCCGAAAAGATGTTCAGATCGCCACCGTGCACATATTTTATCCGTACAGCCACAGGTGAACGACAAGATAGATCAGCCTGATGTTTAGAGCGAGGTGCTCGCGGTGTCCTGCCACATAAATGTCGTTACTGGGATCCAGGTGCGCCCAAATTGTTGTACAAAAGCGTAATCAACCCGGTTCTGCATCATCTGAGGGGCAACCCATTCTCTGCCACACATTTATTGATCACAGACAAGCTGGCTCGTCCCGCCGCACCAATGACACATTCCCCGACTCCAACGCTCCACCGCGGTATGCGCGACTTGGCGTGACTTGACTTGACGGTGGCGAACGATGTTGCAGTGACATCGCCACACTTTCTTCTTCCTTCACACAGTGTACAACACACACATTGAAGTGACGTTCAAAGCAGAGAACAACACCACAGCCAACGGCCACGACAACCACAACGACCACAGCGACAACAACGACCACAACGACCACAACCAACGACCACGACAACCACAGCGACAACAACAGCAACGACAGCGACCACAGCGACAACAACGACCACAACCAACGACCACAACCAACGACCACAACCAACGACCACAACCAACGACCACAACCAACGACCACAACCAACGACCACGACAACGACAACGACAACAACAGCAACGACAGCGCCACACGACAGCAAACAGCGACGAACGGCAGCGACAACGACAACGCCACCGACAACGACAACACATCTTCCGTCCTGTCTCTGACACGCTCCATCACTTCCTCGCTTGCTTGCTTGCTCCGTCACTCAATGAGTGCAGTCCACATTCAAACACAAATATTGTTCCGACATCGACCATTATCCACAGTGTGCATGACTCACTTTATCTACTGTACCTATCATACAGTATGTGGTCAACGGTGCTCACGCAAAATGGTGTTGCGGATCGCGGACGATGAATGACCAATGCATGGCCGTCGCACAGCCGTCGCACGGCCGCCACGCAGCTTGCTTGGTGCATGATGGTTGCTTGTTGCTTGTGATGCCGGCCGGTGTATGATGGGTGCAGTGCCCCTCTTCCGAACAGATCGTCTCCGCCAAGCATCTAACCACTACGATATATGTAGTAAACGCGCACACGCGCAAACGCGACGACTGGCGGCAATTGTTTTGCTGTTCACTGTTCACATGCAATGATACGCTTGAGTTACCATTCACAGTCGAATCTAAATCGTTTTACGTATGTCTCTCCTCTACATCTCCTTCTTCGTCTTCTTCCCCTGCTTCATCGTTCGCGTCCTCGTTAGCGGCTCGCTGCTCCAGTTCCAAACGGAGCTCTTCCGCGTTATGCGTCACGAAGTGCTCGTCGCTGTCTTCAGGAACATCGTGCACCGTGCGGAATTCTACATCTTCTAATGACACTCCGTTGGAGTGTAGCCAATTCAATATCACCATAATTTCGGCGTCGCCGGGCTTGTAGTGGCCGGATTTGTTGGTGATCACGCGTAATTTGCCTGCAACACATCGCCGTGCCAAGCACGCACACATGCATATGAGAACCATGGCAACAAGATGCACACGTTGGCCAGACAAGCAGAACGTGATGTGCACGCACGAACCTTCTTCAAACTGCATCTCCCCAGCGAAGTCGACTTTCTGTCCGCCAAAAAATGTCGAATGGTGAAAGTGCCGGACCCTATGTGTGCCAAGGAACAGGCCATCTCGGGGCGCGCGGAAACCGCTCCGGGATAACACAGTCGTGAGAGATCTGCTGTAAATGTCTCCCGTAGGGACGCAAAAGGAGCAGATGCCAAAACCGCGGCCACTGAAGTTCGATTCCATCTCCGCTGTATCGAACGGATGTCCCTCGTGGTCGATCCAGAAGCCACCGGTGCACAAAATCGCCTCGTAAGGTTTCCGGTGGCGTGCGTTGCGCAAGTAGCGAACCTGCACACCACTTGGAATGCCGTTCGACATTCCTTTCTCGCACCTGACGAGGACAGTGCACACAACAGACATGTCAGACTCCATACATCTCGGCGAAGCCCACGATATAATAACACAGGCAACATCTGTGCACCGACGGCTTACATAATTTGCGTGAACATGGGGAGGTTGTTCACCGCAAGGTCCTTCATTTGCGTGGAGCTCAAGAATGGGCAGATGAACAAGAACCGCTGGAACGACATCGTGGAGCTGTACTTTCGCCGCCAGTATCTGAAGTACGGGGCAAGCAAATCAGACGGAATGTGCATCGGCGATGCTATTGCCTGCAGCGGTCCCACAACAATAGCAAACAAGTTATCACCAACACCTTGTTCACCAGCCACAACAAAATTTGCAGGATGAATGCACGCACCTCCAAATTGTAAATCTTTTGCAGTGTGCGCCTTGCTGACTGAGTAGACAGGGCTCTGTCACGAAACAACATAGAGCGCCGTTTGTGCTCCGGGGCCCACCGATACTGCCTTGCCTCCGCATCACTCTCGTCGTCTTCGTCAAAGTACGTATTGCTCAGGTCTCCAATCATGGTGACGTCGCTCAAACGACGCTGAGGTGGAGGTCGCTCCTGGTCAACCAACCCAAGCATGCCTTCAATGGGGTACTCTCTCTCCAGCCTGGCAACCTCGACGAGGACACGTCGGACGCGATCAGCAATAGTGAGCACTTTTTGCGCAAAATCGCTCTGCTCGGGAGTCGGATCGGGCAAAGCCGCCACGTCGAACTCGGGGTTGGAGGTGTTCATGGACACTGCTTCAGCAACAATACGCCGAACCGAGTCGATGCGTTTTGACAAGTCAACTCGTTCAAGAGTCAGACTTGAATATTCCACCATCCGCAGTGCCAACTGAAGAAACCTCTTGTTCATGATCACTGCTCGTATCAATGGGTCAAGGTCTCTCATCAGGGCCTTGTGAGCTTTCTTTGACAAATTTTCGGCCTTCATGCGCCGTTGGTCGAGGCCAGTGGACGCGCGGTTTTTGATACCACCGTCGATCAGCAACGTCACGTACAAGAGCCTGTTGAGCCGCTGCATCATTGTGCCGCCACCATCGCCACTGGCGTTGGAGTCGGAGCGCATGCTCGTTCTTGAGCCAGGCGACTCCGAAATCCCCATCGGAGTTGTGGCCGCACTGCTGCCCCCACCGGCAGCACGTAGCTGAGCGTTGAAGTCGGCGACAAGATCTTGCATTCCCCGCAGCCACTGAGTTGCCGTTTTACCATATTCGCGAGTTTTTCGAGCTTGCTCGTAGAGCTCCCGCGGCTCGGGCAACTCTTCGACGCAGCGCCCAATTTCGACTTTGGGAAACAGGAGGTCGTCCAATGTAACGGTCAGGTTGGCTTCGTACAGGCGATCTTTCACGCGGGACACAAAACGAGCGAGGACAACGCGTTGGCGTCTTGACAGCAGGTCATCCAAGATGCTTAATGCTGCGGCCTCTTCCATTTCTTTCGTCTCCAACTTCTGTTGACGCTCTTCACGCCACCCCAGTGGGCGATCAGGTCGCGTGAAGTCGAAAACAGCAATACCGTGGTTGTCCCGAGCCTCCTTCGCCTGAGTCGACAAGCTACGCTTACGCCGCGCCTTGATTTCGTCAAACAACTGGCGCGCACGCACTGGCGCAGTCTGGATGATGTTGATGTTGCTAGCTGCCATGTCATCCGGGCTGAGCTCCGGGACTCCCGATCGGCGCATCATGTCAGTGAACTTCTTCGTTGCAACGCATTGCTGAAATTGCTGGAACGTGTGAATATCGTTGAGATCAAGTGTCAACCGGCGCGGCCTCTTGTCCGGTCCAAGGCATCGTATGTCAGCGTGCTTGCGCAACGTGTCAATCATCTTCTCTTGAGCGAACTTCATGAAGCGATCCCGGTATTGTGCGGGTGAAATTTTTAGCGCGGCTTTCCATCCGCGGGTGAACGCTTTCTGAAGGCAGTACCACACACTGTCCGAAAAAGTCCATCGATTGAGAATTTCAGTCACACTCATGTGATAGGAGGATGGGCCTTCCACAATTGTGGAGAGGACAGGCTCCTGCACCACAGTCCCAACTGTCGACGCGCCCGACGCCCCTACTTTCTTACTGCGTGAGTCCGCCACAATGGCGTTGCCGGAAAAGGCGCTGTTGGTGACGTAATCGTCATAAGCTTGGGATCGGTGCACTCCTTCCCACGCGTCAGCGGCGCCATGTGTTTCTCCATTTTGCTGCAGAAGAGCTTGATACGACTGCTGAAGTTTGATCACGGGCGACATTCCATTTGAAATCGGGTACCGATTGCGCGACACCCCCAGCGTGAGGCCGAAGCAAACTCGTCCTTCAGTGTTCAAGAACGCAGTATCTTTTTCAAGTTGCTTCAGCGTGCTGGCGGCATCGTACGGAGACAAAATCACCTTCATTCGGAAATCGTTGTCGAGGAGAACCCGCTGAGGCTCATGTGTACGGTTAACGGGGCACTCCATGCCGTTGGCCGCCGCAACGTGGGCCTGACTGCTTGACCCGGAGTTCGATATGCTGCTGGTCATGACAAAGCGTGCAGAGCAATGGCGACAGACACACTTTGTTCCCGGAGGAGGCCAGCTCGCATTGCGTAATTTGGTCGCGCCTGTCAGCGTGTAAATTTCCTGAACGGTTCCCGTCGGTGGAAGAGCATTTGCTGTCACGCCAATGTAAATGGTATGATTATAGTCGAGCAAACGCATTGAATAGCAGCCCAAGTAACGCTGCAGCAAGGAGCTGGGGTTGTCCATCATGTACTCCGGATACGACTTGTCGGTTTCCTCCACGGTCTCAGAAGTGGACACGATATTTGGAATCATCATTTGCCTCAGGCAGTCAAATTCGGCTTTCGTGAGCGTCTGAACGGTTAATCGCTCATCAGCAGTCAAAAAGCAAAATCGGGAGTCGAGGTCGTTTGGGTCGTTGATTGGACTCGTGGTTGTGAGGGTATTCATGGACTTGTAGTATTGACTTTCGTCTTTGAAAAACGTCTTTCTCATGATACGAAACAACCGCTCGTCGAACGATTGCAGGCTCGCACGAGTCTCACCGACCGGGCGGCACTTGAAAAACTCCCAGAAGCTCCCGGCGGCGTATTTCGAGTCGTCCTTGTCCACCTGAACAGTGAAATTAGGTTTTCGCTGGACTTTGTTTTTCGATCGCAGGTCGCCGTTCTTGGTATCAGCACTTCCGAACGACACCGGATTTACCTTGTACGTCTTGTTCCGCTCCTTTGCACCACCCACGGGGACTTGCCGAGCCCTGGACCCCAACTTGCTCAAGCTCCCACCACTTTCATTGCCGAAGTCTAAGCGACATTTCCCGAGGACGTTGACGTCGGTGTCGTTGTTAATTGACAGATGTGTGATGCCGACACGCATGTACTGCGCCAGTTCTTCCCTCAGGGCCGTGTTTGTTTTCGGGGCCAAAAACAGTGTCTCGTCGGATTTGCCCTTTTCCAGTTTGCGCAGCGTGATGACTTTCACTGCATCATAAACCCAAATTCCAAAGAGCGGCAGTGAATGCAACGCCCAAATGCTCGCAGCGAGGTTTGCGAGCACATTGAGGTCCTCGTCAGACTTCATCAGAGAAACTCCTGCGAGAGCAGCCTCGTCAGTAAGATCGTCTGGACTGTCCACACCGGCCAGCTCATTGATGACGCTCGATTTTTGGCCGATGATGAAAAAAATCAGCAGGTACGTCACCCAAGCAATCGCCCAGTAAATGACCTGGCTCAACAGGTACTGCAGCGACAAGCGCAGCACGTGCGATCTGGCCGTGAAGATATCTCTGCCATGAGATGTGCGCCCATGGCGGCGGATCCGGACGATGGACTGAATTGATGCGAACGCGGAGAACACAAAAATGATTCCTAGCGTCACCAAAGTAAAGAAGAGGAGGACGTTGACTCCACGATCAATTCGGTAAGAAAGCAGACAAAAACCCATGAACCAACGCCCAGTCCGCAGCTCATTCGAGGACCCGACATCGCCTCCCGCTCGCAACAAGTAGTAACAGATGGCGATGCCAGCCGGGATCACTGTGATCAAGATGCGGTACATCCAATTTTGAAGGCTGAAGTTCGTGAATGGCGATCGAATGTTGAAAATGAGGTCGAGTGAAAGGCAGAACAAACACATTTCAGTACCGATGAGCGCGAACTGCGTGAGCACGCCAATGTAGGCATTGTCTTCGCAAAAACAGCCGTCATTGTCAATGACTCCTCCGGGAGAATGTAGGGCGCTGACCAGCAACATGGAACTGTACAACATATCGTAAAACGCCTTGAAAGCAATGAGGCTGTTCGGCTGACGCTGCAGCAGCTTGATCGAGAAGTACGAAATCAGGATGAGCAGTGCAAGCACCAACGAGACGGAAGATGTTGCAATCAGAATGTTGGGGTTGACCATGACAAGACGGCCGTACAAACCCCATCGTTCAATGCACTGATCTATCAGTGTCTCGTTCGAGCCGATTGCGCCGTCACTCATTTTCACCACCGACCGCAGTGCGCACTGGGCAGTTGCGTCGCGTCACCGCAGAACTTTCACCACCCCAAGCCGGCGCTCATGAGTCACATCACAACGTCTGTCGTGAGTCGTGCGCTGACTCACGCTGATGAGAGCCTCATCGGAGAGTGCTCGCGCGCGTGCCGCGCTCGCCGAGTCGCGTCAGAGTAGAACAGCACGACTTTTTGGCGTTGGTTTGTCCCATCAATATATGGTCGCGCTGGAATTGGGGACAGTCCGCAACATGCCAGCGTAGCGCACACGGA
>ENA-OWNT01004459-OWNT01004459.1-seawater-metagenome-genome-assembly--contig:-NODE-4459-length-12282-cov-3.999918_pt1 | contig 12282 bp, 9 predicted proteins | sample MGYA00238136_ERZ651165 | MGnify/ENA primary metagenome ERZ651165 (study PRJEB26861, sample SAMN08777766) | seawater metagenome | isolation source: coastal seawater | place: USA: Florida | collected... | reverse complement strand
GGGGGCAGTCGATCCAAACGAAGTCAATCGTCATCGACAGTGTGTCGTGTGTCGCTGTTGTGTTGTCGTGTTGTCACTGTGGCTGTGCGCTGTGAGTTGTAAGCGTAGCGCATGTGTGTGTGTGTGTGGGTGTGTGTGTGTGGAGGCGAGCGGCCACTCACAATCTCCCACTGTGGTGCCTGGGTGTGTGTGTGTGTGGGTGGGAGTGAGTGAGTGAGTGAACAGTGAGGGCGTAGTCAGTCAAGTGAGTGGCCGCTTCACTGCCACGCCCACTGTACTCAGTACTCACTCACGCCCAGTCACTTCACTACTTCCTTCCCACTGAGATCGATATCAAGCCGAGAGACTCCGACAATGAATGTACGGTAATGCGAATATGCCGTTGAAATGAGGGATTGAAACGAAACGCACGTTCATCATAAAGACTAATGCTTGTCGGAGGAGGCTCGCTTTTTTTCTGTGTTGCTTTGTCGCTTCGTCGCTTCTTCGTCGTTCGTTCGTTGGTTTGCGGTTTGGAGGTTTGGACTTTTTTTTTGGACAGCCACGGTGGTTTGAATTGGCTTTGGCTTTGGCTTCGTCTTTGGCTTTGGCTTCGTCTTTGGCTTCGTCTTTGGCTTCGTCTTTGGCGTCGAACAGCTCCGCTTGTTTGCTTTTTCACACGTCAATACGTTTTCGAAGACGCAAGAAACGGCGAGGGTGCTGTCCACTTACTTGGTCAATGAAAAAAGCGGTGCCAAGTGAAAGAGGTATACCGGTTGCACCACATCATGTGACTGAACGCGTGGGTGCACGTGTCTGTGCCGTCCTTCTACCTCGAGATTGCGAAACGTGGAGTAAGTCTTATTCTCACTCACCATGTAATTTTACGATATTACAATATATTCGTCAAAATTCAAACGATGTAGCACTGATGTTCGCATTGAACACATGACAATTCAAGGAGCTGACGACTGAATGCGTGCGTGGTGTCACACGCATTCGGTCCCGCTCGTTAGGGCTTGGTGGCGATGACGAGCAGATTTGTGGTGCTATGTGCACTTGTTCTGTCCGGGTCGCAGATGGACGCCGATGCACGTTCCCAGCTGCCCACGAAACAGAGTCGAAAGTTTATATCAGGTTACGCAACAGACCCAAGTTTAGCGGCATCAGACTATGTCGCCAACTTCAATAAAGCGTATCATGATAAAGGAGGTCGAAAAGCAGATGGTGCTCCGTATGAAACTCCCGTGTCAGACGTCTCAGGGTGCTGTCAAATTTGCCCAACACGATTTTATAAGCAATTGTCGTTTCTTGAACTGCCGCCGGAGGTGCACACTGCCACAGAAAGAAATTTTTGGGCGTGGTACGAAGCGTTACAAAGTAGGAGAGCTGCTAGCGCTCATGGGTCTCGAGATCGAACTGCAGACGGTGATGCACAGCCTCAATTTTCTGGGTTCTTGCAGCGGCAAAGCTCGGAACAACGGCATAGATCACAACATGGAGAGAAATTGTTGCCTTCCCGTCCTTACCCGTTTGAATTGGCGTCGAATTCTCTGTCTCACAACAACAAGTTCAGTTCCTCAACAAGCTTTACGCCTCGCTCAACGGTGCGCGCTGTGAGTTGTTGAATAGTCTCAACACGAACAAATATGTGACCAGCAACACACGTCTGTGCCTTTAGGTGACTCCTCAAACCAAACGCCCGGAGGCAAAATATACAAGGCTGGGCTCCCTGGTCGATGACGCGATGCACAAAACTAGACGTGTTTACTCTTGCCCCCAAAATTACGGCTCCGCTGCATTTTATGGCGACTCCGTTTGCTGCAACGTCTGTCCAGATGATCAAAGCTACAAATACCCCTTTCGTGACTTTTCGACGTGCGTTATGCCCCGAACCTGTTTCTTGCTGAAACTTGTGTCCTGAGCCACGATTTCTGCCCTAGATATATCCCACACATATTTGGCGCTTGGCAAAATACAGCTATGGATGAGTACGCTGACTGATGTTGGAGTCATGACAGCCTTGTGCCGCTCTTCATGGCTGTCGTTATCATTTCGTGCGCTAGGTACATGCATAAAAACAGCGTCACCAATCCAGGCAGTCGCGATTGCCCGTGGCAACCTGAACCGTGAGTTAGCTGTTCCAAGTCTCAAAGTGTGTCTTTGCTACGTTTCACGCCCCAACCGTTCAGTTGCGAATATTGAACCTTTTGTGTACAGGTATGTCACAGGCGCGTTTGCTCCAAAGTGCTGCCGATTGTGTGCCACTTCGTTCGTACCGTACTTTAAAAAGCCAGAAGCAAAGGACGACCCAATGACAAGCATGGGTGTATATGCTCCTCGCGCTGACAATCAAGGTCATTCATTACCAAAAATTTATGAGGGGTTGTCAGTGTTCCTGGATGAAACATCTGCTGACCACGCTCAGCATATCGGACTTCACGATCAACGCAACGTTAGGACCAAGTTGTTTGCAAACAACATTGAATTACTTCCTCAACAACTCTGGTCACCCACAAAGGGAACCAAGGCTAGCGCTCAAGTGTCCAAAGACTTGTTTCGCAGCCTTCAAAATAATATTGCTAATCATCGCCGAGAAGCAGTGGAATTGAAATTGGATCCCAAGCAACCAGTGCGTATACGGCGCCTGACCCGTATGTAACGGCGTCGACGTATTGCGATGTTGACCGGCCTTGGTGGACTCGTAGGTTGACGTAGACACGTTCAACATGTTATTGGAATTAGAGACCGATGTGGCTGCTGGGCGGGAAGACACGTGTTGTATCATGTGTCCATCAGACGTGTAAGTTCATCGTCGTCAGGATCTGGACTGAATCGGCGAGTTTGACGTTTGCTGTTGTTACTAGGTACATGAGCACGGAGGGTGGATCACTTGAGGACAAGCCCTTCGCAGAACCCACCTCGGAGCAAGTACGTACAATCACATTCGTCAGTACCCATGCACCGCGACCATGACGTCAAGGGTGTGGTATTGCCTTCGTTTAGGAACGTGTCAATGAGATGTTGCAGCCATTGGGCATAAGTCCGCGTCGCGCAGGCAACGCCAGAAAGTACGATAGCACGCTCCATCCAACAAAATACAGCACTTTTACGGAGGTGCGTATTTCGGCGGTCAGACCTCCTTGATCATTTTCCTGGTTCAGTAGTGAATTCTTTGCCGTCTGTAGGGAACCGCATCGGCGGAGCCAAATTTTAATGGCTATAGTGAGCACAACAACGCTCTTCCGTAAAACTACTTTTTAGAGAAGGCCAGCCATTACTTACTCTCTGTGAATTAATTTAACGTATGATCTAGATCTACTCTAACTTTTGCTACCTTCCCAAATTTGACTTGTCGGGCCGTTGGGTTTTGTCAATTCTCTCGTCGCGGAATCGCTTGATCAGTGGCAGGATGTCCTTCATGGACAGCTTTACATTTGCATTCTGTTGTAGAACCTCACGCACCACCCGAAGAGCACCGGCCAGTGTCCAAGATGATGGAATTAGATCGAAGGCACAACTGAGTTGCAATGGAATCGACACACTGATTTTGTCCCCATTTGTCTTACTTCCAGCCTCATTTGAGGTTGCGGCTGATGCCAGAACGCCGCTCACCAGCGCTGAAACGTTCAGAAAAGAAAGGGATGACTTGTCATCCGTGACACTGAACGGAGCCAGCGAAATAATGGCCTGCGCCAACTGCAAAGCAACACGCCATGCTTCATCCTGCTTGGGTAAACCTTTTAACTTCAGTTTGCTGCCATGCACCCAAGCAATATGAACGGCCTGGTCGAACTGTCCGGCAGCTAGGGCCAAGTGCACGTGACAACCCAAGTGGCGCGGACATTCTGCTGCTGCTGCAACTGGTCCAATCAATCGACGGACCATTCGCACGACGTGCACGCCTCGTTCGGGGACAACTGGAACAGCAATTTCATTGTCTGCACAATTTGGTGGTTGTCTAGTGACATGACTTGTGCCGTCAACAGCCGCCACAACCATGCCACCAAATTCGACAGGTGCCAGGCAGTACTGGATTACACAGAACGTGAACAGTGTAGGGAACGATAATTCCAAGCATTTGGGGTCTGTCGTATGAGTATGCAAGGCATGGAAAACGGTGAATAGCAATGAATTCAGCGTCTGTGACATATCTTTGACTAGCTCATCGGCAAAAGAAAGAAGGGCGACACGAAACACTCCGTTGACGTCATTGCGAGCATTTTGAAGGAGGTAAATTGCCCACAGCCGAGCAACGGTCAATGCCTCCAGCCGCAAGTTGGCGGCAAACCTCATACCAAAGATACGAATTCCGCCATGAGGGTCGCGAACACAAAAGTCGATGGGTAAACCAACGTCTTCTGGCAAACCAGGGCGTTCGCCGACGCCATTAATGCTGCCAGGGTCAGCACCAAATTTGTCGACGCAGAGCTGACGGTACGACTGCAATGATACAGATAGTGGGGTGAAATCCTGCCAAAGTTGAGGAAGTTGTGACGTGCTGTTTGGTATCATGTCAGACTTGGGAGAAGAAGAAGAAGGAGAAGGTGGCGAAGAAGAAAGACTATTCGAAAATTGCCGGATATTCGCTTGGATTTCGTGTACCCCGTAGGCGTCGGGAATACTCGCGAGTGCCAACATTTGTGCTGCATTTTCATTGAAAGCAGGCAATGCCTCGCTCGCTTCTTCAAAACTGTTCGGCGCCGCAATGGATTTCGTGTCACGCGTGAGGTGTGCAACGGTTAACTCCGTTGCTTTCAGACGTTGTTGCAGTCTAGCAATGTACTTTTGGTTGTTGGCCCTTCCGCAAGTTGACAGTATGTCTGCAACACGTGTCAATACCGACTTAATGCTGTGGTGATCAATGCTATTGCGCAGAGGAATGAAGTTCGATTCCGCCCCTAACTTCACAGCTGTGTCAATGTGACGATCAACGGAGGATAGCAACGCGTCGACCCGCCCAGCTCGAAAGCCAAGGTAAAGTCGACACACTCGCGACTCGGAGGCTATTCCAGTAATGGCACGTTGCCGCATGCCGTCCATACGAACACCAGACCACAACATCTGCACCTCTGTCGGATTGCACCCCTTCTTCGAATGGAGCACATCCAAGCAAACCCCAGAAGGGAAATCAATCACGAAAATACTCTTGGTCTGAGTCTGCAATAAAATGGTATCTCCTGCGAGCACAATCACTTGTCCAGGGTCGGACGATAACTCCAAGCCAGCACTAGCGCGGATTGTGCACACAGAAGTACGAACAAGGCATGGCTCTGCATTTAGAGATCTTTGAGCGCTACGGACTTCCAACAATTCGACTGTGCCGCGAGTTGGGTGCACAAGTACAACCTTGCCAGACACAGGACATTGTGCCGAAAGCAATGGCACTGAGTCCGCAGTTGTGGCGCTGGTACATGCCGTTTGTGAGTCGCACATATGGAGGCACGGCGAACACTGACAAATATCGCAGCGTCCCTCCACGTGTCCTAAAAAGCAGCGATCACGAAACGACCAAACTCGTATTCCATCAGAGTGTGAATCGCGTGGCAATAGGATGATGCACGAGCCGGCATTCTGACTCGAGGCCATTTTCTTTTCAGATGAGCCACCAAGAGTTAGGATGTTGAAAAAATCAACACATGTTGACGAGTGCACAACTGTTGCACTGCTGAACTCCACTATGTTGCCGACTTTGCGTTCAGAGTGACTGTGATGGGATGGCATCGCGGCAAGTTGGATCGTGCAGGCCAAGATCCACACCCTGGTCTGTGAACGCGAGCCTCCGCTTGTCTGGGCGACTTGCCACGTAAAACGTGTCGACATGTTGGAGCTCGACCGCGCGGGCGTGCGTGTTGCAGCAATGCTCACAAGCTTCAGTTGTGCATCATCCGGCAAGGGATCGACGAGTAGTCCTTGCACCAGATTGACAGTGGCTACAAGGGTCCAAACTTTTGATGCACTGTCCCACTGCCAAAACAGCGTCGTGCCGTCGGCACGGGCGGCAACAAGAGTGAGCGGGTAGGGGAAGAAATCTATCGACGTCAGGGGATTGCTTGACGAAAAACGGCAGATTAAGACGGGAACCTGAGCAGACGCGGCGGCAGCAGTTGCCGCGGCGTTTGCATCTTCAAGAATGTCTGCACTAGCAGAAGCACGTGGCCGTAGAGCAAGCTGTACAAGAGCTGCCTCTTGCTGCGAGCTCAATCTGTGTTCAGGGGTCAATCGATCAAGCACAACGATGCGATCTGTAGCCTCGATCTTCGGTCCCGTGTGTGTTTCATGCCGAATCCAACAAACAAGATGGTCTTGTGTCACGAATAAAAGCTTGTGGAGGAAGAAACGTCCGAAAATGCTTGTGTCTGACGAGCTGGCATCAGCTTTTGATCCCCACCTCCCATGACGCAGCTCCCTCAGTACAACACCGCCTCGAAAAGGATGCTTCGCGTCGTGGTCCACGTCCACAGCATGCGCCGAGAAACATTTCTGATTGCGTCGACGCCGCTGCCCGGGCATAGTGGACCACTAGTGTCTAACTCTACTCAAGGCATCAACAAGTAATCAGCGAGGTGACGAGAACTAACTCTTCGCAGCGCGGCGGGATGCAGCACAATGACGTGGAGTCATTATGCACCAGGCGGTGCAACTGACTTGGCCAGCGGTCATCGCACGATGCCGTTTGCAAATGGAAAAAGTTATGCAGAACGTATTCTGTAGCGGCGTGCAAATTCACTCGACTCAACATGTGTTGCACGTCCATGCGACCTTCTTCATAATTATGCCACACCGGACTCCACAAACTCCAACTCCACATCGCTAGCCATCGACGTGTGCGTCCCCTCTCCATTTGACCCGGAGGCGTCGTGCGACGTGCGAAGTGTGGAACGTAGGAGCACGTCAGCAAACTATTTTGTGCGGCGAATTCGATGAAAGGGCGATGCAATGACCCGTCGTCGTCATTGCATCGTCGTTGACATTGTCGCCGTGGTCGTGGTCGTCGTCATCGTCGTCGTCATCGTCATCGTCGTCGTCGTCGTCGTCGTCGTCGTCGTCGTTGGTCGTCGTTGTTGGTTGTCGTCACACTCTCTGCAGCAACAAACAACTCAATCACATGTTTACTCCTCGCCTACTTTACTTACTTCGTCATTGTTCCTGTCCAGTCACCAACAGAACAGTACCGCCCGATCACAGTACTGTATACTACCACATTTTTCCATTCAGAAAGAAGCCTGACGTACATGCTGTTGATTGATTGCTGACGAATGACACACACATCCATACATCATGCATGGTGCGCCTGCCGATCTGCACGTACGTTGTCGTAGCCCGTGGCACATAACCGCGTCTAGGTCTAGGTGTTTAGGTAGAACACCACACCCAATAAGTCACCTACATGTACCTGTGCGTCGCATTGCATCAAGTTGAAATTTATGGTATGCGGTGGCATGTGGAAGTAACGTGCGCATGGGCACTTCGTCGTTGCAGTTGCTTCCGTTGCGAGTACACGTGAGCAATGATCGCCGGCTATCTGTGTTTGGTATGGGACACGCAATTGTCACTTGCACCAACACATGCTGGGAAGATCGACACCAGAAGGCAACAAAGTTTTCTTCTGAAAATAAAAAAAAGTTTCCGTTGTTACAAATTATCCCTCGGTTTCTGCTAGTAAAGAGGCAAACTTCTGGTACAAATCCTGAACGCAAAGTTCTGCACAATCCTGGAGAGCCAACTTAGCGAACGTACAAGTCAGTCATTGGTGCCGGTGGTGTAATTCCCAATGATACAATATGACGATGCAAGAGTAAGTACAATGCCTTGCTCACACGAATGGCGCGACCTCGAGGCACTTGGAATATGAATTCCTCCGCGATATTCCCGTTCTTCACAAGGATTTCAAGCCAAGTATACATGGATTGCACCACTCGGAGCAGCAGCATGGTACGTCTCTGCGTGTGTTCATCATCATCCGTGGCCCTGGATGTGGTGCCCTTAGCATGTCCCACTGCAATTCCTATCTCAGAGTCCAATTGTGGTAGGAAGATCTGTGCGAACGAGGCCTCATTCTCAAACATTGCGACCGGCTCCATAGGAATGGCCTCGAACTCTTTCCGTCGATCTGCGGAGATGTCACCGGTTTCCAACCCAAACTCCGTGTGAGCGAATAAAGACAATGTGGCCAAGCCCTCCAAAGCATCGAACGGGGGGCCGTGGTCCCCATAATCTTGAAGCAGCTTGACTAACAAGCGCGCGAAGAACGGGAATCGACGCTTGTAACAATATGAGAATGTCAACGAGTCATGCAATGATGGAAACGCCATTGGCTCCACCATAGCGTCACCAGCAGCTTGCGATGAACTCGGCTCCAATCCAACGTGGGTGGCGGTCCATGTAGACAATACAATGGAGCATAGTAGTTGATCCATGTCTCTAGTGTCAGTTTCCATCAGCTTCGCGAATGGAGTTGCGGCGATATCAAGTTCTTGTTGGTGCACAGTGCCTCCTGCTTTGCTCTCGCGAACGTCACTGTGGTCGCTTTCTTCTGCGGCTCGCACCAACGTGTCTATCCTAATAAATTGTTTGGCATCACCTTCGACCATTGCTCCTAAAAGCCCGGCAGCACGCTGCCGGATCACTGCCAGCTCAAGCGCGGACCCTCCCTTGGGTTCGACGACGACGTTCAACACCAATCCTAGCAGCTAGACAGTCGGAACACGAACAGTGTCAGGACATCGAATCCACACTCAACAAATTCAGTCTGTCATCGAGGACGTACTCTGGGACGGACAAAGTGCACATATTCTTTCTCAGCGACTGTAGCGTACATAAACCATCGTCGAATGGCAAAACTGATTGGGGCGAACAGCGTTTGATTCTGTTTTGTCTTCAAATAGATGTCGATAAGCTACAACACAAACACAACGCAGTGAGCCGTTCGACGACAACTTGCGAGATATCAGAGCGGTGAATGTGATGTTGTATACCTGAAGCAACAAGTTGCAATGGCATCGCCCAACGCGTGGTAGTGCTCTGTTGTCGAACGGTGCAAGAAGCACGCGACGTCGAATGCGCATTCGAGGAACGCCGCTTTCTCGATCTCCATCATCGTACCGAATGTCGTAGGTGAGTTTGGTGCCATGTGCGACAACAGTTTGGCCATCTGGAAGAGTTTCACCTTTATAGTTGACTCGCTCGACAACTCCTGGGAAAAATGTCCCGCGACAACAGTATTCAGCTTCAACGGCAACGCCAACAGCAAGAATATCTTCTTTGTCGTCACAGGGCACTCGCAAGTTGATATTTTGACGACAGAAGCCTTTTGCGTGGTGGCAATCAGCATGTTTCTCAGATGCAGACGGCTGCAGATTCGGAACTACTCGGTGCACGACGGGACGTTCAAGCGGTGTTGTTGCAAGGCAAGCGTTGTGCGTAAGTGAGCTCTCGTCCTGTCTGTATTCTCTCTCTTGCCAGCGTCGTTGGCAGCGGTGCAGACGTTGCCATTCACTCACTTGAACGTCACCAGCGTCCATAGGTTCCGGAAGGCGTAGGAAGAAAGAGTTTGCGCCCAATCTATTTGCAGGACTGAAGAATTGTGGAAGCATGTGTATCAGTGTCAGGTGGGGATTCAGTGCAGCATTCACATCTTGACTGTCCAAGCGTTTTTCAGCTTCAGTGGTGTCCCAATCCAGAGATTGAAACATTTCGTCGAGGATCGCTGGGAATTCCATGCTGACGAGTCTGTTGAGTACGACAACGCGGGTGGTTCCAGTCAATAACCCCGATATCAGTTGGAGTATCGCCCCACGAAGCGGACCCCAAGAAATTTCAGTGTACAGATGTATGTCGAGCAGGAAAATGCGGCCATTGCCAGGATCACAAAATGGTATTCCGGTTTCAGAATCCAATCCGATATGCATTGGGTGTAGTTCCGGAAAATCTTCGGTAATGTCTTGGACCGATAAACCGTCAAGGTTACTGTAGTGCCAAGCGTATTGGGCGGTAAAGTGAGCCGGCAGAGTCGCTTTTGGGCACAGAACTATACGGCCACATGATCGTCGTCGTGGACGGTCACTGTTGCTTTCTCCGCGACTTGCGTTGTCACCATTTTCACTAGACGGCGACGTTCCATCAATCTCTTCAGCACCGGGTTCGCCAAGCAAGTTTGCAGCGAGTCGTCGAGCTTGATCGCTTAAGGTTTCAAAAAAGGTACGATTTGGCGTTTCAGCAGCGGATCGCGGTCTCCGTGTCGGAGCAAATGGGGGGGACACCTCGCCACGAGCGATTGAACGGTTCCGCTGTCGCAGACTGTCCCAATCCAGTGGTATTGTGGAGTTTCTTATCCCGTCGGTGTTCATGACTCTGTCGTAACAATAAATGGTCCATGGAGGCAATGGGCTGTACGCTACCTCAACGAGACGCTCCAGCATTCGGTCTGCAAAGAGCAGAGATTCGTTGTTTTTGCACTTGACGCATGCGACGTCGCTGGGCAAACAATCTGGCGGGGGCAACTGCGACTCGGCGTCTGCGTCCTGTGCAAGGCCATTTTGATAAATCGTTGTCACCGTGTGACAAAACTTGGTCATGGCTTCTGCGTCAAGCGAACTGATCAGTTTCGTCAGGCCGTCATGGTCGTCCTTGAATCCGTTTTTGACAATGTCCAAAGCGAGTTCGTTGTTTGACAGTAACAAGTAGGACAACAGCTCGTGTCCTTGGTCGAAGAGTGCTCGACGCTTCATGAGATGGAAGGATTTGCGTATGAGGATGTCGGTGACCGTCAAACGGTGGCTGCAGCCTCGGAAAGAAATGGTGAGGTGCATGAGCGCAGTACACAATATCCGCTCCGTCTTGATACGCTCCGGCACGGGCTGCAATCTCCCGGCCGGGTACCGCTCGTCGCTCGGCGGTGCGTCTGGCAGAGTACACAGTAACATCGTAATCAAATCAAGTCCACCGAGATGGATGAACATACGCCATAATTCGACGCTGGGACCACCACTCGCAGGGGGGGAGTTCCGATTGATAGTTGCCGTCGTCCCAAACTCAGGGCGTGGAAGTCCGGGAGTCCGGTCAAGGTCATTGAGGACGTCTTCCACAATCTGCCGAATGATCACTGCAACACTCAAGTACCATTCCTCACAGAAAAACTTGTTCTCGCGGGCGGCACGCGCTCGTGCTCCAGATGACGTGAAGTTGGAGCCTTCGACGTCATCGTCACTAACTTCATTTGATTTGCGTGAGGCCTCGTTGTTCTCCTTCTGTGTTAGTTTCCATTCCGCGAAAGCCCTGCTCTGCTGCATCGCTACTCTCTGAAGCTGACGGAAACTCTCCACAAAACTATGGAAGTTTGCGACAACGTGGGCGGCCCCACCCCCAGATTCGTCAGTGAACTGTGCCGTGAGCAGACGTTTCGCACACGCTACTAGCACCTCTCCGTCGTCGCAGCAAAAGTATAGGGGATGGAATGAGGTAGCATATTCGCTAAGTCGTCCGCGTTCACGCCGTCTCGGTTTGCGTGTTTGTTCCCTGACTTGTGGACGTCTGTCATCGTAGAAAGAAAACGTTCCATCACCTGGGAACCATTCACTTGGGCCGGCATCATACTTTTTTCGAGCGAATGTCCATTTCTGTCCGAGTTCCACAGCAGGAGTCGAACCGCGACGACGGCGAAAACTTTCTGGCTGCAGTTGACGCAGCAAAACACGCTGGAACATTATCACGCGTGCCGAACAGATGTCTCAAACAAAGCACATTGCCCCAACAAGCAAAAGCTCTGTTGAAAATAGAAGAGTGTGGCTGCGGAACAATTTCGCGTCTCCATATTCTCGCTGACTGCCACCGAGACAAAGAAAAGGCATCCGTTGTCGAGCTACAGAGCGGCTCGAAACGTGACATAAGTAAGCTGTACGAGCAACAGTGACAGGGGCAGTGACGTCCCCGTCGATAAAACAAATTCGTTGTCACTTGCAATGGTCACAGCCCAACTCAACTCGAGCAGTGTTGTCGACAAAGACAGGACAAACGTAGCAACAACAAGCAACCGGGAGAACAATAAAGCAAGCAAGCAAGCAAGCAAGCAAGCAAGCAGGCATCTGAAAACAACGATTCAATGACTGCCGGAAAGGTAGAACGGAAGAAATGAAGCAACGAACGAACGAATGAACGATCGGTCGAACAACCAACCAACAGCGGACCAACCAACGGACATACCGACGGACGGACAGACCGACGAACGAAGAACGAACGAACGAACGAACGAACGAACGAACGAACGAACGAACGAACGAACGAACGAACGAACGAACGAACGAA
>ENA-OWNT01004455-OWNT01004455.1-seawater-metagenome-genome-assembly--contig:-NODE-4455-length-12296-cov-8.194369_pt1 | contig 12296 bp, 13 predicted proteins | sample MGYA00238136_ERZ651165 | MGnify/ENA primary metagenome ERZ651165 (study PRJEB26861, sample SAMN08777766) | seawater metagenome | isolation source: coastal seawater | place: USA: Florida | collected... | reverse complement strand
CGAATGGCGGGATCAAAACCCGCTGCCTTACCAACTTGGCTATACCCCAATTTTTAAGTTCTTGTCCGATGTGGCGTTCACGCTATTTTTGTTGTTCTAATTTATCTAATAGTGGTGAGCGATTCACACCTTTTGCAACAAAACTTTGCCAAGTGTCAGGCATTTCAGCCTTAACTTGTTCAGCTAAAGTGTAGTCAGAAAAAGCGGCAAATACACATGCACCTGTGCCCGTCATTCGCGACGGTGCGTAGTGTACCAACCACTGTAATAATTTTGCAACTTCGGGATGGCAATTCGCGACTAATTGCTGACAATCATTGCGGGTATTTTCAAATTTATAGTCTTCCCATTTCATTGCAGGTGTGTTTCTAGGTAAATCTGGCGACGTAAATACCTCGGCGGTACTTACATGAACGTTAGGATTTGCCACTAAGTAGTATTTCTCTTCTTGTGGTGCTGCAGTAATCTCTTCACCTACACCGCCCGCAAAGGCGGTAAGACCACGCACAAAAATGGGTACATCTGCACCTAGGGATAGACCAAGTTCAGCAAGCGGATCTTCCTGTAAACCCGTGCCCCACAAGTGATTAAGCGCAACCAGTGTGGTAGCTGCATTAGAAGAGCCGCCACCTATACCGCCGCCCATCGGTAAGCGTTTATCTAGGCTTATACTCACCCCACCTTTATAGCCCGTTTCTTTTGCGAGAAGTCGCGCCGCTTTAATAATTAAATTTTCATCGTCGGGCACACCCTCAAGTGGTGTTGCCATTTCTATGGTGGAATTTTGTACTACTGTAAAGGCTAGCCTGTCGCCATAATCTAGCATTTGAAAAAGGCTTTGTAGTTGATGATAGCCATTTTCGTATCTGCCTAATATATGCAGGAACAAATTTAGTTTTGCCGGAGAAGGCCACCAATCGAGTGGCTGAGATGCTTGGGTTTTCAATTGAGCGTCCACTGATAAATCTTTATTTTCAATTGTGTTTTAGGCGAGTTTTCGGTTTCTTGCTGAGTTAACGTAATGGAGTGAGGTAGCCAAACCTGTTCAGCGTTAGTGGTTTCAACGCTGCCGTAATTGCCATAACTCACCTGCCAATTCCTGCAGTAATTACATTCGCTTTCAAGCGTATTTACCAGGCCTTTGTCTGTTAAGGTGTATTTGTCGCCTGCAAGCGGTAAGCCTTTTACCCACGACAATAATGAGTCTACGGGAATAATCATACCGGTTACTTGGTATATTAATGGCTCGGGCTCAGCATCTTTGTAGGTTTCACCATCGGCTTCTAGTACTGATTGTTCGTTATCAACCGTCAGGTCGACCAATGTTACGCCTAAAAAATTGGTTAATCGAAAATCAAAATCGCCGGAATCGTTTTTCCAATTTAAGTTAACGCTAGCGCCTTCTTTTCCCTGACGAAAAGCAATTTTCCCGCGCATTTGCCATTGGTTAACGTCGGCCACTTTTTTAAGCTGTGCAGTAAGGTTTACCGCTTGTTTAGGGCCTTCGGGCACGGTAGTACATGCGCTTACTAATACTAAAAGCAGCCCAAAAAAGAGAATTTTTCGTATCATCAAAGGTTACGCACCCAGCAAAATATAAATGGTAAATTATTGAAACAATATGGGAACACAGATTCACCAACACTTTCAATCATTTTGGCTTTTTCGTACAATGCCGCTCCGACGTTGCCAGCACAGATTTTAATGACTTTACTCGCCCTTGGTATTAACCATAAAACAGCGCCCGTAGCACTTCGTGAAAAAGTGGCTTTTACACCAGATTCCTTGGTGGAAGCGCTTGCGAGCTTAAAAAAGTTAGATGGTGTTGACGAGTCTGTGATTGTGTCTACCTGCAACCGCACCGAGCTTTATGTAAACGCCGAAGATGAAAGCGGGCAAAAGCTACTTAAGTGGTTAAGCGATTTTCACCGTCTTGATATCAATGAAATAGCGGATAACAGCTACGTTTTGTCGCAAGATGATGCAGTAAAGCACATTATGCGCGTAGCAAGTGGTTTAGATTCGTTAATTTTAGGTGAGCCTCAAATTCTTGGGCAAGTGAAACAAGCCTATGGTGATGCCAAGCATTCTGGCATGATCAACAGCGAATTCGACAAGTTGTTTCAGCATACCTTTTCTGTGGCAAAGCGCGTTAGAAGCGAAACGGAAATTGGTGCAAACGCGGTAAGCGTTGCTTATGCAGCCGTTCAACTTGCTAAACATATTTTTGCTGAATTGCCGAAGCGTTCAGTATTGCTGGTTGGTGCGGGTGAAACCATCGAGCTAGTTGCTCAGCACTTAAAAGAGCAGGGTGTTACTAAGTTAGCCGTTGCTAATAGAACGGTTGCGCGTGCAGAAGCGCTTGCCGAAACACTGGGCGCAAGTGTTTACACACTGTCTCAGGTGCCCGAGCATCTAAAAGATTTCGATATTGTTATTAGTTCTACGGCAAGCCAGCTACCTTTAATAGGTAAGGGCATGGTAGAGAAAGCGCTTAAACAGCGTAAAAACATGCCAATGTTCCTTGTTGACCTTGCGGTGCCGCGAGATATCGAATCGGAAGTTAATGAGTTAGGCGACGCGTATTTATATACGGTTGACGACTTACAGCACATTGTTCAAAAGAACTTAGAGAATAGAGAGCAAGCCGCACAGGAAGCTGAAAAGCTTATTGAGAAACAAGCTGGCGACTACATGACGTGGAAACAGTCACAGCAATCGATAGATTTAGTAAGGCAATATCGTCAAAAGGGCATGGCACAGCGAGACGATATTGTTGAAAAAGCAAAAGCGCAATTAGCGGAAGGCAAAGATGCCGATGCGGTGTTAGAAGAGATGGCGTATAAACTAACTAATGCGCTACTGCACCCAACAACCCTAGCGCTGCGCGAAGCGGCCATGCATGACGACCCTGCGTTAAGCCGTTGGATGGGGCAAGCATTAGCATTGTCTGACTTTTCGTCAGATGAGAATAAATAAGGTAATAAAAAGCATATGAAAGAGTCGGTAGTAAGAAAGCTCGAACATCTTGTAGAGCGTTTCGAAGAAGTTCAGGCGCTGTTAGGCGACCCTGAAGTTATCGGCGATCAAGATAAGTTTAGAAACTTATCAAAAGAGTTTAGCCAATTAGAAGACGTGGTAGCGGGTTTTAACGCTTATCAGCAGGCGCAAGAGAACTTAGCGTCGGCGCAAGAAATGCTAAATGAAGATGACGCCGAAATGCGTGAAATGGCGCAAGAGGAAATGAAAGAGGCTAAGGCTGACATCGAGCGCCTTGAAACCGAGCTTCAAGTACTGTTGCTGCCAAAAGATCCGAATGACGACAACAACTGCTTCTTAGAAATTCGTGCCGGAGCAGGCGGTGATGAAGCAGCGATATTTGCCGGTGATTTATTCCGCATGTACAGCCGCTACGCGGAAAGCCGCGGATGGCGTGTAGAGCTTGTAACTGCCAACGAAGGCGAACACGGCGGCTATAAGGAAGTTATCGCTAATGTCAGTGGCGATGGTGTTTATGGCGTATTGAAGTTTGAGTCGGGCGGGCACCGTGTACAGCGCGTTCCTGAAACCGAGTCACAAGGTCGAATTCACACATCGGCTTGTACGGTTGCTGTACTTCCTGAAATTCCAGAGTCAGAAGCCATTGAGATTAATCCTGCAGAGCTCCGTGTTGATACCTTCCGTGCATCAGGTGCTGGTGGTCAGCACGTTAACAAAACTGACTCTGCTATTCGTATTACTCACTTACCAACAGGCTTGGTGGTTGAGTGTCAAGACGAGCGTTCTCAGCACAAGAACAGAGCAAAAGCGATGTCGGTATTGCAAGCGCGTTTGAATCAAATTGAAGAAGAAAAACGTGCGGCTGAAGAAGCGTCTACGCGTAAGAGCCTAGTGGGCAGTGGCGATCGTTCTGAGCGAATTAGAACGTACAACTTCCCTCAGGGCCGTGTTACCGACCACCGTATCAACCTTACTATTTACCGCTTAGACGAAGTGGTAGAGGGTGATTTGAAACAATTGGTCGACCCTATCCTGCAAGAGCATCAAGCAGACTTGCTAGCGTCACTGTCTGACGAATAACAGCCAGCAACAATAGTCATATGAATAGCCATGCGAATTGATGCTGCGCTAGCGTGGGCCAGCAACGAACTAGAGGGCGGCGAGTCGCCCTCGGTTGACGCCAAAGTACTGCTAGCCAGTGTATTAAACCAATCTCAAACTTACCTTTTTACTTGGCCCGATAAGCTAATAAGTGAATCGCAGTTGCAGGCCTACAAAGCTGCGGTTGTGCGTCGTAAAAAGGGCGAGCCAGTGGCCTATATAACGGGCAGTCGCGATTTCTGGACACTCACGCTGTCTACCTCACCACACACACTCATTCCGCGTCCCGACACTGAAGTGTTGGTTGAACACGTTCTTGCATGGGCACAAGTGCGCACAGCCCAAGTTGCTGCGCCATTATCACTTTGCGACTTGGGTACTGGAACAGGTGCAATTGCACTGTCGCTTGCCTCAGAGCTGCCAAAAAGTGATGTTATCGGCGTGGATTTCCTTGAAGAAGCTGTAGTATTGGCTAAACGCAACGCGCAAACCAACAACATTACAAATGCGTTATTCATTCAAAGCGACTGGTTTTCAGCACTTCATGGAAAGATGTTCGATGCTATTGTGTCTAACCCGCCGTATATTGAGCTTGCAGACCCGCATCTTAATGAAGGGGATGTGCGGTTTGAACCTAAGAGCGCATTAACATCGGGTGAAGATGGATTAGACGACATTAAGCGTATTATTAATGCAGCACCAGCGTATTTAAAAGAAGGTGGTTTAATTGCCTTCGAACACGGTTTTAACCAAGGCGGGGCAGTAAGAGCATTATTAAGCAGCGCTGGCTTTAGCAACCCGAGCACCTACAAGGACTACGGCGGTAACGACAGAGTTACGCTAGCTACATTGTAAGCTTGCTAAAATTTGTCGATGCATTAGTATCTTGTGTATACAACAAGAACAAAAAAGACCGCTTTATCAGTCTTGATAGTACAGGATGTATCGAATGAACGAAGACTTTCTATTTGCTGATGATGAAGACGATATTGAACATGAAGACCTTGGCAGTTGGAAAATATTAGTTGTTGACGATGAGCCCGAGGTTCACGCCGTAACCAAGCTTGCGTTAAGCGATTTCAGCTTAAACGGTAAAACCCTTGAGTTTATCAGTGCGCACAGTGGTGAAGAAGCTCGGAAATGCTTTAGAGAGCACGACGACATAGCCGTGGTGTTGCTGGATGTGGTAATGGAAACCGATGATGCAGGTTTACGCGTTGCAGAATACATCAGAAATGAATTAGATAATCACTTCACCCGCATCATCCTTCGCACGGGCCAGCCAGGCCAAGCACCCGAAAAAGATGTCATCATTAATTACGACATCAACGATTACAAATCTAAAACCGAGCTAACCGCACAAAAATTGTTTACGGTTATTATTGCCGCACTGCGCTCCTATCGCGACATCATTGTGATTGAAGAAAACCGTCGTGGCTTGGAAAAAATCATTGATGCGTCGGTAGACTTGTTTTCTTCTCGTTCGCTCGAAAAATTCATGCAGGGCATTATTCAGCAGTTAGCGTCTATTTTAGGGTGTTCAAAAGACGCCGCATATATTACAACTGCTGTGGCCACTACCTCTAGAACGATGAACAACACAAACAAAGGTGTTGGTGATGATGAGCTTTACGTGTTTGCGGGAAATGGCGAGTATGCCAGCAAAGAGGGTATACCGCTTAAAGAGGCCATTAATTCTGCGGAATATGCCTTATGCCTACAGGCAATGCGAGATAAGCAAATAGTGTATGCAGAAGATCATGTCGTAGCCTACTGTAATAGTAAATCGCACAACGGAGCGTTGTTGTATTTGTCGGGGTTACCAAGAAGGATAGGTGAGAGCGACAGACATCTTGTAAAGCGCTTCTCTGATAGCGTACAGCTTGCGTTTGATAATGTCCTGAAAACCGTTGATGTAGAGGAAACGCAACGAGAGATCATAGATAGGCTAGGTCAAGCACTTGAGCATCAAACTGATGCATTGAGCCACAATACACGTATGGTAGAAATGGCTGCGCTTCTGGCGCAAAAAGCGGGTTTGAGTGAAGCTGAAATTCATGAGCTCAAACTGGCGATGCCGTTGCATGATATAGGTACTTCAATTGTACCTAAATCGATACTACAAAAAACGACACCGTTAACTGAAGACGAAAAGTTTGAAATTCAAAAACATGCCGAATTTGGCTATCAGATTTTGAAAAGTTCAACACGGCCTACTATCCAACTAGCGGCTAAGCTTGCGCGCCAGCATCATGAAAGATGGGATGGCAAGGGCTATCCCGATGGCCTAGCTAGAACAAATATTTTAGTACAAAGCCGAATTGCAACACTGGTGGATGTATTTGACGCATTACTAAACAAGCGCCCCTACAAACCCGCGTGGAGTATTGAAAAAGTAGAAAGTGTATTAAAAGAAGAGAGCGGCAAACATTTCGACCCCAATCTGGTAGACTATCTGCTTGAAAACCTCTCTGAATTTATGGCAATTCAGACGCTTTACCCCGACAATGTGTAACGCAGCTTGTCTGGTATACAACTAATGTTTTCACAGGTGCTATAAAGCACCTGTGTTGTTTTTAAATAAAACAAAACCAAATCAATAATAACAGGACACGTTTTATGTACATGATGGCTAAACACTTGCACTTAACTGCAGTGGCACTAAGCATTTTATTTTTTATCTTTCGGTTTATCTGGTCTCAGTTCGACGCTAATGCGTTGTCGAAGAAATGGGTTAAAATTGCCCCTCATATTATTGATACTGTTTTACTGGCCAGCGCAATTTGGCTGTGTATTATTTTGTCGCAATATCCTCTTGTAAATGCATGGTTAACGTTCAAAGTTATCGGCGTCGTGCTTTACATTGTTTTTGGCTTGTTTGCACTTAAGAAAGCTAAAACGGCAGTGGGTCGCTGGGCGTTCTTCGTAGCTGCAATTGCCGTACTTATGGCAACAGCTATGGTAGCGGTAACTAAACAGCCTCTTTTTTAATAGTTAGTGGAATTAATTAATGTCTGAATCACAACAGATTATTCGCGTTGGTGACGTAGAAGTTGCCAACCACCTGCCGTTTGTACTATTCGGCGGTATGAACGTGCTGGAGTCAAGAGATCTAGCAATGCGTATTGCTGAGCACTACGTTGAAGTAACGCAAAAGCTTAATATTCCTTATGTATTCAAAGCCTCTTTTGACAAAGCAAATCGCTCTTCAGTGACATCATATCGCGGGCCCGGTATGGAAGAAGGGCTGCGCATATTTGAAGAGATAAAATCTACGTTCAACGTGCCGCTTATTACTGATGTACACGAGCCCCATCAAGCTGCGCCTGTGGCAGAAGTAGTAGACGTTATTCAGCTTCCTGCATTTCTAGCACGCCAAACCGATCTTGTAGTTGCGATGGCAAAAACAGGTAACGTCATTAACGTGAAGAAACCTCAGTTTCTAGCGCCACATGAAATGCGCCACATTATGGGTAAGCTTAGCGAAGCAGGTAACGACAACGTTATTTTGTGTGAGCGTGGGAGCTGTTTTGGCTACAACAACCTTGTGGTTGATATGCTTGGTATGGATGCAATGAAGGAATATGCCCCTGTTATCTTCGATGCTACGCATGCGTTACAAATGCCTGGTGGGCGTGCTACGTCAGCAGATGGACGTCGCGCACAAGCTGCACAGCTAGCAAGAAGTGGTATGGCTTTGGGACTAGCAGGCTTGTTCATTGAAGCGCACCCAAATCCAGATGAAGCGAAGTGTGATGGCCCTTGTGCGTTGCCTTTAGCAAAGCTTGAACCGTATCTTCAACAGATGAAAGCGCTAGACGAACTTGTAAAAGGGTTTGACGCGTTAGATACCAGCAATACCTAAACTTTTCTTTCTGAAGGTTTTACTTCGATAGGAATGAAGTAGTGATGGCGTATGCCGGTGCGTGCACCGGCATGCGTATCAGGTGTGACGTATTCTTATTCGGCTTCAGCCTCCGCACGCACACGTTCTTGTTTCTCAGCCATTACAAGTAGATTCTTGTGAAGCTTTATTTGCACTTGTTCATCTAAAATCGCGCGAGCTTGTTTTTTAACGATGATATGTGCATCGTTTGTTGGCAGTTCTTCCGCCATTTTTACGTTCGTCATTGCAGTGTTAATTAATGACTGAAAGTCGATTTTTGTAGATTGAGTATCTGCGTTTGCAGCTGCACTTGCGAATGCCATAACAGAAACGCTAGCTAATAGTAATTTTCTCATTTTCACACCTAATAAAAATAATTAAAAATATGTTTTCAATTGTTAAATTGCTTAACAATTGTTTTCTGTAAAGCAATGAAAAATAATGGTGTTTTTCTGCTTCGAATAAATAGTAGCCATTTGAAGGTTAAAAATACAACGAATTAAAGTATCGATATATATTAGAAAAACTAATTAATATTTAGCGAATGTGTAACAATTCAGAAGGCAGTCATAAAACGAAGTGTCACTTAACTTTTAATCACACGTTTCTCAGTACATTAAGATGCGTTGCTTGATTTTCTAACTTATTGATTAAATTAGCTAAGGTGCAATTTTATTTAGAGGTATACACATGCAGTGGCTCAGATGAATAGCGCATATTGTGAAAACTATTAATACATAAATATTCAGCGCACCTTAGTTTGTTTGCCACCATCTACTTTTGGATAAGCAAATTTATTGAGAATGAAATTCTATTAAGTATTGCTCGTGTTATACTTTTGCGCGCAATAATAAAAACCACATTGATTCCTTTAATCACGCCAACTAGGTTCGCTACATGCATCGACGTTTACCTCCTCTGAATGCGTTAAAAGCCTTTGAAGCCGCTGCTCGCCACTTAAGTTTTACTAAAGCAGCAGATGAGCTTTTTGTAACCCAAGCGGCAGTTAGCCATCAGATAAAAGCCCTTGAAGATTATCTTTCAATGAAACTGTTTCTACGTCGAAACAGAACGTTGTTATTGACGGAAGAAGGTCAGGCGTACTTTTTAGAATTGAAAGACATTTTTAAGCATCTTCAAGAGGCCACCGAAAAGCTATTGGCTAAAGGCAGTAAAGGTGCCATCACCGTTGCTATGCCTCCTAGTTTTGCCAGCCAATGGTTAGTGCCACGCATTCACAAGTTTAGTTTGGCGCATCCTGATATTGATGTGCGAATCAAAGCAGTAGACTTTGACGAAGGGTTCTTAGAAGACGACGTTGATGTGGCAATCTATTACGGTAAAGGTCGCTGGGCTGGGCTTCAAGCCGACCAACTTCACCGAGAGTTTCTAACACCGCTTTGTTCGCCACTTTTGTTTCAAGGTCCAAAGCCGTTATCAAGCCTTGCTGATTTACGTCATCATGTTTTGCTACATGATTTAAGCCGTGCAGCATGGAAAAACTGGTTGAAGGCCGTCAATGTATTAGGCGTTAACGTAAACCAAGGGCCAGTGTTTAGCCATTCTATGTTGGTGTTGCAAGCTGCAGCATTAGGGCAGGGTATTGCCCTTGGTAATACGGTACTTGCGCGACCCGAAATTGAAGCAGGGCGATTAGTCATGCCCTTTGAAGAGCGTATTGAAAGTAGAGACGCTTTCTATCTTGTGTGTGAAGAGTCGCAAGCTGAATTAGGCAAAATTGCGGCATTTAGAGAGTGGATCCTAGCACTAGTAGAAGAAGAGCAAGACGATGTTTGATATTGAAACACACAAAGCTTCAGCGCCAATTGCACGACTTGTGTTAGCGCATGGTGCAGGCGCCGGTAAAGAGCATGACTTTATGCAAACAATGGCAACGTTGCTTAATGCCCAGCATATTGACGTGGTGCTTTTCAACTTTCCGTACATGCAAACAATAAATGAAACAGGAAAGCGTAGACCGCCTGATAAAGCCGATAAGTTATTGGCACATTTTGAAAGCGTTTTAGACCATGTAGTGTCTAAATCTGATGCGCTTCCAACGTTCGTAGGCGGCAAATCAATGGGCGGCCGTATGGCATGTATGCTTGTTGATAGTAATGAACATGTTAATGGCTGCGTTGCATTGGGTTATCCGTTTCATCCGCCGGGCAAACCTGAAAAAACACGCACCGCACACCTTGAAAGCATGAAGAAGCCCATGCTCATAGTTCAAGGCGAAAGAGACACGTTTGGCACGCGAACAGAGGTGCGTGAATATTCACTGGCAAACACAATTCAGTGCGAGTTTCTCGCTGATGGAGATCACAGCTTGAAACCGCGTAAGGCCAGTGGGCTAACTCATCAACAGCATTTAGAAAATGCTGCGAAATTAATACATGCCTTTTTTGTGCAAAACACTTAAAACAAATATCCGAAACAAACACCTAAAAAAACCTAAAATAATATGCCAATACCGTCTGTCTAAAACGGTATTTAAGATATGTACAAGAGTGAACAGATGAGAGCATCGATGAATAAAAATAAGGCATTAGCACCTGTGTTGCTGTTCCTTGGCGCCTTACTAGCCGCTACCAGCGTTATACTTGGTGCTTTTGGTGCCCACGGTTTAAAGAATGTGCTGTCAGTCGCTAGCTTGAACACATTTGAAATTGGTGTGCGTTATCAGATGTATCATGCACTGGGTGTTTTAGTACTACCTGCGCTTTCAGGTTATGTACAAGTGGCATGGCTTAAACGCGTTGCAATAGCATTTATTACGGGGTGTGTATTGTTCTCGGGCAGTTTATACGCACTTGCGATAACCGGCTTTAAATGGCTCGGCCCTATTACGCCAATAGGTGGCATATTTTTTATTGCTGGGTGGGGCATGCTTGCGTTTGCGTTGCTTCGCAGTCCACAAGTTAAAAAGGCAGACAATGACAAGTAGTATTTTAGCGTATTGTAGACCGGGATATGAAAACGACACCGCCAATGAGTTAACAACGCGTTACGGTGAAGCCGGTTATTTCGGATATCCGGTCTCAACCAAAAACAGTGGGTTTGTACATTATCACCTTTACGATGCATCACAATTAGACAGCACACTTAAACAGTTTGCTGTGCATGAATCTATTTTTCCTCGACAGCTGGTTGCCGTGTTTACCAGTATGAGTGATATCGAAAAAGAAGACCGCGTAGGGCAAGTACTCGATGCCCTTAAAGAGGTTGAAAAACCACATTCAATTTTTGGCGCCATAGACGTTGAATACCCTGACACCGAAGATGGAAAAACCTTGGCGAAGTTCTGCCGTAAATTTACGGTGCCGCTTCGACAAGCGTTGAGAAAGGCTAATTGGTTAACGGCCAAAGAAAACACTGGAAAGCCAAAGTTGCATATCTTCTTTGAGTCGTTTGAAGTGTGCCACATTGGCTATACATTACCCAATTACGCAAGCAATGATCACCTTGGCATATGCCGCTTGAAATTTCCGAGCGATGCGCCTAGTCGTTCTACCCTTAAACTCGAAGACGCATTAGTGAATATGCTGAGCGCGCAGCAGCAGGAAAAAGTGCTTCGAACAGGTGGGCGCGCTGTAGATTTAGGAGCATGCCCAGGCGGTTGGACGTACCAACTGGTTAAGCGAGGTATGTATGTTGAAGCTATCGACAACGGACTGGTTGCCGACAGCTTAATGAGTACAGGGTTAGTTGAACATCACGCTGCAGATGGGTTTACCTACAGACCACAATTTGGTCGTGTAGATTTACTTGTTTGTGATATGATAGAACAACCCGATAGGGTAGCAAAGTTGATGGGTGATTGGTTAGTTAAACACTGGGCAACGCACGCAATTTTCAACTTAAAGCTACCTATGAAACAGCGTTATGAAACTGTAGTTGAAGCCATGACGTTGCTAAAAAGCCGTTTAAATGCGCTAGAAGATGTATTTGCGGTTAAGGTGAGGCATCTCTACCACGACAGAGATGAAGTTACAGTAACAATTGTTCGCACTTCAAAAGATGAGGTGTGACTTTGTTATTTTTCAAAAAAGTGTCATGACAGGTTAAGTTGTTGATACTTATAGAAAAGAATTAATGGTGGTGCGGATTTTAGTAAACGAATTTGAGGTTTATGCTAAAAAAGGTGTAAATCTGGTACAAAAATCCTTTATAATCCGGCCGTTTTTTTACTCTGAACCAATGAAAGTGAACTAATGTCAGACTTATCTTTATACAGAAACATTGGTATTTTCGCCCACGTAGACGCGGGTAAAACTACCACAACAGAACGTATCTTGAAGCTTACTGG